>VMBT01000053.1_pt1 | contig 74965 bp, 62 predicted proteins | sample 4404301 | NCBI WGS metagenome assembly VMBT01 (sample SAMN12238535, study PRJNA552566) | marine metagenome | isolation source: Coastal seawater | place: USA: coastal Georgia, Sapelo Island | collected 2008-08/2009-08 | reverse complement strand
ATGTGAGATAAAGCATGAGCTCAGGCGTAATATCAGGCGTGGCGGTAGGCGTGAGGGTAGGCGTGAGCTCAGGCCTAAGCACCGACTCAAGGACAGATGAGGGAGCAGATGAAACCACAATTGGGAAATGTGGAGTAAAACAAGAGATAAGACCAAAGCCGGGAACAAAGCAGTTCCGGGATCTATAGGAGAACGCCCTGACGAGCTATCCTCCTCAAGCGCTTTGCTAGTGCCCGTCGGTGTAGGCCTCGGCCTTGATCAGTCGGAGTTCGAACGGGCCATCCGTCTTATCGTACTGATACAGCGCAAACTCCCTGATCTGACTTCTGTCCAGTGTCGGCCCGTCCAGCTTGAAGCCGCGAAATTGCGGCATAAATCGCTCAAACGGCACATCAACTACATACACTTCACCCGGAACCGTATCAAAATCTGCCCAGTAGTTGATTTTTCGGCCACGCCAGCGTGCATCGGTCTGTAGCGACCAGGTATAGCGTCGGCCATCTGCTTTCACCGTGAGTCTGATTCCGTCATAGTCCGCCAGATCCAGCTCAAGGGGCTCGGAGCGGATTGAGCTGAAACCGCCACCGTTGGTATTGGTGTTCCCCGAGAAAACCAGTTCAGACGCCTGGACACTGAACCCGCCCACACTCTGGCCTCCCATCACATTGTCGTTCTGGACATACCAGCCGACGTCGGGACTGTCCTGTTCAAAGGCAATAAGCAGTAAGGGTTTCAAGAGGTCTTCTTCCTCAGCCGTCAGCGGCTGACTGAGCAGGCAGACTGACAGAACTGACAGAACAGTCACGCCAAGCTTTCGCCACATGGCAGTTATGGTAAAGAACATGTGGGTAAAACGCCGGTTACTGCTAGACAGTTCAGCCTCAATCGGATGTGTGTTAGGGCACCGGATGCGTGATGTAGAGACAGGAATGACGCCATCCTCAACTCGACTGCCGTATAACAAGCGCAAATGACGGAATCCGCGTTCAGACAGGCGCAGCCAGTGTGAGTTGTGTTTCCGAAACAAACTGATACTCTTGGGCTGTCGACCCATGAAAGGGTGGCTTATCAGGCTGCCTTTTTGACAAAAAAACAGTTAAACAATAACAACAACTGGGAGACCGCTAATGATGTCTAGATTCAGACCCCATCCCGAATTCAATACCCGACTTTTAAAGCACTCTGCACTGGCCACAGCCATCTCGGCCGCTCTTGCCGCAGCCTCCGGCGGGGCACAGGCCCAATCCGGCGGCGGCATTGAAGAGGTCGTGGTCACTGGTTCCTATATCCGCCAGACCGAAGGCTTTGACGCCGCGTCTCCGGTGACCTCGTTCACTGCGGCCGATATCGAAGCGGAAGGCACCATCAACATGGCCCAGGTGGTGCAGAACCTGACCTTTAACAACGGCACCGGCACGACCAACTCCATTCAGGGGTCAACCAACCAGATCGCCAACTTTAACCTCCGCGGCCTCGGGCCCAGAGCAACGCTGACTCTGGTCGATGGCAAGCGGGTTGTGGAAAGCAATGTGCAGCAGCTGCTCCCCACCATGGCAATCGAGCGGATGGACATCGTGACAGACGGCGCTGCCACGATTTACGGTACTGACGCAGTAGCAGGCGTGGTTAACATCGTTCCCTACACTTCCTATGACGGATTCAAGGTCGAGATGTATGAAGAGGGAGACAGCAGAGGCGATTTCCGTAAGGTGGAAACCTCCTTTCTCGGCGGTACCAGCATCGGTGACATCGATATCGTTGTCGCCGGCTCCTATCAGGACGGGGCCGCCCTCGAATGGCATGAACGGCCTGAATATGTGCGCGCGGGCCTCACGCACAACGGGGGCTCAAACCCGGGCAGCTTCATCGTGCCTATCAGAGATGAGAACGGTAACCTGACCTACGGGGCCAACGGGCTTCCCTCTACCCGCCAGATGACCGACCCGTCATGTGGCCGGGATGTCAGCGCCGATCAGAACGCGTTCGGCAACAGCGCCTGGGGTAACCCGCTGGGTAATCGCTGCTTCCTGAGTTTTGGTGACACCCGTGACTTCATGGAGGAGATGGATACCGCCAACTTTTACTCAAATTTTAACTGGGAAGTCAGTGAAGATTTATCACTGAATGCGCAGTTTATCTACAACAGGCAGATTGTCCGCGGACGCCAGAATCCCGGCAATCCTGGCTTTCGGGAAGACGATCTGCCCACTGTCCGCGGGGAACTGCCGGGCAACCTCTTCCGGGCAACCTCATCCACCGGCGCACCGCTGTTCGCGGAACCCTTGCGGGATGCCGGCGGCAACATCATCACTGATGGCTACGGTCAGCCGCTGCCTTTCCGCGACGGCAATGGCATAGTGGCTCTCGCGCAGAATCAGTTTGCCTCGATCGATGCCGATCCTCTGGGTGGTGTGCCGTTCAATGAAGATGTCCGCATCACCCAATGGCTTCCTTTCGGTAAAAACGGCATCCCCAATACCCTGCCTCTGAAAATGCAGCAGGATGGCGGCCTAAACATGGAGCTGGATGACAAGCGCACGTACCGCATCGCCTTCGGTGCCGATTTCACCGTGCCCTATCTCGAAGGTTGGGAAGGTACCGCTTTCTACACCTTTGGCCAGACCAAGCAAAACGATATCGCCAATCAGGACTTCAGTTTCAGCGCGGTTGAGCAGGGCCTGAATTGTGATGTCATCACCGACGTCGAGTCATGCTTTAACCCGTTTGGCGCCATTGATCCGCGCTTTCGAAACTCACAGCAGGTCGCTGACTCTGTTTTCACGCAATACAGAGAAAGAAATATTGACCAGCTGCACACCTTTGACCTGATTCTGAACGGCGAACTCCCGGTGAATTTCGAGCTACCCGGAGGGCCAATCGCCATGGCGGTGGGCTATCAGCGGCGCGAAGAGCGGGATGAAGACAATCCGCCACTGGGCGATGTGCTGAACGATCAGCTCATCGGCAACCAGGAACTGCCACAGATCAACTCACGCTACAGTGATTCGTATTTTGCCGAGTTTAACTTTCCGATTCTGGAGAACCTTGGGCTCAGCGCTTCGGTCCGGGATGAGAGCTTCAGTACTGGTCAGGGCGAGATTATCGACAAATACGGTCTGACCTATCAGCCCGCGGATTGGCTGACCCTGAGAGCAACAACCGGTAAGGCATTTATTGTGCCTACCCTGCCTCAGCTGAACAGCCCTGAGCAGTGTGGACTGAGTAACTTTGACGACCCGTTCACACCATCACAAGGTTTCATCACGTCCTGTCGCGTGGGGAACTCTGCGCTGGCGCCGGAGACTTCAGAGAGCACCTCCTTGGGCTTCGATCTCACGCTATTTGACGAATTGACCTGGTCCGTCACCTGGAGCGAGACGGACTTCGCCGATCGTATCGTCAGCACAACCACGCAAGATATTGCGCGCAGTGATTTCAAAAACTTCCAGGACTACTCCGGCTTTTCACCGACAACGGCACAGCCAGAACCTACGGAAGATCAGCTGAGACAGTGGGTGAACAGCGGGCTGGCCGATCCGAGAATCGTTCGTAATGATCTGTTGCAACCAGTGCGCTTGCTTCAATCAGACAGCAACGCCTCCACCATGCTGGTAAAAGCCTTCGACACCTCACTGGGCTACAGCTTCTCATTCGATGATCTCGGGCTGGACCTTGTCGACGGCTGGGGCAGGATTAATATGCTGCTCAATGCCACTCTGGTAGATTCTTACCGGTTTCAACTGCAGGCTGATTCACCTGAACTGGAAGCTGTGGGTAATCAGAATAATGACTTCGGCGCAGTTCCGCCGATTCCTGAGCTTCGAGCCAACCTGAGAGTGAACTGGACGCTGGGTCAGCACAGCATCAGCGCCACCGGACGCTATGTGGATGAACTGGTGTTTGATGCCAATGAATTCAGTTTCCAGCGCTTTTTCCCCGGCAACGAATGGGTCTCCACTGACATCATCAAGGATTGGAGTCAGATGGACATGTTCTACAGCTATCGGGATCTTAACGCTTTGGGAGGGTCTTTTAACTTCTCAATCGGCGCCCGTAATGTCTTCGACCGCATGCCTCAGAAGACCGGCATGATCGCCGGCGTTGTGGCTTCTATGCAGGACCCACTCGGGCGCGTGATCTACGCGCGCGTCAACTACAACTTCTAACTTCGGGAGTTTGCAGTTACGCCAAGCAGCAGAATGCTGTTCAAAAAAAAACGGTAGCCTGATAACCCGGGCTACCGTTTTTTTTGAGCTAATCTGAATTTCTTCAGCTGCTGCCGGCTCTGCCCAACAGCCTATTACACCCTGAGCACTCACCGGAGGCGCGTCGCTTGGCACTGCATCACCCTGCTCTGGCCTTTTTTGCTTTGCTCTTTTGTACTTTGCTCTTTTGTACTGTGCTCTTCTGTACTTTGCTCTTCTTTACTTTGCTCTTCTTTCCGTTGCCTGGGCTTTACTCAGCTTGAAACCACATTGCCTGGTTGCTTGCAGAAATTCACCGCTGCCTTCTGACCACTGCTCACGGATTTCTACTCTCCATCTTCAATTGCCTATTCTCTGTCTTCTACCCTCTATGATTTGAACGCTGCCCGCTACCCTGCCAGTTTGTGAACGCAAGGAATCTGTCTTTTCAAATGATAATAGAGTTGGTCAGTTACTGGCCTGCTGTCTGTCCCGGGCGCGCCCGGCGCTGAGGATATTCTCAATGGCATAGTTCCCCTCGTGACAGGCATATTCATACATAACGTAGTCAGGCTCCTGAGTCAGAGGCATCGAAATAGTAAAGGGAGCGGTCAGATTCTCCGGGTCAGTCACCCGCGCTTCCCAGATAATGGTATCTGCGCTGATCCGGGTGAAGCGCTCAAGTACATGAAAATCTTCAGAGATCGGCACCCCCTTGAGGCGCCCTCCTGCCATGCTGTTGGCCAGCATGCCCCGATCATTGAAATTGGTCGTTTCTATCTCCAGCGTGTCACCATCCCATCTTGCCACTGAATCCCCCATCCACAGCTTCACCTTGCCATCGATGTGTGCACTCTTGGTCAACGAGATGGTGCGCACGTCATGGATCATCTCATAGACGATGGTGAAGCTGTCATCGGTCTGCAGGAAACGATAAGCATTGTTATAGCCTGCCGGCAGCATGGAGCCCGGCACTCCTCTCGTGATGCAGCGATCCCAAACCGTGTGATAGATGTAGTCATTCTCGACGTTGGCAAAATAGAAATCCCGCGTCGCCAGCGCAGACTCGCGAATGGGCGCACGCCCGTTCGGGGGATCAATGATCATAGATGTCTGACCGGTTGACAGCACGGTATCGCCGGAATCGAGCCAGATTTGGTTGTAGCCACCGACGCTGCCGCCGGCTTCAACCACAATATTGTTGTCATTACGCTCACGCCGCACCGCGATGTTCTGCTCCATTGAGGCAATTTCATCCTCACTGAGAAACGCCCGGTCTGACAGCGCAGCAGGTCGCTCAATCGGCGTGATGGTGTCGTTTGTCCACACACCCGAAAAATCAGGCTGACCATTGGCAAGCCGGGGCACCAGATAGTCCTGCCCGCTGACACCGGAGCAGGCGAGCAAGAACACGTAGCAAGCCGCCAGTGTTTGAGAGAGAGATCGTCGCATGATTTGTTGCCTCACAGTGATATTGAGCGCGGACTGAAGTCTTCAGCATACACCTGAGGCAGTTTTTGTGGCAAACCGCCCGGCAGCCCACAGTCCCACAGTCCCAAAGCCCCGGCGACGCCAGACTCAGAGGATCATTTGCTGACGAAAAGCCCGCAAAGGGTCCACGGGTACCCTGAGAGGCACGCCACTGGTGCTCCGGTGTCACCGAAGCACCACATAACCGGCACGCCCTAAATGAAGCCCATCGCCCCGGGCCAACGGGCTAGCGATCAGCAAAATAGTCGGGGTTCTGATAGATTGTCCTGCCGCGGGAAATCGTTTCGACAACATCAATGTCCGCCAGATCACCGGGCGCCACTGCCAGCGGACTGGCCGCGAGCACAACCAGGTCTGCCCGTTTGCCCACTGAAAGACTGCCTTTTTCATTTTCTTCAAAGTACTGATAAGCCGCGCCACCGGTGACAGCCCAAAGCGCCTCCTCAACACTGATTCGCTGATCCGGCCCCAGCACATAACCGGATCGGGTCTCTCTGTTAACGGCGATCTCCACCAGCCGCAGAATATCCGGTGGCACGACGGGGGCATCATTGTGAATGGTAATCGGAATGCCTAAATCCAGCGCATCCCGGGCCGGCGAGATATAGCTGGCACGCTCTTCGCCAAAACTGATTCTGTGCCAGTCACCCCAGAAGAACGGGTGGACCGAATAGAATGAGGGCACAATACCAAGCCCGGCAACCCGCTGCAGTTGATCTTTACGCATCAGCTGGGCATGGATGATCACCGAGCGATGATCGGGAACCGGAGCGCCGGACACGACAGCCTCAACGCCGTCTATCATCAGCTCAATGGCCGCATCTCCGTTGGCATGAGCCAGCACCGGCACACCACGATCGATCATCATCCGGATGCGCCTTCGCCAGGCTGCCGGATCATAGGAAGGATAGGCGACGTAATCCGCTTCGGCGCCTTCAGGCCCCTCGGTGTAGGGCTCGGACATCCAGGCCGTACGCCCCTGGGGAGAGCCATCCAGAGTGAATTTGACGCCACCGTTTCTGATGCCGCCCACGTATTCTGCATCCCGGGTCACCGCCTGCAATTGCTCATCTGTCAGAGGGTTCCCCATCACGTAGGTCACTATGTCAGCCGCGAACGGCTCTTCGAGTGCTTCTCGCTTCAGCAGTTCCACATAAGCCGGCGGCAGATTGCTGTCCTGAATGGTGGTAATGCCGTAGCTGGCATATAAATCGACAGTCTCCCGCCTCAGTTCGCTCTGTCTTTCGGCACTCAGCAATTCACCGGCGCCGGGGAACAAGCCCATGGCGGTCTCTTCCATCACGCCATCGGGCTCAAGCGAACCGGGGCGACGCCTGATGACGCCGCCTTCGGGAGCCTGCGTAGTTTCTCCCACACCTGCTGCTTCCAGTCCTAACGAATTCGTCGCCAGCAAATGTCCGGAAACGTGGCGGACGATTATCGGATGCCGGGTGCTGGCAGAATCAAGGTCATCGCGGTTTGGGTGTCGGTTCTCAGCAAGCAGCGAATCATCATAACCAAAGCCGTAGATGAGCTGTCCCGGGGGTATATCCTGCTGCTCGATGTGTAAACGAATTTTGCGAATCAGATCTTCAATAGACACCACATCGCCCACCGGAGGGGAAGACAGATTCAGCATGTCCCCGTATCGTGAAAGCGCTGAAAAATGACCGTGCGCGTCGATAAAACCCGGAAGCAGTGCGTGCTCGCCCAGCTCAACGACGCGGGTATCCCCTCCTCGGGTGGCCATGACTTCTGCGCGATCACCCGCAGCAATAATGATCTCTCCCCGGATAGCGATGGCCTCTGCCCCCGCATCGTCCATTGTCAGGATATTATCGCCAACAAAGATGACGTCAGCCTCCTGGGCCTGTAACACAGCAGCAAACAGTGCCGACAGCAGTAACGCCTTGTTGCAGATTGTTTTCTTAGTCACTTTTTCTTCCTGTTTTGGTTATCAGACCGGATGCAACCAGCCTATTTTTGCGGCAGATCAAGAGCGCTCAGCACGGGTCGCAGGGCCTCTGCCCACTTGAGATATGCCGTCTCATTCGGATGCAGCAGATCGGGAAACTCAGCGGGCTTCGCGTTGCCTTCATCATCCGCGAACAGGGAAAACGTATCAAACGGGATGACGTTTTGATAGTCACCGGCAAGTTCAGCCAACAGGGCATTTACCTGCTGAATTTGACCGGCAGGCCGGTTCATGGTGCTCGAGCTCGGCATCACGTCACACAACACCACCGGCAACGTTGGTGAGAAGTCAGCCACCGCTTTCAGTATCAGGCTGACGTTCGCTGCAATGACCTCAGGCGAGGCTCGCTCTTCTAAATCGTTGGTACCGATCAGCAGAATAATCGCTGCGGGATCCAGTGATAAGACATCCTGCTCGAGCCGGATCAGTACCCCTCTGGAAGTGTCCCCACTGATGCCGCGATTGACAACTCTGAGGCCCGGAAAGGCCGGGGCAAGAGATTCACCCCAACCCTGCATAATCGAATCACCAAGGAAAATAGTTGCACCCCGGTCGGCTTCGGCAGTATCCGCCCACCGGGCACGGCGCGAAACCCAGAGATTCTGAAACCACTCGTAACGCCTGATCGGGCCTTCACCGGGCAGCCCGTCATTGCTCTCAGGCAGCGCGAAGGACAACTCTTCGCCCACTGCGCAGAACACAGTGATGAACATGAAGGCGGAACACGCAATGGCCCGCCCGAGGGCCGCATAAATTTCATAAGCAAATGCTTTCATGACTGGCTCCGTTTCATCTGATTGCCTCCGCCAAACAATCGCGGGCAAGCTCGGTATCCCACTGCGGTAATCGCACATGGTTCCTGAGTTCCTGCGCTTTTTCGCGCTTGTTCTTCGCTTGTTCTTCGATTGTTCTGAGCTTTTTTAAGCTTTTTACATTCTTTCCCCACACATCTTCCGCGCTTTTTCACGCTTTTCTGTGCCTAAGCGCGTCTGGCCTTAAATTAGCGCACTTTGCTGGTGTTTTCGATTTTCTCCGCGGGTATCACAGGCTTCACGCGACGGCCCGGGTTTTCGGCTACCGCTTTGACTTTACCTGACAGAGCCGGCAAGCTTTCTGACATCAGTAACCCGCCGAAGTTCGGCATTGTCATCGCACAAACTGAGAGTCTATGGACATTTTTCTGATCCTGTTTGAGGAAGCTTGGCGCTTTCTGCAAGTGTCTCAGGCGCTGGCCCTGTTGCAATCAGGGGATTTGAGTGCGCTGACCACATACGACGGTCTGCGAGCGGTCATTCGCCCGGCGATTCCGCTGCTGCTGATTTTTGAGGCGGTTCTGGGGCTCATCTATCGAAAGCCACAATCGAAGGTTTATCGCGTCAATTTTCTGATTTATGTGTGCAATCGTTTCATAGGGAGATTTATCTCCTTCGGTATGGTGTTGTTCTGCATCGGCCTGTTCCAGCGCTATGCCCCCTTGCAGGTATCGCTGAGCTGGTTCGGGTTCATCTATGCTTATCTTGTCTGGGAGCTAGGGCACTTTCTATACCACTACCTTGCGCATAAGGTTCGCCTGCTCTGGTGTCTCCATTCCACGCACCATGCACCGGAAGACATGAATCTGTCAGTGACCCACGCGCATTTCTTCTTGGAGGCGCCCTATGCCGACACCATTCGCACCACCGTCTGTATTCTTCTCGGTGTTCAACCCGAATTGTTGTTTCTCATTATGTTTATCGATGGCACCTACGGCGCATTCATTCACATCGGCGACAATCTGGTCAAAGACGCCCGGTTCGGAGTGCTGAACAAAATCATGCTGACTCCTTCCCATCATCGGGTGCATCATGCGCGCAACCCGCTCTACATCGACACAAATTTCTGCAACCTGCTCAACGTCTGGGACAGGATATTTGGCACTTATCAGGAAGAAGACCGCTCCCTGACGATCGATTATGGAATCAATCGCAAGATGAATTCCGGCAGTTTTCTGGACGTGTATTTCGGCGAGTTTGTTGCTTTGGGCAGAGACTTACGGGCGGCGTCCGGCCTGAAAAACAAACTGCTCTATCTGCTCATGCCACCGGGATGGCACCCGGGCGGCGAGCACCATACCGCTGCAGTGGTCAGAGAGCAGTATCTGAATACCGTAGGACGGGGAATCTGACCCCTTAACGAAGAACACCCTCAGCATGAATCAACGAAGAACAGACACGATGAGCACAAGCAATTTTGGCCGATCCATAGAGGCATGCGCGATGCATTACGGAGAGGAAGCAGACGCGGTAAAAGCCTATCTGAATCAGGGGCTGCAGCGCGCCCTTGAACTCGACAATCGCGGCCCGATCAGGTTTGACTCTGACGGCAAGCTCAGCAGCGACATCCTTGAAGCTTACTCACAGTACGGATTTTATGTGTTTGAGTCAGCCATCAGCCCAGAGGAGCTGGTCGACATTCAGGCAGATATGGATGAGCTGCGCGACAGATTCCCGGTTGCACGAGGCGCGAACGTAGACAGGCTGGGTCGCAAAGCTCTGGGCGTCGACTGCAAAGGCCCGGGTTTACGCTGGAGCAAACCGCTCAGCGATCCTTTCGGCGGCACATCAATCTCCAATGGCAGACATCAGGTAAAGCTGAAAGAGCTTGCAGCGTCCGAAGATGCTCCGGATGATGCGCCTTTCATTCTCTCCGGCTCCCTCCAGTTTTCGGATGCCGCTCTGCGGATTTATGCGCACCCGCTTTTACTGCGCGTAGCGGAAGCCATCAACGGCGAAGACTTTGCGCCATTCAACGAAGTGCTTTTCATCAAGGATCCCGGTCTCGGCGCGGCCGTGTCATGGCATCAGGATGGCGACACGCACTGGGCCCATGAAGCCTTTGATGAAGGCATACATGGTTTCAACTTTATGGCGCAGGTCTACGGCAGCACACCGGTCAATGGGGTCTGGGCGGTTCCCGGAACGCACAAACTCGGCAAGATCGATATCAAGGCGATGGTTGAAGAGGCTGGCAGCGAGCGCCTTACTGATGCAGTTCCGCTGGTCTGTGAGGCCGGCGACGTGGTGATCTGCAACCGCCAGCTGGTGCATGGCTCTTTCGCAAACGCAGGGTTTGAGCCGCGGCTGACGATCAACTTTGGCTTTCACCGCCGCAGCTCTGTGCTGAATGTCAAAGGCGCAGGCATCCACAGCCCGGCTCAGGTCTACACCGATGAAATTATCCGGAAAAGATCGAGAGTAATCGGATACGCCATTGACGCCCGGCAACAAAAATATCCGGACGAGCAGCCTTTCGAATATAAACCTTTTGCACAGCGCAATGAGACTTTCCGCTGGAATGACAGCGCCAGGGCGGAACTAAAGGATTACAACCTGCTGGATCTGAGCATCTGAATTCTGAACAGACTTAATCATCGAGTTCATCCGAAATGACCTCCAGATACGCCGTTTCCAGCCGCTCGATGGCGCGCACATAGCCCGCCGGATCATAGAAAGTCTCCGGTGAGTAGGCCTGCCCGGTTTGATACTTACTGTGCATGTCATACTGGCCATTGTGCGCGGAAACCCAGATATCAATCGGCAATTTTTTCTGGGCGTTGTAAGTTGAGGCAAAATCTGACGCGACATTCTCATAGGTAGGCTCGACCACCAGACGCTTACCGCTGTTAATCGTTCCCATGTTGATCACGCCAACCACATAATCCCGGCCCTGCTCCCTGACGCTGAACGTGTAACTGGAACTGCCCTCGGTGTGGCCGGGATGCTCGTGGACTTCAATACGCAGATCGCCCAGCGTGATGATGTCGCCCTGAGTGATGCGCCGGTCAACGGTCACCGGTTCAAAGCTCTGCCTGCCGCCAAAGTGCGGGTCACTGAATCCGCCATCTTCGAGAATCCGGGCATCCTTCGGTGTTGCCCAGACCTCGGCCCCGGTCAGCGCTTTAATCTCAGCCATGGCAGCGGTGTGGTCCCAGTGCGCCTGCATGGTCAACAGTATTTTGATGTCCTGAAAATCAAACCCCAGCGCTTCAATATTGTCCTTGATGTGCTGAGTCGAATCGACCAGCCCGGTATTAATCAGAATGTGACCTTCCTCCGAAGTAATCAGAAAGACACTCAGATCAAGCATACCGACCCCATACAGCGGACCGATGATTTTGAAGGGCGGGTGCGGCGTGACCCAGCCGGCAGGCGGCTCGGACTGCGCGGCCGCGGCCGTCGAAAAGATCACAGAACAATGGGCCACGAAAAACAGGGCAGCGAAACGAAGCGAGGCATTCATAGTGCGGGTTCCTGATTGTTGTTAGGGTTATGACTCAGCACTGGGACGTAATGTACGCGATTCGCTGAACACTACCATAAGATTGAGGAGCATGCCCACAGCCTGCTCTGCCCTCAGACCAGTCGCCGTGGCGCACCACTTGCGGTAGGATCTGATAACCACCCTGATGGGTCCGGCTACCACGGGATTATTCAGGCGTCTGCGGGTTGGGAGTCTGCCGGTTGGCAGTCTCACGGGCGACCAGACTGCAGCCCGGGGACGGATTCGCTCGCTGAACGCGACCCGCGACCTGAGCAGACCGGCCGCAGGACATCACCTGGAGAAATTCATGAAGATCAAAAACAACAAAGCGCTTTATCTGTCTTCTCGCGGGCGTCGACAATTCCTGAGAAAAGGCGCCGGCAGCATGGCTGGCGCCTGGCTGTCTGCCTGGCCCTGGCATGAACTCATGGCGCAGCAGGATCTCAACCCGACTGAAGAAAACTGGGATGCCGGGATCGTGAGACATCTGCTGCCGGCTGTAAATCATTCGACCTTCCTGATCAAAGCCTCTTTCAATCGCCCCCTTGAGTCAGCACCGACCCTGCAGATCCGGGATGGCGCAAACCGCCGCGAGACAATCGGTATCTTGAACGACACTGCGGGTGAATTCTGGCAGTTCTACACTGCCGATCTGCGTCCCGATACGCAGTATGAACTCACGCTGCGGGATGGCGCAGGCAATCCACTGTGTGAATCCTGGCCGCTTTCTACCTTTCCCTCGCCGCAGCAGAATCCTGACCGGGTGAGGGTCCTGTTTTATACCTGCGCCGGTGGCCGTGAAGGGGAATATTTCGGTATCGGGGACCGCCGGGACAACTTACCCGTTGCGATTCGCAAGAGAATTTTACAAAGAGGCCTGTCCTTCGCACCACAAGCCGCAGTTGCCAATGGCGATCACATCTACTGGGATCTGCACACCTGGCAGGGAGAACAGGCGGGTGAGTTAAGTGCGCAGGGACGACAGTCCAACTTTGACTTCGCAATCAGAGTGCTCGGCGGCAGCAATGAAATGGCCCTGAAGCTCGCCGCCGGCCCGCAGATCGTGCCACTGTACGGCACCACCTTCCGGTCAACGCCTGTCTATTTCCTGCAGGACGATCACGACCACTGGGAGAATGACTCGCCGCTGACCTATCCGGTGCCCTGGTTCCAGCTGCAACTGGCCCGGACGACGCAACAGCTGTATTACCCGGAGTTTCTCCCCGATGCCAATCGCTCTGTCGGCCTGCCCTATTCCACCCGCTCGGAACGCGGCGAGCTCTCCGAAAGCTTCGGCACACTGCGCTACGGAGACTTACTGGAAGTGCTGCTGTATGACGTCAGGCGCACCCTCAATGTGGGAGATCTGAACTCGGTGTTTCTGGATCGAACCGTTGAAAACTGGCTCGCCCAGCGAACCGCCTCAACAGACACACGGCATCTGATTCACGTCCCGTCCAATCCACCCGGCTGGACGGCAGGCAAGTGGGGAGAGTGGTATCCGGATGTCTTGCATCCTGAAACCGGCGAGCTGACCACTCAGATTCCGAAGCCACACTGGCGACAGGGCTGGGCTGACCAGCATGACAGAATCATGCAGTCTCTGGCGGACATGAAGCACCGCAACCCGATGGTGATTTCCGGTGATCTTCACGCAACAGGGGTAGGCACCATGTTCGGCTCCGGCAACCGCAGTTTTGCCGACAACCCGATCACCACGGTCTTGTGCGGCCCTGTCAGCACCGCAGAGTGGGGATTTCCCTCTAACGTCAGAGGGGTTGCGGCAGCGCCTTCGGCCTATCTGGATTTTCAGGAGCAAATTCCGCCTATTGAGGAGCATGGTTTCAGCATTGTCGATTTCGAGCGGGATCGCATTGAGGTCAAGCTGTTCAAGTGGGACGTTAATTCACAGCCCCTCAGCGCCATTGATTCGCTGGAACCCTACCATGCATTTGTGGTGGAACGGCCCTAGAGCGACCCGCCTGATAACGCTCGCACCAGACGGCCGCGCCGGCCCAGCGCTGCTTTCTGCGGAAAGCGCTGCAGTCCGGGCAGGTGATAGCAGGTAGAGCCTGTCCGCCCATCAGCTGGTGAGAATTTTGCTGCCCGCCAGCAGTTTTTCAATTACCATCGCGCGAGCAGCGTTGCTGCAGTGAAAACAGCGCAACAATCCTGAACCCGCGTTCAACAAAAGAGCAAATAGCACGTGTCGCAAACAAAATCCTTCAGCAAAAGCGTCGATCTCATGTTCGACAGAGCCGCCGACCTGGTAGACATCTCACCGGGCCTGCGGGAGAAAATCCGAGTCTGCAATGCCACCTACACCACCCGATTCGGGGTACGCCTGCGCGGAGAAATTCACACCTTTATCGGATACCGGGCGGTTCACTCCGAGCACATGGAACCGGTAAAGGGCGGCATCCGCTACGCGCCATCGGTGAATCAGGATGAAGTCGAAGCGCTGGCCGCGCTGATGACCTATAAGTGTGCGCTGGTTGACGTGCCTTTCGGCGGATCCAAGGGCGGCCTTTGCATTGATCCCGGAGATTACAGCGCAGAGGAGTTAGAGCAGATCACGCGCCGGTTCGCAGCAGAGCTGATCAAGAGAGATCTCATCCACCCTGCGCAGAACGTCCCTGCTCCCGATATGGGAACAGGCGAGCGCGAAATGGCATGGATAGCGGATCAGTATTTACAAATTCAGCCCACCGACATTGATGCAAAGGCCTGCGTCACCGGCAAACCCGTGTCGATGGGAGGAATCGCCGGCCGCACAGAGGCGACCGGCCGGGGAATCCAATACGCGCTCAGAGAATTTTTCCGGGACAGTGACGATGTCGCCCGGGCCGGCCTGTCCGGCTCACTTGACGGTAAAAGAATCCTCGTTCAGGGATTGGGAAACGTGGGCTACCACGCAGCAAAATTCCTCAGTCAGCAGGATGGCGCGATCATCACCACGGTAGTTGAAAGAGACGGAGCGGTTACGGCGGAATCCGGTATCGATGTTGACGCACTCAGAAGCTGGATTCAGGAGAACGGCGGGGTCACCGGATTTCCGGGCGCAGAAGCGGTTGCCTCACCCGAGACGGCCTTGGAGCTGGAATGCGATATCCTGATTCCGGCTGCCACTGAAGGGGTGATCCATGCCGGTAATGCGGCCAGAATCCGTGCGCCGCTGATCATCGAAGCTGCGAATGGCCCGGTGACTGCTGAAGCAGATCAGATCCTTCGCGAGAAAAAGTGCGTCATCATTCCTGATCTTTATGCCAACGCAGGCGGCGTGACGGTTTCCTACTTTGAGTGGGTCAAGAATCTCAGTCACATGCGCTTTGGTCGCATGCAGCGCCGGGAGCAGGAGGCGCGCAACGAGCTGATTATCAGGGAGCTGGATGCTCTGTCGGAATCCCTGGGTAACGCGTGGGCGCTTTCGGAAAGTTTTCGGGACGAGTTCAGAGCCGGCGCCAATGAAATCGATCTGGTGCGCTCAGGTCTTGATGACACAATGCGAAAAGCATTTCAGGAGATGCGGACGGTGCTGCAGCAAAAAGACGGCGTCAGCGACTTCAGAACCGCAGCCTATCTGGTGGCCATCGAGAAAATCGCAGAAAGCTATCGGGTCAGAGGACATTAAGCGCAGCAAGACACCAGACTGCGCCGCCCGGCAATCTCGGGACTTTTCCCGAGACTTTCCCCGGGACTTTGCGCCGGGACTTGCGCCGGAATCCTGAGCAGCGGACTGACCCGATTCCCGGCTGGTAACGCCGGTAATCTGCCAGCAAGCGGCTGCGTCGGTGGTGCGTGCCAGAACTGAGCATTTCCGGGCTGTCATTCGCGGTTCCGTCGACGCCGGGGGCGACTCCCGGCGTGTCCCGTAATCCAGCCGTGAGGTCACTTCCCGCCGCGCAATCCGAACGTGTATTTTTTGCGAATCCGTGATTAACTGAGGATGGAACAAGCAGCAGAATCTCAGGCTGCATCTGATCATTCAGTCATAAGAACAATAAGCGGCACATCATGATTGACAATTTTTCACTCAAACCGATGATTCTGGTCATTCCCGTCCTGCTGGCTCTGGTCTTTATCGAACTGGGCTTTGCTTACCTCAAAGGACGGAAAGTCTATAACTTTCAGGATTCGATCACTTCCATCAACATCGGTCTGCTCAGCCAGTTCGTCAATTCCACCGGCGCGGTGTTCGGCGCGGTGATGTATGCCCTGATTGAAGCGCGCTATGGCACCTTTGAATGGTCCACCGCAAGCCCGTTCACCTGGGTCTTCGCTCTGCTACTGTATGATTTTCTCTACTACTGGGTGCACCGGACCGGGCACATGGTGAACATCTTCTGGGCAGCTCACATCACCCATCACAGCAGCGAAGAATTTAATCTGTCGACCGCGATGCGACAGGCGTCAACGGGTTTCTACTTCAAATGGGTGTTTTACCTCCCTCTGGCGGTTCTTGGCATTCCCGTTCAGGTTTATGTCATCGTCGGCCTGATCGATTTGCTGTATCAGTTCTGGGTGCATACCCGCTTGATCGGCAGACTCGGCTTTCTGGAATGGTTCCTCGTCACCCCTTCAAACCATCGGGTGCATCACGGGCAGAACGACTACTGCATCGACCGGAACTTCGGCGGAATCTTCTGTCTGTGGGATAGGCTGTTCGGCACCTATGCCGATGAACGCGAGGAAGAGCCCATTGTGTACGGCATCAGAAAGCCACTCGAAAGCTGGAGTCCGGTGTGGAGTAATCTCCACTACTACAAAACGCTCTGGCTGAAGGTGAAACATGCCAGAAGCTGGCGCGAAGGGCTGATGTTTGTGGTGGCCGAGCCGGATTGGTCGCCGACTGATCAAGAAAATCCGTCAACCGAATCCCCAACGGTCGATTCCTACCAAAAGCACAGTTCTCTCGCGCCGGCCTCAATCCGGCTTTCAGGCATCGCCACCACGCTGGTGTCACTGACGCTGTTGATACTTTATCTGGGCACGCGTGATCAGATGCCGCTTGCCGCGCAGCTCATGTTTGTCGCCATTGTGATCGGGCTGTTCGCCGGTATCGGCAAATTCTGGAGTCTCGAGAAGTTTCAGGCAGCCCAGCATGACTAGCCTGGCCATTACCGACGGTCTGCTGTGTCTGGTTGCCGCAGCGGCAGTAGTCACCAACAGACTGCCGCTGGCGTTTCGCATGGGGTCGGCGCTTCTTGCCGTCACCGCAGGCCTGGGGGTTCTGAGATTCAGCGACTTGCTGCCGCTGCCTACGCTGCACAGTTTCTTCTCAACTTTCAGTGCCTCTTCCGCCTTTCTGCTGATGGCAGTCAGCACCGTCTGGAACAGCAGTGCCGGAGCTACCCGGGCCAAGTATGCTTCGATCCTGCTGATCGTTTCAGGTGCTATTGGATTCGTGATGGTGGATTTGTTCGAGCTGACCCGGTTCGGACAAGTTGTGGCGGTGCTGTGCGTGCTACAGATAATCATTTACTCGGCCAGACACAGACTGCTGAGCGCTCTGGTGGGCGCGATCGCGCTGGAATTGGGTTTCATCCTGTTTGCGACAGGTCAGCGCGTGCCGAACCTGCTCCAGCCGGGCGACTTTCTCCATCTGCTGACTGCCGCCGGCCTTGCGCTGCTGGTGTGGTATCACCGCCGTTCGCCACACGCCAGCCCGCAGCGGTCACGCTAGCAACGCCGCGCCCGCCACGGTTCAGCGGCTGTTTCGATTCTGAATGCCGCGGTTAAGAGTGCGAACGTGCTCGGCAATCGCCCTGATCTGGGCTGGCTCAAACGTTTGTCCAAACGACGGCATGTTGTTCTGGCCATTGGTAATAATGCTGGCCACATAGTCTGTTGAAAATGCAGCAAGCCCCTCCAGAGGCATGCCGTTATGACCGCCCTCGCCCCGGAGTCCATGGCAGAAGACGCAGGTGCTTCGATACAGACCAAGGCCTTCTGTGTTGGCCTGCGGTGGTGTCACCTTTTCCAGTGCGATCGCCGTTTCCTCACCCTCTTCCAGCAGCTTGAACATCCAGATGCTGTCACCCCGTGCAGAGCCGGCCAGCAAATTGCCGGCAGACAGCACAGTCACATATTGCTCGCCGTTATGTTCGAAAACAGTCGGAGGCGCATTGACACCGGCATCGGTCATGAACTCCCAGAGCTTCTGACCGGTCGCGGCATCCATGGCGGTAAACCGCCCGTCATTGCGTCCTGCGAACAACAGATTCCCCGCGGTTGCGACCAGTCCACTGTAGCAGCGTCCCGGCCACCGCTGCGACCACAGGCGTCTGTTGGTTCGCAGGTCCATGGCCGCGACAATTCCGGTGACCGCAATGGGGGCAAAACGCATGTTGCCACCGGTGTAGCGATCACCCGGCTCGGCTGAATCGGTATCTGCGTTGGTTGTATAGGCCGCCTGACGATCACCGGCGCAGACATAAATCACGCCCTTGTCCGGATCAACGGCACTCGGTGGCCAATTCGCTTCCCCTCGCCGAAGCAGCACCGGGTCATCCCAGAAAGGCGTGAAAATATCGCCGTCGTTCACCATGCGAAATCCTTCCGGGGCGATATCAAGCGTATGCGTCACGAACGCATCACCGACCGGATAGGGCTGGGTAGCGGCGGTAGCCTGTCGCTCTTCCTGTGGAACAGGGCGCTCTTCGATGCCGACCAGTGGCTCTCCGGTGATCCGGTCAAGGATATACACCCAGCCCGTCTTGCCCGCCTGTGCAAGCCCTTTTCTCAGAACACCCTCATACTCCAGGTCGAACAGGACAACAGGATTCGGCGCATCGAAATCCCAGATGTCGTGGTGGACCTGCTGGAAGTGCCAGCGGTACTCACCAGAATAGGCGTCAAGAGCAACAATAGAGGCTGTAAACAGATTGTCACCGGGCCTGATTGCGCCGTTATAGTCAGGCCCCGGATTGCCGGTCGAGAAGTAAATCAGACCCAGCTCCGGGTCCACCGCTGGCGTGTGCCAGACTGTACCACCGCCGGTTTCCCAGGCATCACTGTCGGCAGGCCAGGTATCCGAACCGAATTCGCCCGGTGCCGGCACGGTATAAAACGTCCAGAGCAGAGAGCCATCCGCGGCATCATAGGCCTTCACCCGGCCGCGCGCAGCGAACTCAGCGCCAGCGAATCCGCTGATGACCATGCCGTCAAAGTACAACGGCGCACTGGTGATGGTGTAGCCCTCTTCCCAGCTTTCCGCCTGAATCGACCACACCTGCTCTCCGGTTTCGGCATCGAGTGCCTTCAGCACCCCATCGAGCTGGCCCACAAATATTTTGTCTTCACCATAACCCACGCCCCGGCTCGTCCAGCCACAGCAAATGGTTGAGATTTCACTGCTGAGTTGCGCTTCATTCGACCAGAGCATTTCTCCGGTCTCGACGCTGAGCGCGAAGACATCATCGGCACCGGTGATGACATACATGATACCGTCAATGATCAGAGGCTGTGCTTCACCCGAGTATTTCGCTTCCAGACCTGATCCATTCAGATGTGTGCGCCAGACAGGACCCAGGCGACCGACGTTATCGGTATTGATCTGATCAAGCGGAGAAAAATTCCTGTTGTACAGATCACCTCCGTTGGTCAGCCATTCGGTTACCGGCAGCTGCATCAGGGCATCGGCATCCGGTCGCACCTGCGAAAATTCAGCAGCCTCGCCCTGTGCGGACAGCATCATGACCCAGGTCAGTACGAGAGTGTTGCGGCGTGAGAAGCTCATGTCTTGTCCCTGTCGAAGAAAGTCCTGAAAACGGTAATGGCTGGAAATCGATCCTCTGCCCGGCCCACGCACTGGTGTCGGCGCCGGCAGGCTGGAGCATTTCGTCTCACGTCCAGATCAATTACCATGCCTCTTATTATTGGTCAGACTTTACCGCGAAGGTGACTCCATGCGCCACCCCAGCCTCCAGACTCTGCTGCTTCTGCTGAGCCTGACAAGCCTTGCACAGGCCAGCTATGCGCAGATTGCTGCGGAGCCTTCTCCGTTTGCAGCCGATAACCCCAACGCCGTGGTGCCGGGTGAATTGTTCACCGAACCGCCCACGCTCATCAATCTCGGTTTTGAGTGGTTGATTCAGGGCGATGAGAATCGCAATGCGCGGGTCGAGGTGTGGTATCGAAAGACCGGGGAAGCGATCTGGCAAGATGCTCTACCCATGCTGAGACTGAATGGCGAGCGCATCTACAGTGAGTCCCGACTCGACGTTATCACGCCCAACATGTTTGCCGGCAGTGTACTGAACCTGGATCCGGACACGCGTTATGAAGTGAAGTTCAGTATCCGTGATCCCGACGGTGTAGTAGGTAACCCTGAACGGCTTGCCACCGTGAGCACCCGCGCCGAACCGGAACCCTACACGGGCGGTCGGGAATTCCATGTCTATCCGCATGGCTATGCGGGTGCGAAACAGGAGCCGGCCTTTGAAGGACTCATGTGCGCGTACAATTACTGGTGCGCCGGCACTGACTGGGCAACCTCGGGCCGGCCTCGGGTGCGGGCCGGCGACAAGATCATCGTGCATGCAGGGACCTATCAGTACAACCGTTATGAGTACACCAATGATGCAACGGTCAATCGCACCACCCCGCTTGACGGCACCTACTACCTGACCGCAGATGGCACAGCCGAGCGACCCATTGCCATCGTAGCGGCCGGTGATGGCGAGGTGATCTTCGACGGCAATGGCAATTATGCGCTGTTTGACGTACGCGCTGCCGACCACACCTATTTTGAAGGCATCACTTTCAGAAATTCAGAGATTGCTATTCTGGCAGGCACTCAGTTCATCGCCGGCGCTCAGGGGCTGACCGTAAAACATAGTCGCTTTGAAGATGTCGGTGCCGGCGTCTTCACCAATTACTCCGGTTCCCGCGGCTTTTATATTGCCGACAGTCACTTTGTTGGCAGGAATGATCCGGACCATCTCATCGGCTGGCGTGGCGAGCTGTGGGCGCAGTTCGAAGGCGTGGACAATCAGATCTTCCCTCCGCCAATGCGCTCGTATGTCGCTGTCAAACTTTATGGCCCCGGTCACATTGTGGCCCATAACTATATCGCCAACTTTCATGATGGCATCAACATAGAAACCTACGGCAACCCGGACGGTTCAACCCCCTCGGGCCCGGACATCCCCGACGGGCCCAAATATCCGACCCGGGATTACTGGGACCGACGCCCGGTGGCAATAGATTTCTACGGCAATTACATCACCAACAGCCACGACAACCCGATTGAAGCGGACGGCGGGATGCACAACATCCGCATCATGAACAACATGCTGATCAATCATCCCTCTCATGCGTTCTGTAATCAGCCTGCATTAGGAGGGCCTGTCTACTGGATCAGGAACATTGCCTACCACCTGCCCGGCGGCTCAACCCGAATCACGGCCGGCTCCGCGGGTGTGGTGTTTTACAACAACACCATTCTTTCAGAAACGTCTGTCGCAGGCGCCTCGAATGCTCACTGGAGAAACAATCTTTTTCTGGGTGAGGAGTCACAGGATATGATCTTCAGCGTGACGTCGCTGACTGATTCGTCCAGCTCCGACTTCAACGGCTTTCGTCCCAACCCTGCCGCGGCGGCTGCGTTTTCATGGCGTTCACCCCGGGCTGGCTCGCTGGCGGACATTACCGATCCGGATTACGAAGCGCAGCTGCAGTCTGTTGAAGCGGCCACCCTGGCCGATTATTCGTCACTTACCGGACAGGACCGCAACAGTATCCTGGTGGACTACGACATTTTCGTTAATGTCCCTCAGCTCAGCGCCAAAAATATCGATACCGTCCAAAAGCTTTATGACGCGGATACACTGGATTTCCGCTTGCGTGCGGGAGCAAGCGCCATCGACAGAGGTATGCCGCTGCCCACCATTACAGAGGGTTTCAATGGCGGTTCTCCGGACCTCGGCGCACTGGAATACGACGCTCCGGTGCCGCACTACGGCCCCCGTCCATAGTCGGCGCTGGCGGGAAACGTTACCGCAGCAGTGCAGAAGAGCTAAAAGCGGCATCACAGAGCGCTGGCAAGCGCTACCTATCCTTCTTATACTCAGGCGAAGTACAACAACAAGTCCCGGGCTTTATAGAGTCCGCCAAGGGAGGACCCCAGCATGAAAAAAATACTGATTGCACTTCTGACGACCCTGCCCGTGCTCTGTGCACCACTGCAGGCGCAGGACAGCGCGGCGCTGCAGGCGCTGCTGACCAATGATGCCGGCAGACCGGATGCTGACAAGGCTCGGGATGCGGGCCGCAGACCCGCCGAAGTTCTGAGCTTTCTCGGAGTTCAGAGCGGCCAGACCGTCGTTGATCTCATCGCCGCCGCTGGTTATTACACTGAAGTGCTCTCTCACGCAGTCGGGCCTTCAGGCAAGGTCTACATGCAAAATTCAGCCGCTTCTCTGACTGGCGAGCGGGGCGAGCGCACCGCCGCTGCCATTGAAAGCCGACTGGCCAACGGTCGACTCGCAAACGTCGAACGTCTGACCCGTGATCCCGATGATCTCGGTCTGCCCGATAATTCCGTGGACACCATCATCATCGCACTGGAGTTCCATGAACTCTATCGATCAGACAATCCAAACGCTGTGGCCGAGTTTCTGGCCGAGACGCGCCGAGTCCTCAAGCCGGGTGGTGTTCTGGGGATCATCGAGCACGCGGGTTCAGCGCCCTTCGATCCGGGTCCGCTGCATCGCGCCATAGAGTCTCAGGTGGTAGCTGATGTACAGGCAGCTGGCATGTTCGCCTCCGCCAGTTCCTCCATCCTGCGCAATCCGGATGACGATCGCAGTGCCGGTGTCTTTGCTCCGGGCCTGCGCGGAGCCACCGACCGCTTCGTCCTCAGGGTCATCAAGACGAAATAAACCCCTTCGCCGCCCTTTTCCCTGGCCACGGAACACCTTCGAATCCACCGGAAAAGGGCGCGCAGATGCAGCTGACACTCAGGGCAACTGCTTGCGCACTGAGTGCCAGCTTTCTTCCGCAGTAAGAGCCAGCAAGCCATGCCACACAGCGCCACCGGGCGGTCAATCGAATGATAGATGATGGCTTCGTTTTCCTGACAGCAATCGTGATCTTATGTGCATCACTGTTGGCGATGGAACGGGCTTTCACCGTCAGGCTGTTTACCTGGTTTCCCCCCATTGTGCTGATCATGTTCGGTGCGATGCTTGGCTACACCCTCGGCATCTGGGAGTTCACCGAATCGGTCCGCGCAACCAGAGAGTCAACCCGGGATCTGATGATCCCGATGATGCTGTTTCTGATGTCGCTCAAATTCAGCTTTACGGAACTGAAAAAACTTGGCGTTAAAACCATACTGTTGTGTCTGGTATCCGCCGCGACTATTGTAGTTGGCTTTGTGATTACCCATTTGCTAATGCGCGGTTTCCTGGGACAAGAGAGCAGCCAGACGTTTGGCGTCATGGCCGCGGGCTGGACCGGGGGCACCCAGAACTTCGTTGCCGTCAAGGAGGCGTTGCAGGTGACTGACAGTGCCATGAGCTATACGCTGCTGATGGGCGCCCTGTGCTACTCGGTGTGGCTGGTGGTTGTCATGGCGATGAAGCCGCATCGGCAGGCAATCAACCAAAAGCTCGGCGTAGAGACAGTCGCAGATAAAGCCGCCTATCGTGTGCCGGAGCCAGAGAGGGAACGGATTGATGCCTCTGGGCTGATGAGCTGTCTTGGTATCTCACTGCTGGCAGCCTCTGTTAGCACTTCTCTGGGATCAAAACTTGCGTCAATCGGACTCTCCTCAGCCATGTTATGGACAGTGATTCTGTCCACCGCTCTGGGTACTCTTGCCGCACATACTCCTTTGAGAAAGTTACCCGCCGCAGAAGAAGTTTCGGGAGTTATGCTGTATATCATCGTCGCTCTGATCGGAGCCGAGGTGAGCCTGACTGCCATTCTGGATGCACCGTTCTATATCCTGTCCGGCTTTTTCATACTCGGTCTGCACGGATTTGCCATGATTGCAGCGGCAAAAGTTCTCAAAATCGATATCGCCCTGGCGGCTATTGCCTCCGTCGCGAATATCGGCAGCGCACCGTCTGCCACGGTGGTTGCCGCCACCTTTGAACAACGGCTTATCCCGACAGCGATCCTGATGTCACTGCTCGGCTCACTGCTGGGTTCATTCCTCGGCCTGCTCACAGCGCAAGTCCTTCTCCGGCTGAGCTGAATGAGCGCCTGATTCCGGTCTAACCAGAGACAGTTGTAAGTTTGCCTTAGCGCGCCCCTGCACCTTCGCAAGCCGGCGCGTGGTCAGCAGACTGCATCTTCGGGCTACCTGTCACGCCCGCGTCGGACTGTGCTAAGGTAAGGCAAAACACGCCCGGGTTGATCAGGCCGCATCGCGCGCTGGTGCAGGGCGACAGCAGGGTCAGAGGAAGTCAATTGCAGGGGGTCACTGGCCTCGGGCCGGTATCAGAAAGGAGACGACGAAGTGACAGACATCATCAGAATACTCAGGCGGATTGCTTTCGGGCTGCTCATCACACATTCGGCGGTCGTTCTGGCGAACGGTCTGAGCTACACAGCCCTGGACGAATATGTAAACACCGCAGACGAGAATTATGCCTATACCGTTGCCGACACCGTTGCAGGACCGGGATACAGGACACTGATAATAGAAATGACTTCTCAGCAATGGCTGACCAAGGCTGAAGTCAACGACCCCATCTGGCAACACTACATGACAGTGACCATTCCGGATACTGTCAACAGCAACATTGCTTTTCTGTATATCACCGGAGGCAGCAAGTCGAACAGTCTGCCTGAGACGGCGCCTGAAAGTGATATCACCCGGGCACTCAGAACCCAGACCGTCGTCAGCACGCTTTACATGGTGCCGAATCAACCTCTCCGTTTTACTGACAGCCCTGATATCGGAAGAACCGAAGATGCAATCATCGCTTACACCTGGGACAAATATTTCCGCACCGGTGATGAAAAGTGGCCGCTGAGGCTGCCCATGACAAAATCTGCCGTCAGGGCCATGGATACAGTCACCTCTGTGGTATCGAGCACATCTGAAAACGCACTGACCGTAGACAAATTTGTTGTCGCAGGCGGTTCAAAGCGCGGCTGGACTACCTGGACAACCGCGATAGTAGATCCGAGAGTGATTGCGATCGCTCCGATTGTAATCGATATGCTCAATATCAGTGATTCTTTCAAGCATCACTACTCCGTATACGGAGCCTATTCGCTGGCCGTCATCGATTATGTCACCAGCGGCGTGGTCAACTGGATAGACACGCCCGAATGGGATGAATTGATGGACATGGTAGAACCCTATGAATACCGGGAACGGCTTACCTTGCCCAAATACATCCTTAACTCTACGGGAGACGAGTTTTTCTTGCCCGATTCATGGCAATTCTACTGGGACGATCTTGTCGGAGAGAAGCATCTGCGGTACGTGCCCAACTCCAATCACAGCATGCGCGATACCGATGTAATAGACAGTCTGGACTCCTGGTATCACTCAGTTGTCTATAACGTGCCACTGCCGCGCTACTCGTGGCGTGTTTCCGACACTGGGACCATCACCCTGTTTTCACTGGACGAGCCGACAAAAGTCCTGCTCTGGCAGGCCACCAACGAATCTGAACGAAACTTCACTCAGGCAAAAATCGGTCGTGCCTACAGCAGTTCCGAAATCCGTGCCACGGCGCCCGGCGTCTACGAAATCCAGATGGAACAACCCGAGTCAGGATACGTGGCCTACTACCTCGAAGCAGAGTATGAAAGCGGCATCGCCGGTGTTCCGTTCAAGTTCAGCTCTGGTACTAAAGTGCTTCCGGATACATATGAATATGAATGGAGAAAAGCAACCGAAGAAACTAGATCTCGCAATCCTTAGTATGCTTTCCAATAATTTACTAGCGTCAGAATAAGCCAATCGATCTGCTATTAAGCTCATTCCGAGGACTAACTTGTGCAAGCTTTAGATTTTTTTACAGAGAATGAAAGTCTGCTTAGTGCCCTTGCCGCACTCGCCGTGATTGTTGGCTTTTTTGCCACAGCTGGAAAGAATTTCATCGCTCGGATGTCAAAACCCGCAAAGCCAGGTAGTCTCTCGGAGCGGCTCACACTGGCTGAGCTGAGCGCCCCATCCCCCCATACCATCAATTACGGAAACTCTGGAGGGATAAATATAGCGTATTCGGTATTCGGTAAAGAAAACCCAACGCTGATAGTAACTCCAGGCATCATTTCCAATCTCCATGTTTCATCTAATTTGCCTCCGATCAAGGATTCGATGGATGGGCTTGCCCGTTTCGCAAAAGTTATTAACTTCGATAAACGAGGCCAAGGATTGTCCGATCCAACGAGCTCTGTTGCCACAATGGAGGATAGGGTCAGTGACATCGAGTGTGTGGCTGATGCTTCTGGCTCAGATAGCTTTTTCTTAATGGGCATATCGGAAGGCGGCCCAATGAGCATTAAATATGCTGTGGAAAATCCTCATCGGGTTCGCGGGTTGATTTTATTCGGAACAACACCGAAGTTCTCACGATCCGATGACTTCCCAATGGGGTTTTCAAACAAGACTCTCGATGGCCTTGCCGAATCATGGGGCAGAGGAAACGGCAGACATATCTTATTCCCCAGTATTAGCGCCGAAACTATTGATGATGAGACTTATCGCGGGTTCGAAAAATTACTTGCGGACAAGAGATCGATGATCCAGATTGTCGAATACATGAAGACGCTCGATGTAAGGCCATTACTTTCAAAAATTACTTGTCCTACTTTAATTGTGCACTTTACTGGAGATCTCGCGGTTCCGATTCGAATGGGACGGTTCTTGCATTCCAATATTCCCAACTCAGAATTCATAGAATTAGACGGAGTTGACCATTGTGATCTTGCAAGGAGCCGCAACGGCGTCGCGAGTATCAAAGCGTTTATCGAATCTGTTGGATACTAGATTCGCTTTTCACTAATTTTCGCATTGCATTGATAATCTCTTTCAACTGGCTTACATCCTCTGTCGAACGCCTGACGAGCAAAGAACCCTGGAGAGAATTAAAGATTACCCGGGACAAAGATTTCGACGAGTCGATGAGCATTAGTTCGCCGCGTTCGACTCCTTCTCGCAAGATCTCCTCAAGCCATCGCTGATGCGCTTCAATAAATTGCTTCACTTCAACGCGCATGACTTCCGGCAGAACAGGTATCTCACCCGCGAGTGCGCCGCAAAGACATACTTTGTCCGGGGTGGAAGCTAAAAACAGATAGGGTGAGAAGTAGAACTCCAATGCATCCCAGGAGGACTTGGCAGGGTCCTCGCTGATCTGTTGCAGTTGGGCGGCAAACGTATCTCGGTAACGACGGATGATCGCAACACCCAGTTCCGCTTTGGTGGGAAAGTGGTGGATGATACTGGGCTTTCTGATGCCGACTTCAGAGGCTATGTCCTGAAAGCTCATCGCCGAGAACCCCCCGGTCTGAATCAGCTCCTGACCGGCATCGAGAATCCTGTCTGCGGTTGCATTCATCAGTTAAGCGGAGGCGTGTGCGCTTTTACAAAGGGAACCATCGCTTCCAGTATTTGCGGAAGCTCTCTGCCAAATGCAAACGTGGAGTTATTGATCAGCGTCGTGGCAGCTCTTGAGTTCGTGATCGGATGCAGGTTATCGCTGTACTGATCGTGATGCAGCAGCAGAGTCGCAGGAACCCGGATCGCGGCCAGCGCTTCATCCGGCATCCCCAGCGCCGTCTGAAAGCGTGTCGCCTGCAAGTGTTCACCTGAGGTTCGCATCGCCGCGAGGAAATCTGACACATTGGCCGCGAAGAATCGCGCTCGCCGCTCCGGCGTATTACGGTCCAGATAAGCGCTCCAATATTCCGTTTCAGCAACGTCCTGCATTGACGTAAGAGGCAGATTATCCAGATGTTCTCTCGTCATCAGGGTTTTCTCTGGAAGATACTTAAAGAAATAATCCTCAGACAGACGGGCAGCCGCATAAGGGCCGCCAGTGAGCGGCGCAATAATGAGCGCTGCAATGTCTTCCGGATAGCGTGAGGCCAGTATCATGTTGGAACGACCACCAGAGGACATGCCATAGAATGCGGCAGGCGCCACACCAAGGCGTTTAACCAAAATGTGCAGATCCTCACCCTCCTCTACCATCTGTGGCTGGCTGCCGAACGTGACTTCTGACAGACCGATGTTCCGACGGTCGTAAATGATCACCCTGAAATCCGGCTCTGCTGCAGCGACGTTGCGTGCAAACCCGCCGAAGCCATTGGTGTCTCCGTTTCCGCCCGGCGTGATGATAAGGGGAATCGACCCCTCAGGATTGTAAATCTCGACGTGGAGAGTCACGTCTCTTTCCGGTCGCAAATTGATTTCCCGGATTTCGACGGGCACGTCTTCGGCGCCCGGTTCAGGTTCGGCGTTGAAATATACGGGAAACCAGGAATTGTTCGCAGCACCGCGAAAAAGCGTCACATCACTTTCGTCATTCTCGAACGCACCGCCGAACTGATCGTTGGGCTCACTGTTTGCCTGAGGCGCTGTTTGCGCCCGGGCTATGGTTGAGGTCAACAGGACAAGTAAAGCTACCGAAAGTCGCAGCATGGTCTGCTTAGGATTTTTATTTTTCATCAGATTATCTCCTTCAGCCTAAAAACTACCGAACGGTAGGTAGTTTGTCAAATATCAGCCCGACATTTTCCCACTGGCTTGAAATAGTTGGATTTTCGGTATTTACTGCGCCGATGCTTGAGCCTGACGCCAGCTCCCTCCTCCCTCTCGTCGTTACCCTTGTGCTGTCTCTCACCACCCGCAACGTTATTGTGGGGCTTTTCAGTGGCGTGTTCGTCGGAGTGATGATGGTGCACGGCCCATCTCCGCTGGCCGCCATGAGCCAAATGGTCATCGAGCACCTCGTGCCTGAACTCACCGATTCCTATAATGCCGGTGTACTCGTGCTGCTGGCATTCATCGGTGGCTTCGTGGCTCTGATGGAAAAAAGCGGAGGGGGCGCAGCCTTTGCTCAATCTATCAATTCCCGGATCAGATCGCGTCTCCAGGCTCAGCTGGCCGCCTGGCTCGGTGGGATTGCCATTTTCTTTTCTGATCTCGGTACGCCACTCATCATCGGGCCCGTTTTTCGACCACTGATCGACCGCCTGCAAATCTCCCGCCAGAAACTGGCATTCATCATTGACTCAACGTCTTCTCCGGTCGCGATCCTGGTGCCTTTTATCGGGTGGGGCGTCTATATCATGGGCCTGATGAGTCAGGAGTTCACCGCTGTGGGTCTTGAGCAGAATGAGTTCGCCGCGTTTGTTCAGACCATGCCTTTTCAGTTTTATGCCTGGCTGGCGGTCGGCATGGTGCCACTGATGAGCGTGCTGAAGCTGGATTTTGGCCCCATGCAGAAGGCCGAAATTACTGCCCGTCAGGACACTCATTCATCACCCGCAATAGCCGAATCTGACGGCGGCGAGATCAAAGGCTTCACACACGCCAATGCCCGACCCATGCTGGTCTGGCTGCCGCTGGCCGTACTCGCGGGTGTGCTCTGCTGGCAGCTGGTCCCACTCGGGTTCCCTCTCAAGCCGGTGTCCGGCTCACTGTTTCGCGCCGGGCTCTCCAGCGCCTATTTCAGTGCGGCGGTCACCCTGATTACTCTGATGGCCTTGCTCAGAGTCAGACCCGTTCTGCAGAGCATCGACATTTACCTGAAAGGCATGACGAACATGACGCTGGTAGCAGTGACCCTGCTGCTCGCGTGGGCGCTCTCTGATATCGGCCGGAGTCTCGGCGCCGACGTCTTTATCTCCGGGGTCACCGAAGCTGCCCTGCCCGTCTGGTTACTGCCGGCAGTCATCTTTGTGCTGTCAGCATTGCTGAGTTTTGCCACGGGCTCGTCATGGGGAACCTTTGCCATTATGTTTCCACTGGTCATTCCCACGGCAAGCCTTGTGGGGGCGCCACTGTACGCCTGTATGGGGGCAGTGCTCTCGGGCGGGCTGTTTGGCGATCACAGCTCGCCTATATCTGAAACGACAATCCTTTCCTCAACAGGTGCCGGATGTGCTCAGATCGAACATTTCAGGACCCAGCTACCCTATGCGCTTTTTAATGGAATGATCAGTTTAGGCGGATTCTTGCTGGCCGGCCTGCACGGTGAGTACTGGATACTTTTGATGCTGATCGCTCTGCAGATCATCCTTCTGATGGGTCTGCAGCGACTGATCACAGGCGAGGCCAGGAGCAGCGTCTGAAGTCATACCGGCCAGGTCGCCGCGGCCGGTTTACTGTGAAAAGAGCAACAGACAGCGGAGTAACTTGTAGCAAGGCGGCATTCTATTTAGCGAGCAGATATCCTCCCCAGAAATAAGGATGCCCGAACCTGGGTGAAGCCTGCATTGCGCGCTGAGCGGCTTGCAGAGCGGTCGCTGGCTGCAGGCCTGCTGCTCTGCCGTCCCGGTAATCAGCCATCAGCTTTTCGTGCGCTGTCGGGTTGGTCGACCAAAGACTCGCCAGATTTGCCGGCAGACCCAGACTGTAATGGGCACCCAACAGGCGATTCGCCTCAGCAGCTGCAGTGACGGGAGATCTGCTGACGGCCAGAGCCAGAGATTCTTCGGCAAGTGAAATCTGCAGCGCATCATTTGCTGACGAGGGGACAGCCTCAGGCGCAGAAGAACCGGCGGAACCTGTCGCACGGTAAGTCACTTCTGCCGGGATAGGCGCGATCTGCAGAATAAAATCTTCCAACAAATACTCACTGCCGGAGTAGAGCGCCGCATAGGGCACAGCGCGAAGGCCACCCGTGGCGGTTATGATCAGTGTGTCGATTTCGGCCTGACTCAGGTCAGCAACAAAGGGGCTGATTAAACTGTCATAGAGGTCGCGTGAGGCACGCTCCATGCCATTGAAACTGGAGTCGATCTGCAGTTCCTGAACAAAATAGCGAATCGCGCGTGTCATGTCCGGTTTGGCCAAGTCTTTGGTGTAGATTCGGACTGTTCCGGCAATTTCCAGCAGATGGACGAGGCGGGTGTCGAGCTGAATCGAAACCAGACGAGCACTGTGCTCCGCCAGCTGACCGGAACCCACCTGAAACGCTTCTATCTGATGGGTATCTGCCCACTCGGGCATGAGCGCGAGCACGCTGAGCCGGGTAATCTCATCGTAAAGTTGATTGACCGGCCCAGAGAGAAGCACTTTCCCTTCCGCCGACTCCCCGGCCGCCTCAAGGAGCTGGGCCAGTCCCGCCGGTTCCACATCTGCTGTCTCCTGTGCGGACAGGGCCGGTGCGAGGCCAACAGACACACAGACCAGCAGCCCGGCCAGATGACCGGGACTGAGTTGTCGCCAGGACAACAGGAACAAAGAAGCGGTGATCGTCACGGCGCACAGATCCTTATTTACTCTCAAGGGTTTCGCCAAGCTTACCCGTTCGTCCGCCCGGTTTAAATCAGCGCGGGGCCGTAAATACTGATGAACCGATCAGCAATGCTACACCAAGACGTCCGGGTAAAAGGCTGCCTTCAGGCGGAGTATCGGCCAACGGGCCTGCGCCACTTCATGCTGAGGCAGGTTGGAAAGGCAACGCTCGGATCAGAGCGCACTGCGGGCAATGGACTGAATCCGCGCCACCATGGCGCGCAGACCATTACCTCTGGAGGCAGAGAGATGATTCAGCAACTCCAGTTCAGCAAAGTACGCGTCGATATCAAAATCCAGAATGTCCTGAGGAGTGCGGTTGTTGTAGGCCGCAAGAATGATGCACAGCAGCCCTTTTACGATAAAGGCATCGCTGTCGACAGCGAGCTGAACCTTGCCTTCTTCGATGTGTTCGTCAATCCACACCTGACTCTGGCAGCCTCGCACGAGCCTGTCCTCGGTGCGTTTGGCTACAGGCAATTCAGGCAGGTCTTTTCCAAGATCAATAATGTACTTGTAGCGCTCTTCCCAACTGTCAACGAAACCCAGGGTGTCCTTGATGTCATCACTGCTGATCGAGTGCCCGAACGGGTGATTGCTCATGTGGTTTACAACTTACTGGTTGGAAGTGAAGGCGGCGCAGTATAACTGAAAGAGCCGGCAAGCGTCAGAAGAACATACCGGTTTCCAGCTGCGCCTCTTCAGACATCATCTCGCGGCTCCAGGGCGGGTCCAGCACCAGATCAACACTGACTTTCTTCACATTGGGCACACGCGCAAGCCGCACTTCAACATCACCCACCAGAACCGGCCCCATACCGCAACCCGGTGCAGTCAGGGTCATGTCAATCTCGACCGCACCCTCTGCCTGGCTGATCGCCACTTTGTAAACGAGCCCCAGATTTACAATATCCACGGGGATTTCGGGATCATATACAGTATGCAGGGCTTCCCAGACCTGCGTCTCATCAATTTGACCGTCCGGGCGGGGGTCAAACTCCAGCCTGATCGGCTCCAGACCCAAAGCGTCGGCGTCAGTGCCATCGACGCGAATCATATTGCCCTGATGAGTCACCGTATAACTGCCGCCAAGAGACTGCACCAGAGTGACAAAGGTGGCCGCCGGAATCGTCACCGGGTCACCCACCGGCACCAGACGGCCCGGGCAATCCCGGGTAGTGGTGAGTATCGTCCGTTCTTTGCTGGTCATGAAGAGAGACTCTAGGACGCCGAGATATCAAAACTTTCGCCACAACCGCAGGCGACACTGACATTCGGATTGTTGAACTGCAGCGTTCGATTCACACCCTGCTGCACCATGTCGAGTTCAGTTCCGCGCAAATAAGGCAGCGAGCCGACATCGACATACACTGTCAGATCATTTCCTGCACTGACCGTCAGATCACCGCTCTGCGGCGCACTGACCTCTTCCATGACGTACATGTAGCCGGTACAGCCACTCTCTTTGACGCTGAGCCGCACCGCCGACATGCCTTTCAGCTGAACCTGTTTAAGCAGGTGCGCGGCGGCCGCTTCTGTGACAGAGATGACAGATTGCGAGTCTTGGGCCACGTCAAAAATTTCTACACTCATATTTTTACTCCAGCGAATTCGTCTCTTCGCATGACAGCTGCCTGCCGGTTCACGCAAATAATTCCTGAATCTTTGCCAGTCCGGCGAACAGCGCTTCCACCTCGTCCAGCGTGTTGTACAGACTGAACGAGGCGCGTGCTGTACCCGGCACCTCAAATCGGGACATCAAGGGTTGTGCGCAATGATGCCCCGTCCTGATGGCGATGCCCTGCTGATCGAGCAAGGTACCAAGATCTTCCGGATGCGTGCCCTCCAGCAAGAAGCTGAACACACCAACCCGGTTCCGCTCGGGACCGAGGCGCCGCAGACCCCGCACCGACTCAGCCAGCTCATCACAGCGCCGCAGCAGCTGCTGCTCATGCTCCTCAGCTGCCCCCCGGTCCAGACCCTGCACCCAGCGCACGGCGGCACCTAATCCGATCACTCCGGCAATATTGGGCGTGCCGGCCTCAAATTTGAAGGGCAGGCGATTGAACGTCGTACCGTCAAAGCTGACCCGGTCAATCATTTCCCCTCCGCCCAGAAAGGGCGGCATGGCTTCAAGCAGCGCTTCGCGTCCCCAGAGCACGCCAATGCCGGTCGGGCCAAACAGCTTGTGTCCGGAAAAGGCATAAAAGTCGCAGCCCAATTGCTGTACGTCCAGCGGCCAGTGGGCGATGGCCTGAGCGCCGTCCACCATACAAAGAGCCCCGACAGCGTGCGCTTTGGCTGCAATCTCCTGCACCGGGTTGATGGTGCCAAGCGCGTTGGAAACGTGATTTACCGCGACCATCTTTACGCGCTCATCAAGCTGAGCATCCAGCGCCTGCAGGTCAATCTCGCCATCATCAGTCACAGGGACAGGGATCACTTCAGCCCCTCGCTCGGCGCAGATCAGCTGCCAGGGGACAATATCGGAATGATGCTCCATGGCCGAGACCAGAACCTTATCACCCGCGGCTAAATTGCTACGCCCCCAACTCGCGGCAACCAGATTGATCGCCTCGGTCACGCCTCTCACCCAGATAATCTGCGCGGGATTGGCGCATCCCAGAAATTCAGCGGTAACCCTGCGGCTGTCCTCAAAAGCTGATGTGGCGCGACCGCTCAGAGCGTGGGCCGCCCGATGCACGTTGGCATTATCATGCTGATAGTAATGCACAATGGCGTCGATAACCGCCTGCGGTTTCTGCGTGGTCGCCGCACTGTCCAGATAAACCAGCGGCCTGCCGTTCACCTCCTGCTTCAGAGCAGGAAACTGTGCGCGAATCTCCTCTACGTTAAAGCTCATAGGCTTATCCTGATAACGCGCCGCACGGGCAGACACGGACCTTCCGGCACATCACCCCCCCGCATCGTCAGAGTCCACAGCCAGGGCCGCACCGAAGTAATCTGCCAGCCGGGGCTTGAGGTAGTCTCGCAGGGACTCAAGCCTTTGCTTTTCCACCAGTGCATTGATAAAGCCATAACTCAATAACACCAGCGCCTCGTCAGCTGGGATTCCCCGGGTTCGCAGATAGTGCAGCATAGACTCATCCAGCTGCGCCACGGTAGCACCGTGCGCACACTGCACATCATCCGCATAGATTTCCAGCTCGGGTTTGGTATTTACTTCCGCCGTTGCGCTGGTCAGCAGGTTTTTATTACTCAGCTCAGCCCGGGTCTTCTGCGCATCAGGATGAATATGAATCCTGCCGTTGAAAACCGCGCTCGCCTTGTCTCCGACAATGCCGCGAAAAGTTTCATCGGTCGTGCAGTGCGGCACTGCGTGTTCAATACACGTGTGATAGTCCACATGTTCCTGCCCACGCAGCAAATACATACCGTCCAGCTGGCAGTGGGCGCCTTGACCCAGATGATTGATCACGATATCGATCCGCTTGAGTTTGCCACCGAAGGCGACGTGAAAGCTGTTGAGCGTTGCGTCCCGTTCAAGGGCTGCGTGCAGACCGCCGACGTGCAACGCTTCAGCGCTTTCGAGGTGAAGTCGGCTATGGCTAAGCGTAGCGCCTGCCGCCAGAATCAACTCAGTCAGCCCGTTGGTGAATGAGTGCCCCTGTCCACTGAAATGCTCCACGACTGTGGCTTCACTGTGCTGCTCTGCCAGCACCAGTAAACGCTGCGAGTTGATCGCAGCGTCCACTTGCGGGCTGTTGTGCCAGACAAGCTGCACCGGACGAGCGGCTTTGCTGCCTTTCAGGATCCTGAGAAAAACTCCGTCCGCTAAAACCGCATCGTTCAGAGCGGAGAACGGATGCTTATTGCCGGGTACGACGGAGCCGAGGTGCTGCGCAATCAAGGCAGCCTGCGATTGGTCCGCCTCTGAGAAACGCACCAGCTCAATCGCTGCATCGGGCTCAATCTCAGACAGATCTTCGCGCCAGAAGCCATTAACGAAAACCAGTCTGCTGCCTGCCAGCTGCGGCAGCTCAAGGCCGAGCTCTTCGGCACTTTCTGCACTCTCGCGTGCTGCCATGAATGGCTGCTGCAGGGCAAAGAGGCTGGTGTATTTCCACGCCTCAGTCTTGCGCGTCGGCAGCTCGCTGCTTTCCCAGGCAGCACGGCCGGCCAGACGACGGGCCTGAAGCCAGTCGGGGGCCGGAGTCTCTGCGTTTAACTGAGGCGTCAGCAGGTCAGCCATCAGGCCACCTCACCGTCGTCGAGCCAGCTATAGCCTTTCGCTTCGAGCTCGAGAGCCAGCGACTTGTCACCTGATCTGATGATACGGCCGTCTGCCAGCACGTGCACAAAATCCGGCTCGATATAGTCAAGCAAGCGCTGGTAATGGGTCACCAGCAGGAAGGATCTCGATTCGCTGCGCATGGCATTCACGCCACTGGCCACCACCTGAAGCGCGTCAATGTCGAGGCCACTGTCAGTCTCATCCAGAATACACAGCCTGGGTTCCAGCAGCATCATTTGCATGAGCTCGTTACGCTTCTTCTCTCCACCGGAAAAGCCTTCGTTCACGCCCCGCTTGAGAAAGGCCTGATCCAGATCAACCGCAGTACAGGCTTCACGGGCCCGACGCATAAAACCGACAGTGTCGTAAGCCGATGCGCCCTGACTCTCGCGCACCGCATCCACCGACGCCTTGAGAAACTCCATGTTGCTGACCCCGGGGATTTCAACGGGGTACTGAAAAGCCAGAAACAACCCTAAATGAGCGCGCTCCTCGGTATCCAGTTCCAGCAGATCCTTGCCGAGAAATTCGACGCTTCCCTGAGTAATTTCATAGCCGGGGCGGCCGGAGAGCACATGCCCCAAGGTGCTTTTCCCGGAGCCGTTAGGCCCCATGATGGCATGCACTTCACCCTCACGGATTTCCAGATTAAGCCCTTTGAGAATATTCTTGCCCTCGACTTCAGCGTGCAAGTCCTTGATGCTGAGCATGTCGTTCAGTCTCCCGGTCGAAACAATCTAAGTTTGATATAACGAATAAGAGCGGATTTTCAGCGCAACTATCCCACTGACCCTTCAAGGCTCACTTCCAGCAGCTTGCCCGCTTCTACCGCAAACTCCATAGGAAGCTCCTTGAAAACTTCCTTGCAAAAGCCGTTCACAATCATCGAGACCGCTTTTTCGGGGTCGAGCCCACGCTGCTGGCACAGATACAGCTGGTCATCACTCACTTTGGAGGTGGTGGCCTCATGCTCAATAATCCCAGTCGGATTCTTACTTTCGATGTAGGGAAAGGTGTGCGCCGCACACTGATCACCAATCAGCAGTGAGTCGCACTGGGTATAGTTACGCGCGCCTTTTGCCGTTGGCCCGACCCGCACCAGACCCCGGTAGGCGTTGCTGCTCTTACCGGCTGAGATTCCCTTGGAGATGATGGTCGAGCGCGTATTCTTCCCCAAATGGATCATTTTGGTGCCGGTGTCGGCCTGCTGCAGATTATTTGTCAGGGCGACAGAGTAAAACTCACCCACACTGTTATCACCGCGCAGGATACAGCTTGGATATTTCCAGGTAACCGCCGAGCCGGTCTCTACCTGAGTCCAGGATATCTTGGCATTGGTATGCGCCAGGCCTCGTTTGGTGACAAAGTTGTAGATACCACCCTTGCCCTCAGCATCTCCCGGATACCAGTTTTGCACGGTTGAGTATTTGATCTCAGCATCATCCAGCGCAACCAGTTCAACCACCGCCGCATGCAGTTGATTTTCATCACGCATGGGCGCGGTACACCCCTCCAGATAGCTGACATGACTGCCCTCGTCGGCAATGATCAGAGTGCGTTCGAATTGACCGGTGTTGGCTTCGTTAATTCGAAAGTACGTGGAGAGCTCCATGGGGCAGCGAACGCCTTTGGGGATGTAAACAAAAGAGCCGTCACTGAAGACGGCACTGTTCAACGCCGCGTAGAAATTGTCTTTGCGCGGCACGACGCTGCCCAGATGTTTTCGTACCAGATCAGGATACTGCTGCACCGCTTCCGATATAGAGCAGAACAGCACACCCGCTTCCGCCAGTTTTTCTCGGAAAGTAGTCGCTACAGAGACCGAATCAAACACCACATCAACCGCCACACCGGCAAGTGCCTCCTGCTCGTGGAGCGGGATGCCCAGTTTTTCATAGGTCGCCAGCAGCTCCGGATCGACTTCGTCGAGACTTTTGGGCCGGTCTTCCATACTTTTTGGCTGGGAATAATAGGAGATACTCTGAAAGTCGACTTCCGGATAATCGACGTGCGCCCAATCGGGGCCCACCATCTCACGCCAGACCTGAAATGCCCCCAGACGCCATTCGAGCAGCCATTCCGGCTCATTCTTTTTTGCCGAAATAAAACGAATCGTGTCTTCGGTCAGGCCGGGCGGCAGCGTGTCGGATTCTATGTCAGTGGTGAATCCGGCTGCATAATCCTTGGCAATGGCTCGGTCAATCTGTTCTTGCGACATGGTCTTTCAAATTCCTGGAGTTAACTGACAGCGAACGCTAATGGGAACTGCCCATCAGCGTCAGCGGCACGGCTTCCTGGTCGATCCGACCGGGCACGCGGGTATCCTGATTTTCTGAGATCGCTCTGACTTCCTGCCGACGCATCAGGTCTCCCAAAGAGATCTCCGCAAGAAAAGAGCGAATTTGCTCGCTCAGATCCATCCACAGATGATGAGTCAGGCAGGTCTCCCCGTTCTGGCAATCGCCGGCGCCACCACAGCGGGTTGCATCTGACGTTTCATTGACGGCCTCTATTACCTCAGCCACGCTGATCTCAGACGCTGCGCGACTCAGATTATACCCTCCGCCGGGGCCCCGAACGCTTCTGACCAGACCCTGTTGGCGAAGGGCGCAGAATAATTGCTCAAGGTACGACAGTGAAATGTCCTGCCGTTGAGAAATCGCAGAGAGCGGAGTCGGTCCTTCACGATGGTGGAGCGCGAGATCCAGCATGGAAGTCACGGCATAGCGCCCCTTCGCAGTCAGTCGCATGGGAATACCTGAGTGTTTTAATAAGGATTGCGGAGTGTTCCATACCCGACTATTTAAGTCAAGAATACGCGGCAGAACACCAGAGGGATTAGCGGAGCAGCAATCAAGTCACAGCAACAGAATCCACGGCCTCTCAGGGCGAGAAAATTGCGTCTGACTTTCGTCCCAAATCTGCTGAAAGCTGTTATCCTGACATCAAGCTGGTACTGGCCGGAGTCTGCTTTTGGGTCTGTATAAGCAATAAAAAACACAAAAAAAAGAACAACAACAGAGGGTCAAGATGATGTCAGCCCCAGAATCTTCTGACAGCCCCGCTTCGGCACAGAGTAACAGCTCCAGCATTCCCTATCCGTCCGAGCGCTATGCCTGGTACGTGGTCATCATCCTGATGATCGTCTACGTCTTTTCATTCGTCGATCGCCAGATACTGTCACTGCTGGTTGATCCGATTAAGGCAGATCTGGGGCTTTCAGATACTCAGATCAGCTATCTCGGCGGCTTCACTTTCGCACTCTTCTATACGTTCTTCGGCATACCGATTGCACGCTGGGCAGACAGCAAAAACCGGACTGTGCTGATTACCGTCGGTCTCGCAGTGTGGAGTTTCTTCACCATGCTGTGTGGCACCGCGAGCCGATTCTGGACGTTTGCTTTCTACCGCATGGGAGTCGGCGTGGGCGAGGCAACTCTCTCACCGTCCGCTTACTCGATCATTACCGATATGTTCAGGCCGGAACGACTGGCCGTTGCCATCAGTCTGTATTCCGCCGGCATCTACATCGGCAGCGGACTGGCGCAGGTTTTCGGCGGCATCGTAATCGGCTTCGCCGTCTCAGCCACAGAACTGACCGTACCCTTTGTGGGCCCTGTGGCACCCTGGCAGTATGTCTTCTTCGCGGTCGGTTTTCCTGGCCTGCTCTTCACGCTGGCTTTACTGACCGTCAGAGAACCGGTCAGGCGCAATCGCAGCAAATCAGATCCAAGCAAAGTGATTCAGCCCCCACCAATCAGCGAGGTGGTGGCTTATATCAGGGCAAACAGCAGGACTTTTCTCTTTCACAATCTCGGTATCGCATTTACCTCCTTTGTGTCATACGGCGCGGCTTACTGGGTGCCTTCCTACCTGATACGGGTCCACGGGCTCAGCGCGCAGGAAACAGGCATCTATTATGGCTGGGTGGTAGTCATATTCGGAACCGCGGGGATCGTGCTGGGAGGCTATCTCGCAGACGTCCTGACGCAGCGCGGCAAAGCTGAAGCGAAGATGCAGGTTGCCATGTGCGGAGCGTTGCTGGGTGTGCCTTTTTCCATAATCTACCCTCTGATGCCTACACCGACTGCCGCGCTGCTGGCGCTCTGCCCGGCTGCTTTTGCCGCGGCCATGCCGCTGGGTGTCGCCGCAGCGGCCATTCAGCAGATTATGCCTGCCAACATGAGAGCCCAGGGCTCGGCGCTTTATCTGTTCGTCATTAATCTGATTGGGCTCGGGCTGGGCCCGTCGGCAGTAGCCTGGTGCACCGACTATGTGTTCCAGGATCCCAACAAGGTCAATCTGTCATTGATGTGGGTGGGCACCTTCTTTGGCCTGCTCTCAGCGGTGCTGTTGTACTTTGGCAGCAAACATTACCGGTCCACCTTGAACTATCTGGAGGCATACAATGAAAAACAGATGGCGTGACAGGCTCGCGGGCATGGCGATGTTCTTTGACCTTACTTTGCTTCGTTTTCTCTAGCCCTACAGGAGTACTGACTCGTGTTATTGCATAACTTCCTGGAATTTTTCGGCCGCGAATATCCTGATCAACCGTTTGCAGAATATCAGGGACAGACACTGAGCTACGGAGAAGCCGACGCCTGGGCTAACCGATTCGCGAACAGTCTGCTGGCAAGCGGGCTGGCCAAGGGGGACCGGTTTGCCTGGCTGTCTAAAAACAATCTGGAAATTTGTCTGATGTTCTTCGGCGCCTCGAAGGTAGGCATTATTCCGGTACCGCTGAACTATCGACTGGCACCAAGAGAATGGGCATACATCGTCAGTGACGCTGAGAGCCTGATGCTGTTTTGTGAGGATGAGTACGCGAGCGGAATCGATTCCGTAAAATCGGAAATACCCTCGGTCAAACGCTGGGTCACGCTGGGCAGTGACAGCAAGCCGGAGGGTTGGCAGACGCTGTCCGACTGGTTAGAGGAGGACGCCACAAAACCTGCCGCATCTGTCTGCGAATCCGACCAGTGTTATCAGATGTATACCAGCGGGACCACCGGATTGCCCAAAGGCGCCATGATCAGCCAGGGGAATGTGACCAACAACATCCAGATGGCCCATCTCGCCTCCAGCATCACGCCCCGACAAGAACGGAACCTGATCGTGGCTCCGGTTTTCCATGCTGCCGCAGCTTTGAGCATGATGGCGATGGTCGCCAGCGGCTCGACGCTGGTCATCCACCACGAGTTTGTTCCGGCCCGGGTCGTGCAAAGCCTCGATGAAGAAGCCATCACCATGACCACGATGGTGCCTGCGATGATTCAGGCCTGCCTGGTGGCTGTTCCTGATATAGCCACCCGGAAATTTGAAAAACTCCGGCTGATCTCCTACGGCGCGAGCCCGATTGCGCAAGATACCCTGCAGAAAGCCATGTCAGTATTTGGCTGCGGATTCGCCCAGGGCTTCGGTATGACCGAGCTGACCTGTATTGCCACCAATATGACTCCGGCTGTCCATGAGCGAGCCGCTTCAGGCGAGCCGGGACTGCTGCTCTCCGCCGGCCGCCCGCAGATGGGGACCGAGATAAAAATCGCCGACGAGAACGATGAAGAACTGCCCCGCGGGCAGGTTGGCCAGATTCTGGTGCGTGGCCCTCAGACCATGATGGGCTACTGGCGCTTGCCCGAAGCGACTGACAGCGCGCTGAAAGGCGGCTGGATGCATACCGGCGATGCGGGCTATATGGATGAAGAGGGGTTTATCTACATTCAGGATCGAATCAAGGACATGATCGTCTCAGGCGCGGAGAACATTTATCCGGCAGAGGTGGAGCGCGCCATCTTCGAACACCCGGCTGTCGCCGACACCGCGGTCGTCGGCATCCCCGATGAGCAGTGGGGCGAAACTGTTCTGGCATTTGTCGCACTCAAACCCGGGCAAACGCTTGAGCTTGAGACCCTGCAGGCTTTTTGCCGTGAACGGCTGGCGGGTTACAAGATTCCCAGCAAACTGGAAATTATTGATGCCATTCCGCGCAACGCCAGCGGCAAATCATTGAAGACAAAACTTCGCCAGCCCTACTGGGAAGGAAAACAGAGGCAAGTCAGTTAGGCTTCTGTGGAAACTGAAATACTATTTTTGGGACTGGCTGCCTTTCTGGCTGCCACTCTGGTTCCGGTTTCCTCTGAAATTGTCTTCACGGGATACCTGGCGCTGGGTTACAGCAAAAGTGCCTGTCTGATCATTGCCTCGCTTGGTAATTGCCTGGGCACTTCCGTCAATTATGTGATTGGGATGGCCGGGCTGCTGGCCGCCAGAAAATATCTGGGGCTGACACCGGCTACAGAAGCCAAACTGCAGACTCTGAATCAGCGCTATGGGGCGTGGGCTCTGTTGCTGGCATGGATGCCGGTGATCGGTGATCCGCTTACGGTGCTGGCCGGGGCTGCGCGTACACGCTGGTGGGTATTTGCACTCCTTGTGTTTGGCGGACGAATCGCGCGTTACCTGATCATACTCACGCTGTTTGAGGCGAGCAGCCCGGCCTGAGTCAGCGCCGAGAACGCCTTACAGCCTCAGGATGGTTTGTGCATAAAAGTAATGGCTGTCCCCTTTCTGCACCCGGTCCATATACGCGCCGGGCGCAATATACACATAGCCGCTGTCGATCGTCAGTTTGCCAGAGAACAGATGCCAGCGGACTCGCGTCTCCAGCTGGTCGCCGAGATGATCCTCCCCCAGACCGCCCTCATGCCGATAGCGCGTGATGCGCCAGCCCTGTGCAGGCGCGGCAAGTGAAGGTCGCTGCCACCGGATGTACGCGTCCACATTGGTGGCTGGCTGTAGATTCAGCATCAGGCCCGGAGAGCTGGTATTGACCCGCTGAAAAGCACGGAAGGAGCCAGTCGGGCCGAAGTCTGGACGCGGCACGCCGAAGAGGTGATCCAGTTCGTTGGATTCGTTGTCCAGTGGATCTTTATCACCGCTGCCGTAGTGATAGACAAAACTGAGACGTGGCTGCCAGCTCGCCTGAAAGCTGTAGCCGAATGAGAGATGATAATACCGTGCCTTATGGTCCCGTAGTGGTCCGGATGCATCCAGAGCCGGCGCATCGCCGAATTGATACACGGCTTCTGCATCATAGTGCCAGCGACCAGCAGCCGGGCTTCTGAACAGACGTACCCCGGGATTCAGCACATCGAAACGCTGATTGGCCGGTCGATCCCGCCGCTCATCGGCGCCCAGGAAGTAGAACTGAAGCGAATCTCCCTGCGAGCCCAGTGCTGTGGTGACGTAAGCACCCCAGAAGAAGTCACTCGACTGTTTGTCGGGGCGGGGTTCGTTATCGATCCAGTCGCCCTCTACCAGTCGCGTTGTTGGCCGCGTGTAGAACATTTCTATGGTCGTTCCGCCTGACTCAAGACCGGCATGAACCCCCGCGAAAGAATTAATGGTGTTGCGAAACCGATTACGGGCAACAAAACGCCGGCTTCCCTGATCCATCGTAAAGCGGCCTACCTTGACGAATCCGCTGTCGCCCTCGCGAAAAACGTCTTTGATCGGAAAGCTCACATTGGCCTGCAGGATATCCAGAGGATTGGCGAAAAAGCTGTCCAGTGGCGAACCCTCATCCGTCAGATAGGTTCGCATATCGGCAAATTCAGCATTCAGAGAGAACCGGTCGAACCTGGCCTCTGTCTTCAACAGATTGCGCCACTCAAAGCCCTGATCACTGCCCTCAAGGCCGTTGCGAAACTGCCCATCCAGAAACTGGATGCGGCTTTGCTGCTCGAATCCGACAGACAGCCAATCGGGCAGCCCACCGCTTTGTTGCGCGTAGGCTGATCGGGGAATCGTTGCCGCGAGAATCCATAACAGAAGAGGAGCAGAAAAATGCTGAATCACGCGCATAAGATTCATCTGAGAGTAATGAGACATAAAATAAACAGATCCGTTTGATTGACCCGGGCACTGAACGGCAACCAGCACGCGGATTACTTTCCGGCTATTATATTTAAATCCCGCGCGTAAGGAAAAAGCGAGTCGCAGGGCCACGAGCGACAAGGCAGCGAACGGCAGCTGGGCATCTAAATCCCACCGTATCCGCCGCAGAGCCCACTTTCAAGGGGCCATTTCCTGAATAAACATCAGACAGCACTCAGCTTTCGAATATGGCGCGCATTGTGCCGCATCTGAGTATTGAGCCTGAGAAAGACGAATCAGAAGTTTGGCAGAGACAGCAGGCGCTCGGCGCGAAACAGTGGGTCTGCGGCCTGCAGAATTTTCAGCCGTAACTGGTGGTTATACTCCGGGCGCTGCGCCAGGAACTCCCGGACGACAGCTGCCGCCGCCGGCGTGTTGTGGCTACCCAGCGTGGCCCCTAACCATCGCGCCGGAAAGAAAATATCGCCGGTGACCTGTATCTCCTCCAGCAGCTCCAGGCTGGGCAGAATATATGCTTCAGCATCATCTCTTCTCACGGGGTGATGCAGCGCATCAAGGGCGCCAAGTACCCAGGATTCAATGCCCCGGTTGTCTTCATCGGCAAGCGTTTCAAAAAAAGCCCTGCGCGTCGACGGCACGGGGGAAAGTGCGGGACGGATCCAGTCGAAGCGGCGCTGCCGGTCCTGATTGTTAATCTGCGCCAGTTGCCGCGTCACAATCTGGTCTGCCTGCTCCGGCAATTTGATAGCCAGACCGGTGGCAAGCGCAATTTGATCCGTTTCTGAAAGGACCAGCCCCTCAACGACGATCTCTGCGCGCCAAACCCGCAGCAGCTGATCAAGTGCCGGTGTGGTCAGCGCCAGGTCACGATACGCCTCAAAGAAAATCTTTTTGCTGCTCGGGCTGTCCGCGGCCAGCATCAGTGCCCACAGTGAGTTTTCAACATTGACGGCGGCGTCAGCCCGCGCCGCCTCACTGAGAAAATTCCAGTAGAGAATGCGGACCTGACGCAGCATCAGGTTGAGCAGCAGTTGATTGTCTTCAAGCTCAATGATGCCTATCAATCGATTGAGGTACTCATCAGCGGAGAGTCGGTTCCCTTCCAGCAGGTTTTCAAACAAGGAAACCAGCAAACTGCCCCGCTGAATATCGTCGAGACTTTCCCAGTCGGACAGTAACTCCGGATCAGCCGGAAACAGACCGTAACCCCGGCCGTCCGCATTCAGCAGGCCCGCAGAGGCCCCGGGATCGAAAACCGCGATCTCTGACCGCCCGCTCTCAACCGATTCAAGCCGCCAGTTTCCTTCGGTCCGCTCACTCACCGAAAACTGCTGGGGCCAGACGCGACCTGCCCCCTCTGGGTCGACTTGTCGCAGGGCCGTAGTTCCTGCCGACTCCTCAAGCAGAAAATGCGGGCGGCCCGCTGTGTTCACCCACACCTCACTCCAGCTTTGCAGATCGACTTCCGTCTTGCGTTCCAGAATGGCAATCAAATCAGGCCAGGTGGCATTCCCGTACGCAAAGTTTGCCAGATATTCCCGCATGCCTGAGCGAAACTCGTCCTGACCGGTCAGGGTCTCCAGCTGCCGCATCATAATCGGCGCTTTGTTGTAAATGATATTGCCGTACAGCGTCCCCGCCTGGTTCAGATTCTGCAGGTCCTGACGGATAGGGTTGGCACCTTGCGTCCGGTCGACTGCATAAGCGCTGGGAAAATGGCGGATAAGAAAATTGAGATCGTGGTTGATCTCGGGAAAGCTCGGATTGACGATCTTGGCAGCCATGAAATTCGCGAAAACTTCTTTAGTCCACACGTCATTGAACCAGTCCATAGTCACCAGATCCCCGAACCACATGTGGGCTGTTTCATGGGCGATCAGACTTGCTCTGCTCAGCAGCTGGGTCTGACTGGGTTGCGCATTCAACAACAGGCTGTCCGCACGATACTGAATCGCCCCGACATGCTCCATGCCTCCATACTGAAAGCTGGGAATCAGGGCAAAATCGAATTTCTGGAAAGGGTAGTCAATGGCGGTGTACTCTTCCAGCCAGCTCAGTGCGGCGCCGTGCAGGTCAAAAATCGCATCAAGATTGCGCGCGACCTTTTCCCGGTCGCTCTCTCGGTGCAGCATCGTCATTTGACGGCCGTTTATTTGTCGAGTCTCGCGCTGAAATTTTCCGGCGACAAAGGAGAACAGGTAGGAGCTGATCAACTCCGTGGGGGCAAAGCGCAGGCGCTTTCTTTCCCCCAGCGCTTCAAGCTGCTGTAGCGGCGCATTGGCAATGGCCTCCCAATCGGCGGGCATCGTCAGCGTCAGCGTGTAACGCGCCTTCAGGTTGGGCTGATCAAAAAGAGGAAAGGCTGTTCGCGCCCGATCCGGGACAAAAAGTGTGTAGAGAAACTCCGGATTGCGATTGAGCGAGCTGTCTCCGGCCGTGAATTGCACGCTTATTCTGTTCTGACCGGGGCGGAGCTCTCCTGCCGGGATGACAAGATGCTCAGATTCAAACCGATAATCCGACGGTTGACCGTTGACTTCGACGGCGCCGAGTTTTTCTGCCGATTCTTTAAAATCCAGCACCAGCGGCTCGTCGGCTTCTGAGAGTTCAAACTCAATGACAGCCGACGCCGGAATGCGCTGATCAGGGCTGGCAGGCAGGTCGAAGCTGAGATCATAGCTCAGCCGGCTCAGGACGGTTTTCCGATGCTCAGCCAGCTGCTGCGTGACTCCCGGCCTCAGACCTTCGATCAACGTCGATTGCGCCACGACAGCACTCGACAGCAGCAGGACTGTCAGCAGAGTCAGCCCATCAAACAGTCTCCAGCGCAGCATAATATCCTTTGTTCCCTATCGTCATGGTTTGATTCACTTGTTTGGGGAAGAGCCCAGTCTGACTCCCCGCCCAGTCAAAAGGGCCTGAAAAGAGTACTGTGAAACCGACGCAGTGCAAAGCCGCAAAGCGATCTCAGGCGCAATGCGCGGTGCATCGATGACGACAAACCGACACAGGGCAAAGTTATAACCATTTGTAACGCCTGCTTTCCAACGGCGCGCGGGATATAGACAATGTGGCAATCAAGCGCGATGAGACGATGCTCATGAATGCCAACCCAGTAAACGGAACACCCGTCATGACTCAGCCACAACCTCTCAGCCTCGGGGTGCTTCTCATGCTTCTGAGTGTTCTGGGGTCTGCTTCCACCGCTGTGGCACAGCAAAAAGCCGAACCTCTCCAAACCGAGTGGGGTCATCCTGACCTCGAGGGCGTCTGGAATTTTTCAAGCGATATCCCGTTTCAGCGACCCGAAGAATTCGGATATCGGGAATTTTTGACGCCCGAAGAAATCTCAACAATTCAGACGCGTCTCAGGGCAGAAGCTGCCGCGGGCGCCCGGGTGAGCCCGGATGCCGCCATGGCGGACCGGGGCGCACCGTCGACTGACGAGCGGTTTGTCTACGGTTACGATCATTTCTGGTACGAGATGGCGCCGATTGCCGATACAGTGCGCACTTCGCAAATCATTTATCCAAAAAACGGCCGGCTGCCTGCACTGGTAGCAGACGCGCCACGCGGGCAGAGTGGTTTTCTGGCGGATGCCCAGGGGCAACGTCCTGTGCGCACCGGCAGTGGCGGCATCGGTAAAGACGGGCCTGAGGACCGGGGACTGCCCGAACGCTGCATTCTTGGTCTGAATGGTTTGCCCCCTTACCGGCCGAGCCGGTACAACAACAACCTGCAGATCTTCCAGAACCGTGACCATGTGGTGATCATGTCTGAAATGCTGCATAACGCCCGCATCGTCCCGCTCAGCGACACACCACCACTGCCAGAGCATATCGAACAGTGGACAGGGGACTCCAGAGGCTACTGGGACGAAGAGACTCTGGTGGTAGAAACGCGCAATTTCAGTTTCTACACCGCCAGTGTAGCCAATATGGGAACTGGCCGGGACAAATTTCTGACCGAGCGGTTTACCCGCAGCAGCTATGACAGCCTCGAGTATCAGTGGACTCTGGAAGATCCGGCAACCTTCACAGACTCCATTACTGCAGTGCTGCCCATGGCCAAAGTCGCGGGATTGCTTTATGAATATGCCTGCCAGGAAGGCAACTACGGGTTACTGAATATTTTGCGCGGCGCCCGGGCAGAAGAGCAGAGAGCCGCTGACTCAGGCCCCCAGGTGAGGGCCAGATGAAGGCTTGATAAGGGCCAGATCTAGGACCCTGCTGCCGGGCACCACGGGCCTGAATGTCATTCCTTGCCTTCGCGAATTTTAGTACCATGTCTGAACGTTCCGGTTTTCAAAGAGAGCAACTCCTTTGTCTGAAGTACTTGACGCCAGCGCCGTCCGCGAATCGCCACCTTCACCTGCGCCCGAAGGTCAAAACCACCCTTTGCCAGACGCGATTACCCATAACGCCCTGATTCGTGCCCACGGGATCGCCGCATTCACCATGCTGCTGCTGGCGGTTACCTTCGGAATCGTCGCTTCCTTGCAGTTTTTCCTGCCAGAGTTAACCAGCGAGATAGCCAGCTGGGGCCGCCTCCGCTTCGCTCACACACAGGGCATCATGCTGGGATGGCTGGGCAATGCGTTTATCGCGTTTCTTTATCTCGCCGTACCGGTTTTAAGTGGGAGACCCGTCACCAGTGAAAAGCTTGGCTGGTTTCTGTTTGGTCTGTGGAATTTCGGTGTACTCCTGCCCGGATGGCTTCTGGTACTTAACGGCTACAGCCAGCCACTGGAATGGGCAGAATTTCCGCTGCTGGTCGATGCTGTCATGATTGGCGGGCTCACGCTCGCGGCAATTCAATTCTTACCGCCCTTTTTCAGACGCGGATTTGAAAATCTGTACGTCTCAAGCTGGTACATCATCGGTGGGCTGGTGTTCTCACTGATGAGTTTTCCGATGGGCAACATCGTTCCGGAATTTATACCCGGGGCTGCGGGTGCTGCCTTCAGTGGACTCTGGATTCATGATGCTGTCGGCCTTTTTGTGACACCAATGGCACTGGCGATTCTTTACTATGTCATTCCGGCCAGTACGGGTCGCCCGGTCTTCAGCCATTTTTTGTCCATGTTAGGATTCTGGGGCCTGTTCTTTCTCTACCCTCTGAACGGAACCCACCACTACATTTACTCGGTCATCCCCATGGCCACCCAGACCATCGCAATTCTGGCCTCGACTCTCCTGGGCCTGGTAGTGGTGGTAGTGGTGAGCAATCTCATGCTTTCGCAGCGCGGCGCCGGCTGGCTGGCGAAAGATCCTGCGCTGCGTTTTGCCTCAACGTCTGTGCTGTTCTACCTCATCGTCAGCCTGCAAGGCTCCGCACAGGCCAACATGGGGTTCAGTGAGACGATTCATTTCACCGACTACGTCATTGGGCATTCTCATCTCGCGATGCTGGGTTTCGCGACCTTTGCCAGCATCGCAGGACTGCTTCACGCCTGGCAGAAAATGACGGATGCCCCGTATCACGCTGGAGCTATTAACGCCGCATACTGGCTGACCACGATCGGCATCGTCGTGATGGTCAGTGATCTGACGCTCGCCGGTCTCGCGCAGGGGGACCTCTGGAAATCCGGGGCGCCATGGGTCGTCTCGCTGCGCGCCTCCGAGCCCTACTGGGTGATCAGAACCCTTTCCGCCATTCCGGTCACCGCTGGCTTCGGTCTGTTGTGCTACGGCTTGCTCAAGGGGCCAAGAGGAGCCGGCGCAAGAGCACTGGCCGAAGCCAGGGCAACGATCAGTCAAGCTGGACAGTCAGTCACCGGCGAAAGTCATCAGAATCCGCTTAAAGCGCTGCGGATGTCCTATATTGCAGCCTCAGTTGCGGGAGTCACCTTCTTCATTCTTTCGGTTTCTCTGCTGGGACTGCTGCCCCGGTCGACCCTGAATGATCAGATTGCATCACTGGCACCGACGGCCAGTTTGGAACTGACTGCCTCTGAGCACCGGGGTCGGCAAATCTATGCCAGAGAAGGCTGCGCCTATTGTCACACGCAACAGATCCGGTTCGTCGAGGCCGACATCGAACGCTTCGGTGCAGCGACTCTGGCCTGGGAAGACAGCATGGAAACTCCTCACATGCTCGGGACACGGCGGATTGGCCCCGATCTGTCCAGAGCAGCGAATACCCGCACGGATCAGTGGCACTTGGCTCATCTGTTCGCGCCCCGGAGCGTGGTACCCAGGTCAATCATGCCCTCCTATCCCGAATTTTTCGATGGCACTCCCACCAGGCCCCGCCAGGAGGCACTGGATCTGGTTGCCTATCTCAACACCTTAGGTCGAAGTCGGGAATTGGCGTGGCCAGAAGGCGAGATCGCTATGCGCCAGGCTGCCGGGGACGATCAGTGGACTCTGATGTCGCTGGACGCCGACCAGCTTAATGCGCATCCAGCGCGCACTCGTCCCCGTGGCAACGCCCCCAGCCTGCGGGATCAGGCACCTGCCCGCGAAGGCCGCAGGCTGTGGGCACAAAATTGCGAAGGCTGCCATGGCGAAGACGGCGCCGGTGATGGCCCTGCCGCAGCCTGGCTGCAGCCGGCGCCGGTCAACCTGACAGAGCATGAGTACCGCACAGATTTGCTGGCTGACATACTCTATAACGGGGTATACGGCAGCTCGATGCCGGGCTGGCGCGACCACAGCCCTGCGCAGCTGGCCGCGCTGGTTCAGGTCATCCAGAGCTTCAGCAAAATCGAGCCAATCCCCAGCGACAGCAACACCACACTCGGCGCCGAAGTTTTTCAGACACACTGCGCCGAATGCCACGGCGAGGCAGGTGATGGGAACGGCTTTGCGGTCGCGAATCTGCCCATCCCAATTCCACCGACCGACTTCACCCGGGAGCGGCTCAGCATGGCAGCCAGCCTCAGGGTTCTGAATCAGGGCGTTGCCGGAACCACCATGGCGCCCTGGGGCGACCGGCTCAGCGAGACTGAAATCAGGGCTGTCGCCAGTTATTTGCAAACGCTTTATCAGCCTGAAACAGGAGCTGGCGAATGATCAGCGCACTGATTGTTTATGGGACCCTTGGTGCCGTTGTCAGCTACAGCCTGCTGTACTGGCTGAAACCCGGATGGCGCCAGAGTATTGAGCAGCCAAAGCATATTTTCCAGCGTCAGCTGGACGCGTATGATAGTCAGCAACAACCAGACGAGAGCGACCCATGAGCCGAGAGCGAGTTCTTCACCCACAGCGTGGCGTTGCGCAGGCCGCACTGCTTATTGCCGCCGCCATCGGCCTGTGCGTGGTTCTGGGCACGCTGTGGTTACAAAGCGAACCGTCAGCAGAACGCTACAGCGAACCCAGTGTGGAATATGGACGCCAGCTTATTCGTGACACCGCGCGGAATATGGGCCCGGCCCATGAAGACCCGACCATGCGATATACCGGCACTTCCATGGACTGCGCCTCCTGTCACCTCGACACCGGCACCCGGCCCGGCACGCTGTCGCTGTTACAGGCTGCCCAGCGCTATCCCCGATTTTCCGGCCGCGACGGCAGGGAGGGAGATCTCAGAGACCGCATCAATGGCTGCATGACGCGCAGTATGAACGGCAGGGAACTGGATCGGGAGAGCGTTCAGATGCGCTCCATGGAAATGTATATCAGACAGCTCAATAATCAGTACGCTGTCATGGGAGAGACCCGCCAGATGCCGGACGAGCCACCCACGTTTACTGAGCCTGACCGGGCCGCTGATGTGGCTGCGGGCAGGCTGGTCTTTGAGGCGAATTGTGCAGTCTGTCACGGGTCCGACGGTCAGGGCCTGCTGGCTGCGATTGATAGATCAGAAGGGTATCTGTTTCCCCCGTTATGGGGGCCGGACAGTTTCAACAACGGCGCGGGCATGACGCGTCTTCTGACTGCGGCGCGCTTTATCAAGGCACGGATGCCTCTGGGCAAGCCAGACCTGACTGACGACGAGGCCTACGATGTCGCAGCGTATATGAATTCCCACGAAAGGCCGCAGCGACCGAATCTGGAAGTCGACTATCCTGATTTAAAAAATAAGCCAGTCGACAGCCCCTATCCGCCCTACGCTGATGAATTCCCGATCGAACAGCATCGACTGGGGCCGTTCCAGCCGATCCGTGATTTTTACCGCGGGCTGGAGTAAATCCGGCTCGATTCCAAAACAGTCCGAATCAGGAAAGCCCCGGAACAGAATTGGCTTCGGGGGCGCAGCCATTCAAGGGCTTTTCAACAGGCACTTGCTGACAGTTGAGCGACTGACCGAACGTCAATGAATGACTAGCCTGCATAGAGCAGGCTGTAGCCATACTCCTGCGACCGGGTGGCCGCCATTACGCCGGCAGGCACAAACCGACTGGTGGCGATGTTTTCCTGTATCAACTCCGCGTAGTGGCTGGCTGCAGACTGTCCGGTAACCGCAGAGAGCCGGCGTGACATGGAGTGCGTTGCACGATTGCAGATGGCAAATTGAACGCCGCGCCCGCGAACATGATCAAGCGTATTGCCGATATTGCCGAAATTCGCCCCTTCAAGGTTCAGCGGATTCACCGAAAGCGGGCTGTCCCCACCGGGAACAGAGAGCCTGGTGACACGGCTGAACACTTCTCCGTACTTCTGCCACATGGCATCGGTGTAGCCTAATGCGGTTGCGGCGTGCCGGAAACAGACAATCATCGCGTACTCATCATCTGCACCCGCGTAATCTTCCTGATGCGCAGAAAGAATGTTGTTTGCATAAAGCACGGCGGTGGCGCCCCCCACCCCGCTCGCTGAATCGATAAAAACCCGATGATCCTTATCGCCGGCCAGACTCCCCATCCAGGCGTCCTTGTCGTGGCGAGGAGGTCGAAACCCCTCGCCATCCAGCCCCTGCGCCTTGGCAGCGCGACTGCCGGCCGCCAGGGCACCCGCAGTTGCAGCCACGCCGACACCCGCTAGAAAGCGCCGACGGTGGGTCCGCGGAGCATTCCGGTCCTCACTCATGAGCCTTCCTCCCTGCCAGCGAGGCGGATTCCTATTGATTGGAGTATTCCGTGCCGTTAACAGGAATCATCAGATGCGCACCCGAAGTGCCGGACCGCATCATCCAGGGAGTGCCCTCGCCAGCAAGCGAATTATCTCGCTGAGAGCCGGTAGGCATACCCAGTTGTTCCGCAGTGGCGTTGGGAAGCGACACCACGAACAGATACTGAATGCGATCAGAAGTGTCGAAGCGTCGATAGCTCAGCGCACCGAACTGCCGCGGAGGAATGTCACCGGCGTCTTCAGCGCGTTGCAACGCCATCTGCAGTTCATCGCCTTCCATACCCTGCGCAGACAATTTGGCCTGAAGGTCACGTCTGGCGCGCTGGGAAACAGGTCCGCAGCGGGTGAAACCTTCATCGTCAGTGGGCTGACATTCAACGTGATTACTGCCGACTTTCAAGGTCACACGGTTGCCTTCATCGTCATAGGTATAAACGGTGGCATCAGCGCGAAGATCCATCGGCAGCGGCGACAGGGCCTTGTCAATCGTTGCCTGATCGGTCTGCGCGGTAGCGCCTGTGGCACTGAGCAGGCCTGCCGTAATGAAAGCGGCAGTGTGTTTAATTCTGTTCATAACAATCTCCCATGAGCTATCTTGTAGAGCTGTCCTTTTTCGACAGGATTTTTGTGTTCATAGACGCACAGGCCATCGGGTCACCGTCGCCCGTGTCGTTTCGACCCCTTAACATAACCGCTCTGGTCGGGAGTGAAAAGTCATTATCTGTTACAGCGATGGCGCCAGGCAGCACCCGCAGTCAGCGAGTGTGCAGCTATAAAACGGCCCGCCCGTTTCATCGGCTCTCGTAACTTACACCCATGCCCGCACGCGCGTCGTTACTGACCCCGTAAGCCGGAATCGGATAGCGCAAACCATTGGCGGACAGCTGCTCCAGCCCGGCAATCACTTTAGGCAGGAATTTTGGCGGAATGGCCATCAGTAATTCATCCTCCATCACACCGCCGTAGCGGCGCTCAGCAAAACACGGAATTGACAAACTGGGCTCACCCGTTTTGAGTGCCCTGCCCCAGGAATCGGCACACGAAGACTCGCCGACGCAGCCCCATTCAAGCTTCTTGTACCCGCTGTACTGGAGACCGTTGATGAACAGAATCATCTGAGCAGGTGTTGCATAAATCAGACAAATGTCCGGGGGGTCAAGCCTGCCACTGGCCATCGGACTCACCGCCATCGCCTGATACCTGCCGAAAGGCACAACATCCATAGCCTTTTGATGAGAACTGGCACTTTCTGAGTCCGCATACCAGACACCCTCATAGCGCTCACCGCGTAACCATTCCTCATCGTGGGGCGAGAGTCCAATGACGGCGCGGCACTGCGTACCAACCAGATCTTCCGCGGTAATGCCAACAGTCCATCCGTTGCGCGCCGCCATACCGACAATTTGATCAGTGGTGTGAATCGCACTGGGCCGACGGATGCGGGGCACAGCTTCCATAGCCTCAACATGATCAAACAGCTTCATTGCAACAGGGGTCGTTCTGAGCCGCAGCAAGCGATTCAGGGAAGCGAGCACGTCCGCAAGGTCTACCGAATCAGTATCAGTTCCGATCAGGTCCGTCATAAATTCCTCCTCATTTCCGCTCAAGGGCGCAGTACCCGGCCGAACAGCTCCGATGCTGCGGCCCCATCGGCAAACGCCACTTCCCCGTTCACCATCACCAGATCAAAGCCGGCGGCCAGTTGATGCGGCTGTGGATAGGTGGCGGTCGCTGTGACTCTGGCCGGATCAAAAATAACGAGATCTGCAGCCATTCCGGAGACGATGCGACCCCTGTCGGCGATCCCGAGCACATCTGCTGCAAATGAAGTCATCTTACGAATCGCCTCAGTGAGCTCAAGGCTTTCCCGATTGACGACATATTCTTCGATAATCTTGGCAAAAGTTCCGTGGCCTCTGGGATGGAATCCGGTGGGACTGCCATCCGACGACACTCCGACGAACGGGTCCGACAGCAGACGTGACTGCAGCGCATCATCCATCACAAAATAGGCGCCGGACGCCCCTTCAGGACCAATGACGTCGATGAGGATTTGCTCAAAGCTCTGGTTGAGCTCTGCCTCCAGATCTGCCAGCGTTTTACCCGTATAGGGTTCAGTCCCAAGCAATGTCGCCTGAGGGCCATTGCGAAGATTGACCCGGTTTCTCAGGTGCTCTGCCAATTCTTCGCGCCGTAAATCAAGTGCCTGATCAAACTGTTCCCGTGTCTTAGCCCAGGCCGGAAACAGGATTCCGATGCCGGTGTAGCTTGCATTATAAGGGTAGACATCGGCAGTGACTTGAAAGCCTCGGCTCCTGGCCTGCGCCATCAGGTCAAGCAACTCCTCGGCCCGCGCTGCCCCTTTCCCGTAGACAGATTTCATGTGCGCTATGTGTACCGGAGCATACTCACCCTGGGCAATCAGCTCAGCCATGGAAGCTTCTATCTGGTCATCATCCTCGTTCCGCATGTGGCTCATGATGACCCGGTTGTTGCGGCCCACTGTCTCAGCCAGCGCCAGCAGTTCTGAGGAATCTGCGTAGAGACCCGGGGTGTACTCCAGCCCGGTACTGAGACCAAAAGCGACCTTCAGGTTGCGGTCAAGCAGCTCCAGCATGCGCTGCATCGCGTCCGGGCCGGGCTCAGGGTTCCGGCCAATGCCGCTGAGTTCGCGAAGGGTGCCGTGTCCGACGAACATAGCGAGATTAACGCCAATGCCCCGATCGCTGACCTGCTCCATCCAGTCGCTCAGATCTTCGGTATCGGGGCTCGCGCCGTCCTGGCCAAGGGTGATCGTGGTAACTCCCTGCGCGAGGAAATTTTCGAATTGCGGCGTTTGCAAGGGATCCCCGTGGGAGTGCACATCGATAAAGCCGGGAGCAACCAGACGACCGCTGGCGTCAATACGGCGCCCGATTGCCACATCAGCCTGCTCGCTGAGCATTTCGAGCTGACCGATACGGACGAGTTTTCCATCGGTGATAAACACGTCGGCGGAATAGGCCGCAGCGCCCGTTCCGTCAATCACGGTACCGTTTTCAACCACGGTGTCGAAACGCAAGGACACCCGTACCGGTTCATCACTGCATGACAGCAGCAAGACATTGAGAAACAGCAAACAAAGAATTCCGGGCTTGATCGAGAAAGTCATGGGGCACCTGTATGGCAGACAATGGCGTGTTCCGGAGACTAACAAAAAAAACCGGATTGTCGATATTGGCATCGTCAATCCGGCCGGTGCTGCACACGCTGCCGGGCTTTCGGCCCGGCAGCTATCAGGAAGCTCACCTGTTCAGCTAGGCATGGGGCTTCGCCTCGCCGAGTTGTGACTGGGTATAAAGCTCGATGCCCAGACGCTCGATCATACCCAGCTGCTGCTCCAGCCAGTGCGCGTGATCCATTTCGGTATCGTCGAGTAAGGGGACCAACGCATCCCGGGTGACAAAATCCCGTTCCTGTTCGCACAGCGCAATCGCACTCTTAAGCCGGCTTGCCACCTCATATTCCACGCGCAAATCACTTTCCAGCATGGACTTGATGTCAGAGCCCACCTTGAAGCCATCGCGCGTCACCATGTCTGGTACGCCTTCAAGAAAGAGCATGCGCTCAATCAGGACAGTGGCATGACCCTTCTCATCATCGAATTCATGACTGATACGGTCGAACAGTTTTTGTAATCCCCAATCCAGATACATCTGGGAGTGAATGAAATACTGATCCATTGCAGCCAGCTCCATCGCCAGCAAACCATTCAATGCGTCAATAATCTTCTGATTGCCTTTCATGATCAGTCTCCGTCAACGGTTTGGGATTGGATATAGTTCTGAATACCCATATGTTCGATCTGATATTCCTGCGCTTCCAGCCAGTCGATATAGTCCTCTTCCGCTTCGAGTATGTCTTCCAGCAGCTCACGACTGACATAATCTTTCTCAAGCTCACAAAGCGCGATTGCCTCTTTCAGCACGGGAATCTGCTCAAGCTCGAACCGCTGATCCAGACTCAGCATCTCGGCGGTGTGTTCGCCGATATAGAGCTTGCCAAGATCCTGCAGATTCGGAAGGCCCTCCAGAAAAAGAATTCGATTCATCAAGGCATCAGCCTGCTTCATGTCCTTGATGGACTTGTTGTAGCACGCTTCATTCAATCGGGTGATACCCCAGTTCCGGTACATCCGTGCATGAAGAAAGTATTGATTGATCGATGTCAGTTCGAGTTTGAGTATCTTATTCAACGCCGAAACAACGTTTTTTTGACCCTGCATGCCTGATTCCTCAAGACAGATAACAATGAATCGAAGTGTACTCCGAATTACAGAAAAACGCTATTTTTCTAATGTTTTCAATGATTTATGAATGCGAATCATTGCGATTTGCGATTTCATTTATCCGGATATAAGCCGGCAATGCTGCCAAATCGTCACCCGGCCCAAGAGGCCACACCGAATGCGCCGGTCAGTGTCACCTGCGTTCAAGCTCACGCTTTCTGTTTGGCCACCCAGGCAAAATGACGCCGCAAGGACTCATCACTGCGCAGCAGTTCGAGGCTGTTGAAATGCTTGGCGAGGGCCATCTCATCAAAGCGCTTGTGAATGCCCTTGTGGCACAGCCGGCAAATCCAGATGCCCGCATTCAGCGTGCGCTTGTCCACGTGCTTGCGAAAATACGTGCGGCGATGAACTTTGCGCGGGATCAGGTGATGAAAGGTCAAATCAACCCTTCGATCACATAAACTACAGCGCTTGGGTGTCTCCGATTTTTTCCGCATAAAGCCTGTTACGCAGTGTTTGAGGCTGCGGGTCATCCATCACCGGCATCCGGGCGCCGGCAAACGGTAGCGAAGCCCCCGGCGCACTCACAGCGCTGCCCTTCGGCGGTCAGGTTGCCCGCACGACAGCGCGGTTGATCCGCGCAGGTAGACAGAACGTTTTTTTGACATCTACCCGGATCCGACAGGATGGACCAAATGCCAGATCTACCCACCAAACTGCGCGCAGCGGCTGCCCTGAAATCGGCATTCGTCGGCGATGCCCTGGCGATGCCGGTCCACTGGTACTACAACCCGATGGATATTTTCCGCCAGTTTCCGGGCGGCATTACCCAATTCGAAGCCGCGCCCGATCATCACCCTTCGTCCATTATGTCGCTGCACTCCACCCGTAAAGGGGGCAGAAGCGCTCGTGGAGGAGCCGACACACAGCGGGAGATCGTCGGAGATGTCATACTCAAGGGCCGCAAAAAATTCTGGGGAAAAGCGAATCAGCATTATCACCACGGCATGCCGGCAGGGGAAAATACGCTGAATGCCTATTGCTGTCGTGCCCTGCTTCGCGTGCTGGCGGGAGACTGCGGTCACTATCATCGCGATAACTTCCTCGACGCCTACATCGAACTTATGACGGCCGAGCCTCCTCAGCATCCAGACACCTATGCTGAGTCTTATCATCGCGGTTTTTTTGCCAACCTGGACCAAGGCCGTCCGGCTCATAAATGCGGTGCGGTGACCCATGACACCGCATCCATCGGCGGGCTGGTGACAATAGCGCCCATCGTTTTTGCTGAACGCCTGGCGGGCACGCCACTGGAACAGGTCACCCAGCATTGCCTGGATCATCTGGCGCTCACGCATCCTGATGCGTATCTGGCAAAAGTGTGCCGCGACTACGTCGGACTGCTGAACGACCTGCTTTTTCGGGACCCGGAATCAGACGCGAAGGCGCTGATCAGCGCCTGGAGTAAACGCAGTATCAGCCTGCAAATGTCGGAGATCTTTCCCAGAATTCACGGCGACAACGAGGTGGTGGGTGGCATGTTCTCTTCCGCCTGCTACATCACAGATTCCTGGCCATGTACACTGTATCTGGCCTACAAATATTGCAACGCACCAGAATCCGGGCTGCTCGCCAACACCAATCTGGGGGGCGACAATGTGCATCGGGGCACCGTTCTCGGCACACTACTGGGCCTGAGCAACGGCGCGACGATAGATGCTCTATTCACGCAACTTCGACACAGCGCAGAGATCGAAAAGGAAATTGACGATTTGCTGTTGGCAGTGACCGCAGCCTGACTGTGCCTCATTCCGTCTGAGGGGCCGCGCCCGGCTCCCAATCATGTTTCGGGTGGGCTACACTTTCGTTTCCCGGACGACGCTGACCTTCTGAACATTTCATAAACTAGAGCAGCCTGCAATGACACATAAACGCCACTATTTCTGGCTTGCTGCCACGATTGGTTTGCTGGCAAGCGCTTACCTAAACGCTCAGGGCGAGGACTCTTCACCGCTTGAGAACACCTCCTGGCAACTGGTCGAAATCAAAAGCAGTTCCGGCGCCGTTCAAAGGCCCGGAAATCCCGAAAACTATTTGCTGCGCTTTCGCCTAAACAGTCGGGCCCAGATTACCGCCGACTGTAACGAAGCAGGGGCCACCTGGGAGCATGAAGGAAATTCCCTGCGGTTAACCGCACTGGTGACCACCCGAAAACTCTGCGTTGCCCCGTCGCTGTTCAATTTCTACATCATGCATCTGCAGAACACACGGCAAGTCGAGCTGGGTACTGAGCTTCTGACACTGAGCACGGAGAACAGAATGGCAGAACTCATCTTCGAGCCCTACGTATTCACGCCGAGTTTCTGAAGCGCTCCCATCCCTGGCGGCGGCTTGCCCGTACTGGCAGATTCCGGACCCCTGTGCCAGAATTGAGTGCAAACGGATTTTAGTGGGACAGGGAAAATGGCTTTTCGACTCAAAGTCTTCAAGCACGCTGAGGACCGGCTCCCGGTGGCGTGTATTCTCGCACTCAGTGCGCTGGACTTCATCCTGTACTTCACCGTGTCCAACCCCTATGTGCTGGGCTGTTATTTCTTTGCGATGATTATCCCGAAATCGCAAATCTGCGCCTGGAATCACCACCATCAGCATGCCCCGACGTTTCTGCAAAGTAGCCTGAACCGGCTGCTGGAATTCTTTTATGCCTTGCATACCGGAGTGACTACCAATCTGTGGGTGCTGCATCACAACTACGGACACCATCAACACTACCTGGACCAGAGCAAGGACCAGAGCCGGTGGCAGCGCAAGGACGGCAGCACCATGGGAGAACTGGAGTACAGCCTGAATGTCGCAGCGACTTCCTACTGGCGGGGTTATCAGGTAGGGAAAGACTTTCCCGCCGAGCGGCACACATTTGTGCTGTTCAGCGCAATCACCTTTCTGATGCTGGCTTTCCTGATCTGGTATAAACCGATCCCCGCTTTATTCCTGTTTGTCTTACCGATGCCGATGGGTCTTTTTATGACCGCCTGGGCGACATTCGAACATCACAGCGGGTTAAGTACGGACAATCCTTATGAAGCCTCGTTCAATAACCTCAACAAGTGGTACAACCTCTTTACCGGAAACCTGGGGTATCACACGGCCCATCATCACAATGGAGGGCTGCACTGGTCGAAGCTACCCAGGCTTCACGAACGCCTGGCAGATAAAATCCCCGACAGGCTGATCAGACGGACATGGGTTTGACGCCGTTTGTCCACTTGGATTGCACTGACAATCACCAACGCGGACAACTTAAGCTCGACCCGGTAAGCCCATGAAAAACGCACGAGCACTCACTGAGAAATATTTTGCCCTGTCAAATGCCCGGGACCTGACATCGATCTTTTCCCTGCTCGATCCGGAAGCAACCTACAGCTCAGACAACACCGGTTTATTTTACGGATTGGAAGACATCCGCAAAATGATGACCGCATTCTTCGCAGACTACCCCTCTATTCACTGGACGATTCTTGAACTCAGGGAACTGTCAAAGCACATCACTGAAGTGGATTTCGCAGTGGCCTCGACAGACCGTGAGGGCAATCAGACGGAACGCCTCGGGGTCGAAAGGATTGTTGCCGCGTCGGGGACAATCCGCCACATCGAGGTGCGCAGTCGATAGTGCAAACAAAAACGGCACCCTAAGGTGCCGCTTTTTTTGATTTCAACAGACGCTGGTATGCCCGGCCTGTTTGATTTTGCGACCAGATCAGTTGCTGGCAACCAGGTCACTGCGCTGCTCTGCGGTCAGATCAAAGCGATCTGCTGTCATCACCTTGGTCCATGCGTCCACGAAGTCATGCACAAACTGCTCCCGTGCGTCATTCTGAGCATAGAACTCAGAGACTGCACGCAGCTCAGAGTTTGATCCAAAGATCAGATCGACCGGCGTGGCTGACCACTTCACTTCATCGGTATCGCGATCCCGGCCCACGTAGATGCCCTCATCAGAAGGCGATCGCACCCAGACCGTTGACATGTCAACCAGATTGGAGAAGAAGTCGTTGCTCAAGGTACCTGGGTTGTCGGTGAACACACCGTGCTGTGCGCCATCTGTGTTGGCATCCAGCACGCGCAAGCCTCCGACCAGGACCGTCATTTCAGGCACGTTCAGGTCCAACAGTGCCGCCTTCTCAATCAGCATTTCAGCTGGATTGCGCTCATTGCCACGAGCAAAGAAGTTTCGAAATCCATCCGCCGTCGGCTCCAGATAAGCAAACGAACTCACATCAGTCTGCTCCTGCGATGCATCCGTTCGACCGGGAATGAAAGGCACTTCTACATCAACGCCTGCCCGCTCTGCAGCCTGCTCAATAGCGGCTGCACCGCCCAGAACGATCAGATCTGCCAGTGAGACCTGCTTACGACGGTTGGCACTGTTGAAGTTGGACTGGATGCCTTCCAGAGTAGTCAGAACGTTGTCCAGCTCATCGGGGCTGTTCGCCGCCCAGCTGTTCTGGGGGGCAAGGCGAACGCGCGCGCCATTAGCGCCGCCGCGCATATCAGTTCCCCGGAAGCTGGAAGCCGATGACCATGCTGTTCGTACCAGCTCGCCGGTACTCAGGCCGGAATCCAGGATCTCCTGCTTCAGTTCAGCCACATCGCGATCGCTGACCAGATCATGGTCCACTGCCGGGACAGGATCCTGCCAGGTAAAAGTCTGATCTGGCGCCATGTCCCCGAGATAGCGGGTGGTTGGACCCAGGTCCCTGTGCGTCAGCTTGAACCAGGCACGGGCAAACGCATCTTCGAACTCAGAGGGGTTTTGCAACCAGCGCTCGGTGATTTCTGCATAAGCCGGGTCCATCTTCAGGGCCAGATCGGTGGTGAACATGATCGGGGCGTGACGCGTATTGGCATCAAACGCATCCGGCACCAGGTTCGCTGCCGCGCCATCTGTCGGAATCCACTGAGTGTTACCGGCAGGGCTCTGGGTCTGCTCCCAATCGTAGTTGTAAAGGTTTACCAGATAACCGTTTGACCAGTCAGTCGGTGTCGCAGTCCAGGCGCCTTCAAAGCCGCTGGTGATGGTGTCACCGGCGTTACCTGAACCGTAGTTGTTCTGCCAACCGAATCCCTGCTGCTCCAGGTTACCCGCTTCCGGATCTGCACCCACATACTGTCCGGGATTGGCGGCACCGTGCGCTTTACCGAATGTGTGCCCGCCCGCAATCAACGCAGCGGTTTCCTCATCGTTCATGGCCATCAGACCAAACGATTCCCGAATGCGCTGGGCTGAAGCCATCGGATCCGGGTTGCCATCAGGACCCTGAGGGTTTACGTAAATCAGACCCATCTGTACTGCACCAAATGGCTGTCGTAGCGCGCCCATGGCATCGCGACGATCGGCCCCGAGCCACTCACCTTCCGGACCCCAGTTCACATCTTCAGGCTGGAATTCATCGACGCGGCCGCCGGCGAATCCCAGCGTTTCAAAGCCCATGTCGTCCATCGCGACGGTGCCTGCCAGAATCATCAGGTCTGCCCAGGAAATCGCGCGGCCATATTTTTCCTTGACCGGCCACAGCAGACGTCGGGCCTTGTCGAGATTGGCGTTATCCGGCCAGCTGTTTAACGGGGCAAAGCGCTGCATGCCGCCGTCAGAGCCACCCCGGCCGTCCGTCACGCGATAGGTGCCGGCACTGTGCCATGCCATACGAATAAAGAATGGACCATAGTGCCCGAAATCCGCCGGCCACCAATCCTGAGAGTCAGTCATCAGCGCCTTCAGATCTGCCACAAGGGCATCCATATCCAGCGAGTTAAAAGCCTCTGCATAGTCAAAGTCTTCGCCACGGGGATCCATGCCGACCGACTCGACGCGCAACGGAGTCAGATCCAGACGGTTCGGCCACCAATAGTCATTATCAGGCGCGCTGCTCTGGGCGATCGCCTGACTGAGCGGAGATACGCTCAGGGCTGCAAGGGTCAGCGCTGAAAAGGTCTTTCTAAACATCATAGGGTGTTTCTCCAATAAAGCGCGAAATGCGCTGGTTACTTCTTATCAGGGTGGAAGATACGCTTTGTTTTGTGATCGGCATAACGATTTATTTCGATCAGCTTAATCGAAAATTCCGATGTGATTCCTGCTTTCACGTCAGATGCCTGAAAATGGCGCGCGCCCTGTCTACGCAGAACGCGCGCCGGCTGGTCGGAGGATCAGACTGTCAGCTTTCCGGCACGCGATTGACCGGAACCATCACCTCATTCCTGCGCATGAATGGCAGGGTAAAGGGGGCGTTGTAGGCGGCACTGACCACATTGCCAAGCGGCTCGATATTGCTGGCCTCCAGAGCGGCAAGCAGTTCTTCTGTGCGGCGAGCCAGGTTTTTGTCTGTCCAGCGTCCGGAGTATCGCTTGACGGCAATCAGCTCACCGGCGACTGCACGCAGGTAAACGTCCGGATTGGTGGGCTGCGGCACCGATTCCCAGCTGTATTCGCTGGGTACCACGAAGGCTATTTTCCAGCCTTCGGCACCTTCAGATTGCTGAACCGGCGCCGTCATCGCAATTTTCTCACTGCGCTGCTGCTGGACCGGAGCGGTCATTTCCACCTTGCTGGATGAGTGATTGTCGCCGGTGATGTAGCCAAACAGACGCCGAAAGCCGCGATTGGCCGCCTGATTGCGGCTGCTGGCGTTGCTGACGACGGTCTCCGCCACGATGTAATCCGCGTACTGGCGGTATTCAATACCGTCGACTTCCGCGACAACCGTGTACTCGGGTTCTTCAATAGCCATGATTTGAGGGCTTGCCAGCATCACCAGCAGGAACAGCCCTGACGCGCGCAGTTGCTTGGAAAACATAGAAAACAGCTCGTGAGTTTCTGTTTTCTACGAGTCCGGTCAGGCTTTAGATCGGTGTCATGGCGATACATCCTGCAGAGCGCCCGGCCTGCTAGGATGAAGGTAGGATGGCCCGGGGGCATCTGAGCCCCCGAGCACAGGCAAACGGCGGAAAGCGACTAGCGCCAGTCGCTGGCCGGCTCATCCGGATCGGACTCAAGAAAGCGAATCAGATCTGCATGGAACTGATCAGGTATTTCCACCTGAGGATTATGGCCAATTTCCGGATAGAGGTGCAGAGCTGAATTGGGCAATTCATTGTGCACATGGTTGACCCGGGCCACGAAGTCATCGGCCAGGTCATCTTCCTCACCTCCAATGACCAGCGCTTTGGTTTCAATGTGCTGCCAGTCGTACACCACCGGATCGGTGTACAGCATGTCACTGACCATTGCCCTGACACGCGCATAGCGTGGATAGTCACCACTCAGTGTCTGTCCGTACTGGCGGCGAACATATTCAAGATGCGCGGGCGGCCAGTCCCGGGGGTAGTAGCGCCGGTGCCCACGGAGCACTGACTGATAAGAAGGAGGCGCAGGATCACTGGCCAGGGGGTCACGCCACGGACGGCTCTGCCTTGAGTCAGTCAGGCCAATTTGGTTGACCATGGCCACATGCGTCACATTTTCCGGATAGAGCATGGTAAAACGGCTGACGACCATACCGCCCATCGAATGACCAACAGCCGCTACTTTCTCGATACCTAACTCATCCATCAGGGCCTTCATGTTGGCCGCGACAAAATTGAAGTTATAGGAAATAAGCGGCTTAGAGGATTTACCGTAGCCGATACGGTCAACCGCGATGATTCGAAACCCCGCAGCGGCCAGCCTGCGGAAGCTGTCCTGATAAGGTTCCGAGTAGAAGTTATGCCCGTGCTGCCAAAACACCACCTGGCCGTTAGCGGGGCCGGTTGGTGGGATATCCATATAAGCCATGAGCATTTTCTGACCGTAGCGGCGCAGCTCCAGGTATTGAACTGGCCAGGGATACTCGATTTCTTCGAGATTTAATGACACGGGACCCCAGTGCGTCGGCGCCTCAGCAGGCGGTTCCGCCGGCCAGTCCTCAGCAGCCATAAGCTGGGTCATACCCAAACCCAGGGTTAAAGACAGAAACCCTCTCAAAGACCAGATGTTCATTGTTCTCATTATTTGCCTCTTGTTCATTATTGACTCCGCGCACTGCCCGGAGCAGCCCTTGCGGGTCAGTGTTTCAACTGAATTGCGACCGGGCTTGCTATCTTCTTCCCGGCTAGCCTCCTGTCCAGCGCTGGCCGGTTGACTGACCGATTCCCTCGTCTGCGCTCCAGTCAGCGTTGTGACCGGCTGTCTGCTTCACGCTTGCCTGCAAGCTTAACGCAGGTTGGCAAGGCTGTCTTTCAGACTGATCAGCAGGCGACACGCCCCTGAGAACGCCTCTGCGTAGCCTGATCTCATTAATATACACAAACTTCGACGCAAAACTGTCATATTTCGTGGCAGGAATTTTGGTAAACTGCAGTTTTAGCCCAAACCGATCGACGCCATGCTTTTCGCGCTTGAAAATGATCAGGAGTTTCTCGACCTGCAGGTGGAGATGGTCCGTCTGCAGGACTCGATCCGCAAGACGGGCAAACGTCTGTTGATAATTTTCGAGGGGCGAGACGCCGCCGGCAAGGGAAGCACAATCATGCGCTTCGTGCGCTTCCTCAACCCCCGCCACTACCGGATCGTGGCACTGGCCAAACCCACCGAACAGGAAGCAGGCCAGTGGTATTTTCAGCGTTACATCAAAGAACTGCCGAATCCGGGACAGATCGTTTTTTTCGATCGCAGCTGGTACAACCGGGCGGTTGTTGAACCGGTGATGGGTTTTTGCACTCAGAAAGAATACAAATTTTTCCTTCAGCAAGTCGTACTGCTGGAACGGATGCTGAAGGAAGATGGCCTGCACATGATCAAGTTCTGGTTCTCGATTGATGAGAAAGAACAGGCCAAGCGCATGATCGAGCGTCAGACCAATCCCCTCAAGCAGTGGAAACTGAGCACGGTGGACGCCTTGGCTCAGGCAAAATGGGATGAGTACACCAAGCACAAGGAAGCGATGTTTGAAAGGACATCGACCACCGACAGTCCCTGGCTGGTGATTGACGGCAATGACCGCGACAAGGCCTGCCTTGAATCCATGCGCTACGTTCTGAACAAGATGAAATATGAAGACAAGGGACTGACCGGCCAACGCCTCGAGCCGGACCCCAGCATTGCGACGATGCAGCCCACTTTCAAAATTCCGAAAAATAAATTTACCAGCGCCAGCGAAACCAGCAACTGAACAAACCTTTTACAGGCAGCGCCGACCCACAAGACCTGCGGGCAAGCGCGCAAAGCACGCAGGCGTTCTATTTTCCGCTGAGCCTCACAAGGCTTGTTTGAATGACCCACGCTACGGCAGATAGCCGTCCGGGGTGTACAGCTCCTGGAAGGGAAACGTCATTTGCCGGGGCTCTGAACGGCCAATATAGATAGCGTCTTCGGCACTGCGACCCGCCGCATAATTCCTCATGAACGCATTTTCAGATTCGCGGTCCGGCACATTACCCTCCAGAGCTAGGCGAACAATCTTGGCCACTTGCTCCGGTTTTTCTCTCTGCGGATAGTGCGCGGCAGTCGGCAGGATCCAGAACGAGCTCTCAGCATCCCGATCATTGAGGTAGCGATCCCAGACATGGTGCGCAATGCGCGGCGGATTCACCACATCAAGCAGGCCCCACAGATAGGCGACCGGCACCGGGCTACGCGGCAGATTCTCAAGCCAGCGGGTCTCATTCTCGGCCCGCTCCAGAAGATATTTACCGACATGCAGCAGCGCCGAATCTCCGTCATTGAATTTAAAGATATCGTCATAAGCCACTGCCTCGGGATCTCCTTCGGTCACTCTCGGCCTGGCCTTGCGCGCGGCAATGATTTGCGGGCCCCGTGCGGGATCCAGCATGGCCAGCTGAAACGGAACAAGATTAGCCAGAGGCAGATACATGCCGCTGTTTGACAGGAAGTGGTAGTTAATTCGGTAATCCGGGTCAGACTCAAGGTAATCGCCCAGAAATGACAGGCCTATACTGACGCCGCGATCATGCGTGTAGAGAGCAAAATCGTCAAACTCAACAATTTCCCGGACAAAGTAATCCAGCAGCCTGGCATTGTCCGCCAACATGTAGGAAAAGCCTTCCAGAGGTTTGTCCGAAAAACCGGACCCGGGGAAATCCAGTGTGGCAATGTAGTAATCGTCTGACAGTAAGGGCACCAGCTTATAGAAGTCAAAGCTGGAATTTGGAAAACCGTGAACCAGCAACAGCTGCGGGTTTGTCGGATCACCGAAGGTTCTGTAGAACACATCAACCTTCGCGCCATGGTTGTTGGGCGTCGTGGACTGCCACTCAAAACTGTCCCCGCCCTCGAACCAGGCCCGGGCCAGGTCTGAATAGAACAGATTATCCTCTGCGGCAGACAGTGCCGGTAAGAACAGCACGCACACAACCCACAAAGAACCTAAACAGCTCTGACGCATATCAATCACCCTCCCAGTAAAAAACCCAAGCTAGAGAATTTCTGCCGGTATGAACACCTCGGTTTGAGGTTATTCGGTAACGCGTTTGAAAAACGCGTTATTCCGAGCCTTTATCTGCTGGCTTCTGCTTCAACGCGACCTTGTCATCTCGCGTCAATCAGCCCGGGGGTTGCCAAACGATGCAGCGGTGCACCGATTCGGCCGCCGGGTGACTCTTGAGGCTTACTCAAACGCGGAAATCGTCCGGCAAACAGCATGTCCGCGAACCCGTGGTAAACAGAGAGCCGCCAGGCAGAAGATCCGGCGATGAAAGATAAAAAAAGGGGCGATAACTCCGCCCCTTTTTGAGAAACGCGACGCAAACTTATTCGGACACATTCACCGTGATGTAAGCATCATGATAAAGACCTCCGTCATCTGCCCTGCCCCAGAGAACATATTCACCGGGCTCACTGAAGGTCATGCTTACACCGTAGATGCCATCCTCCGGGACGGGCGGAGGCAAGAACAGCGCACCCCAGGGAGAATTGGCGCTGGTTCGGGTGTCCTCCCAGACTTTGACCTGGGGCGGGTCGAAGCTTACTTCCCCCGGGCCGCGGTACTTATTCCAGGAATAATAAAGGCCGTTGACCTTATCGACTGTCGGTTTGATCGGTGGTGACATCAACCGGCGCTGCATAACCGCTTCCGGCGTCACCAGCACTGCCGCCAGTGCACCACCGGCAAACTCAGCAAACCTTCGGGCGTCTTCTACAGGATCCGTAGGTTGGGGTAAGCCATCGTCTTCTACCAGGGTGTCGACGGCGATTGGCTCACCCACTCTGGCACTGCGAATACCATCACCCTGAACGGTAACGACCGGGGGAACGTTCGCGCGTGATTCCGGAGAACTGGTGCCCGCCCCCAAGGACCCGGTTTCTGAAGCAATCACCATGTTGTCCACGAGGTAATCCTGACGCAGTGTCGCGTAGGCCTTACGTTCTTCACCGTTGACTTTCAGCGTCCACACCAGCTCCCGGTCGCCCCAGTCAGCCGGCACGGTAACCTCAAACGTGAAACGATTACGCCGGGGCAGGAAGTGAGTCGGCTGGCCGCGATCTGCCTCACCCGGAGAAAAATAGTTGTCCTCACCGACCTCGACATCAGGTTCCTCTTCCCAATTTTCATTCATATACCCAAACATCATGTTGAAGGTACCGTCTTCGTTGGGACGCCAACCTTCGAATGCCGGCTCGACATGCTGACCACTGCGGTAGGTCTGAGCCAACACGCCGTTTGAAATGAGCATAACAAGCGATACAGCCAAGGCCTTAACCACCGCGTTGTTAGAAATCTTCATTTTCATCTTTCCTGATTCTCCTGCATATTCCACTTAATCATCACTCTGAGCGCTGGTGGCGCGTTCGAAACGCTCCAGCGGCGAGACCAGCGGCGCCAGACACAGCGGGCATCCGATAACGTGGTCATTCGGCCCCAGATCGAGGGCCTCCCGCCTGTCGGCCATTTCCTGCTGGAACTGTTCGTCATTCATGGTAACGCGCATACCCAAGTCGATGAACATATTGGTCACCGATCGGTTGCCCGATCCCTGCCAGTTCCTCGGATCAGGCACATTGGGGTTGGTCTCGGTGTTATTCATGTAGCCCACGATATGAAGAATTGTGCCTTTTGGCAGCAGCGGTGCCGCGTCTGCCTCGTAGGCATAACCCCTCACCCAGTTGTGGTCATAGCCGACACAGGACAGAGTCTCAACGGTGTACCCCCAGATTGCCTCAAGACACATGCGCTCGCCCGGCGCATGCAGGTGGGGCTCGAAAGTAATGATCTTGGTGTGCTCCTCGAGCACGCGATAGGCATGCAGCTCCTGCTCGTCCTGATTGCCCGCTATACTGATGTCAACGCCATTGCCCAGGCCCAGGGTTGCGCGCTGGTACTTGGGCTCATAGCCTTTCGGATGAAAGCGGAATCCAATCTCCAGATGGCCGGTGGTGTCGAGGCCGTTGGAGTGCAGATGCACGGAATCTGAGTAGATGTAGGTACCCGCTCTGAGCAGGCGTCCGCCATCGGGATCAAACAGATCAGGATTGCGACCCACTTCATGCACGGGCCAGCTGGTGACAGTGTCTTCAACCCGGTCCCCGTTTTCGTCGAGCTGCGCGGTGCTCCAGATCATGTGATGAAAGATATACCGCCCGCCGACCGTCTCTCGACCCGTCCCTGCCTGATTATCAACATCATTCACCTCAACAATCTCAACCGATTTCACATAGCGGTCTTCATCCAGACCAACCGGCACTCTGTCGATCTCACCCCACCAGTCAGGGGTTCCGGCCAGCTTGGTTACCGAATTCGTTTTCACGATCAGGTCAGGCTCACCGGCTGTCCATTTCAGGCTGTCATCGAACACCAGCGGTTCCGGAGCATCGGCCGGGTCCCCCTTCGGCGTGCCGGTTCGTGCCCAGGTCGAGATGGCCGCAAGCTCCGCCTCGCTCAGCGAAGGGTCATTCTTATAGCTCTGGATCCCCACGTCTTTTTCCATATACCACGGAGGCATGGCACCTGCCCGGTCACGTAAACCGGTCTTGTACTCAATCAGACCGGCATAAGGCGCGACCTGCTCAAAGGTTACCAGTGGCATGGGGCCGACCCCGCCTGCGCGATGACAATTCTGGCAGCTGCGCTGCAGTATGGGCTCAATGTCTCTGTGGAAGGTGACTTCCTGCGCTCGGGCAGCCGACATCGTCAGGGCCATCCCGGCCAGGCTGGCCAGCGCCAGTGTAAGCTGAGAAAGGATTCGAAGTTTCATGCGCTATCTCCTGGAATTTCGGTTATTCCGCAGCCGGGGCTGCGGCACAGTCTTCGCTGTCGCAATGCTCTTATCAATAGCGGTCAATCTCGGATTCTATCAAGAATTGGCGCAGGCAACAGGTCTTCCGCCTTGAGAGTTTCAAGTATCTGATTTTACTCAAATTTGAGTGAGGGTAGCAGCAAAATCCAAGACCATTCCCGCGAAACTCAGTGCCGGCGGAAATCCGGTGAATCGGGGAGCCCGGCAAAACGGCCCCATAAAAAACCCGGGACTGGCCCGGGTTTTTGTCGATCAGGGAATCCGCCGAATCATTCGGCAAACTCTGCCTTTTCTTCCTCAGTGATTTCCTTGATGCTGAGTTTGATCCGTCCTCTGGCGTCCAGATCAGTGCACTTAACCAGCACTTCCTCACCTTCAGAGAGATACTGGTTCACATCTTCAACTCTTTCCTGAGAAATTTGTGAGATATGCACCAGGCCGTCCTTGCCGGGCAGAATCGTTACGAACGCACCAAAATCAACGATTCGCGCAACCTTGCCCTTGTACAGCCTGCCCACTTCCGCTTCGGCAGTAATCGCATTCACCATGTCCAGCGCTGCGTCGCGGGAATCTGCATCTTCACCATAAATGCGAACGTTTCCGTCGTCATCAATATCAACCGAAGCACCTGTCTCTTCGGTGATGCCGCGAATGACCGCTCCGCCTTTGCCGATGACGTCGCGAATCTTGTCCGGGTCAATCTTAATTGTCGCCATGGCCGGCGCATTTTCAGACACCGTTGGCCGCGCTTCTGAGATCACCTTATTCATCTCGCCCAGGATGTGCTGGCGTGCGTCATGAGCCTGAGCCAGGGCGATTTCCATGATTTCTTCAGTGATACCCTGAATCTTGATGTCCATTTGCAGGGCGGTGACTCCGTTTGAAGTACCAGCAACCTTGAAATCCATGTCGCCGAGGTGGTCTTCATCTCCGAGAATGTCGGTCAGAACGGCAAAGCGCTCTCCTTCCTTGATCAGACCCATTGCGATACCGGCAACCGGTGCGGATACGGGAACACCGGCATCCATCATTGACAGGCTGCTGCCGCACACGCTGGCCATGGAGCTGGAACCGTTGGATTCGGTGATTTCAGAAACCACTCGAATCGCATAGGGAAATTCCTCCTCACTGGGCATCACCGCCGCCACCCCACGGCGCGCGAGACGGCCATGGCCTATTTCGCGACGCTTGGGTCCGCTCATAAAGCCTGTCTCGCCGACAGAAAAGGGCGGAAAATTATAGTGCAGCATAAAGGGGTCTTTTTTCGAGCCGTCCAGACCTTCAATCAGCTGTGCATCTCGAACCGCACCCAGCGTGGTAACAACCAGTGCCTGAGTCTCGCCACGCGTAAACAGCGCAGACCCGTGCGCTTTCGGCAGAACGCCGGTTTCCACTTCGATGGCACGAACAGTCGTCGTATCGCGGCCGTCGATTCTTGGCGACCCGTCAAGAATGCTGTTGCGCACAGTCCGCTTCTCAAGTGCGCCGAAGGCATCCGATACCTCTCCAGCCGAAGGCCCGCCTTCCTCACTGGCAAGCGCTTCGATCGCCTGCTGCTTGATCTCACCGACAGCCTCATATCGCTGCATTTTTTCCGAGATCTTGTACGCCTCGGCAACGGCGGCGCCAAAGCGCTCAACGAGAGCATCCTTAAGCGTGGTGTTTTCTGCCTCAGGCTGCCAGTCCCATGCCGGTTTGCCGGCTTCCGCTTTCAGCTCATTGATCGCGTTGATGACCGCCTGCATTTCCTGATGTGCAAAAAGCACGGCGCCCAGCATTTGATCTTCACTGAGCTGCTTGGCCTCAGACTCAACCATCAGGACCGCAGATTGCGTACCCGCAACCACCATGTCCAACAGCGAACCCTCAAGAGCTTCATAGTTGGGATTGAGTACATATCCCTGCTCTGCATCATAGCCGACGCGAGCAGCACCAATGGGTTCGGCGAATGGAATTCCTGAAATGGCCAGAGAAGCAGACGCGCCGATCATGGCGGCGATATCCGGATCCTGTGTCTTACCGCCAGAAACGACCGTACAGATCACCTGTACTTCGTTCATAAAGCCTTTCGGGAAAAGGGGCCGGATTGGCCGATCGATCAGACGCGAGGTCAGCGTTTCTTTCTCGGTTGGCCGACCTTCTCGCTTGAAGAAACCGCCGGGGATCTTGCCAACCGCATAGGTCTTTTCCTGATAATTGACGGTAAGCGGGAAAAAATCCTGACCCGGATTGGCCTGCTTTCTTCCAACTACCGTTGCGAGCACCTGAGTGTCGCCCATTGTCACGACGACAGCGCCAGTGGCCTGTCGCGCGACTTTGCCTGTTTCAATAGTGACTTCTTGCCCACCGAATTGAAATGTCTTTCTTACTGGATTAAACATATTTTTTTCCTATAAATCCAAAACCTGCGCTGATGCCTATTTCGAGCGCAGAGTTCCAGTAATGAGTTTTTAAGTGAGCTTATCGACGCAGGCCGAGACGCTTGATCAGGCTCGAATATCTCTCGACATTCTTGCGCTTTAGATAATCAAGCAGCTTTCTTCTGCTGTTCACCATGCGGATGAGTCCGCGGCGAGAATGATGATCATGAATATGCTCTTTGAAATGACTCTGAAGGTCATTGATGTTGGCTGTCAGAAGCGCCACCTGCACTTCTGGTGAGCCGGTATCACCATCGCTTAACGCGTAGTCTTTGATGATTTCTTCTTTTCTTTCAGCTGATAAAGCCATGTTAATTTCTCCGTAATATGCGATTGAACAATGAGCACTACGCCAGATAGCCATGTGCCTCACACAATTTCCCTATAACTCCAGGATAACCACGCATATTGATAGTCACCTGGCACTTTCCTGCCTATAAAAGTCTAGTGAGTTGTCACCAGACGCCTCGGAGCAACCTTGCCATCATCGTCAATGACACCGATGCCAATAAATTGCTCCTCTTCGTAAAGCCTTACCAGCCCTTCAGCCGGCAAGTGCCTCACCAATACGGATTGACCGTGCTTCACACTGTCAGCCGCAATGCCTGGCAATCGAACTTCAGGGAGCTGCTCGACTGCCCGGTCCATAGGGACCAGTATCCTGTCCAGACCCGCCAATCCTTCGGCTTCTTTGATCTGTTTTAATGTTTCGACTGTGACGCACTGCGGCTCCAGAAATGCACCCGCCTGCGTGCGTCTCAAACCCGAAATATGGGCGCCGCAGCCAAGCCTCTCACCGAGGTCATCTGCCAGCGTCCTGATGTAAGTGCCTTTACTGCAGCTTACTTCGACTTCTATCTCATCGCCCTCAGTACGCAAAAGACCGATGTCATAGATCTCCACTTCCCTGGCTTCCCGCTCAACTTCGATACCCTTGCGCGCCAGTTTGTAAAGCGGTACACCATCCCGCTTGATCGCTGAATGCATGGGTGGCACCTGCTGGATAACCCCCATAAAGCGCTCAAGCTCGCGTTTGATCTCGCGCTCCGAAATCTGCGAAGCGTCCGCCTGCGACACAACAGTGCCATCCCGGTCGCCGCTGTCGGTCCGCACGCCAAGCTTGATACGCGCGCGATAAGCCTTGTCTGAGTCCAGCAAAAACTGCGAGACCTTAGTCGCTTCTCCGAGACACAGCGGCAACACACCGGTAGCAAGCGGATCCAGACTGCCGGTATGGCCCGCCTTCGCGGCCTCATACAGATGCTTGACCTCCTGCAGCGCCGCGTTGGAGCTGAGACCCAGGCCTTTATCGAGCAGGACAATACCGCTGATCTGACGGCGATTGCGTTTGCTGCTCTGACCTCGGCGATTACCGTGGTTTTTCAAATTTCGTTCTCGCTGTTTCGAGCCGTCAGCCGTCCTGCAACTTGCGATCCGCTGCCAGCGCATCATCGATTAAGTCTGACAGTCTCTGACCTCTCTGAACGCTACTGTCGTAAATAAACTGCAGCTTCGGTGTCGACCTGAGCCGCAAGCGCTTGGCCAGCAACGTCCTCAGAAAACCTGAGGCCTTGCGCAAGGCTTTTAGATTTTCATCTATCTCCAGCTGATCCAGGGCGCCGGGATCGGTCAGCGTATCCGATACCAGCCCTTCATCACCCGGATGGGTGTTCAGTACGGTGAACAGAATCTTCGCGTGCGCCAGATCATTACTGACGTCAACTCCGGTTACCGAAACCATACCGACGCGCGGATCATTCACCTCCAGCTGTATCAGGGTGGCGATCTCACGCTGTATCTGGTCAGCGATGCGCTGAGCTCTGGCACTCATTTCTGACAAGGGACTACCCTTTTTTTCCCTGCAGCAAAAACTCGCCTATAGACTCCGGGCGACCTCAGTAGTCTCGTAGACTTCGATCTTGTCACCCACCTTGACGTCGTTATAGTTCCGAACGCCGATGCCGCACTCTATGCCATTACGCACTTCGTTGGCGTCATCCTTGAATCGTCTGAGAGATTCCAGCTCTCCTTCGTAGATCACGACGTTGTCGCGCAGCACTCGAATCGGCTTGCTGCGGTAGACCGTGCCTTCGATCACCATGCTGCCGGCAATCTGGCCGAATTTGGGCGAGTTAAACACATCGCGAACCTCGGCTATGCCGACAATTTCCTCACGGATTTCCGGCTCAAGCATGCCGCCCATAATGGCTTTAGTATCATCAATGACATCATAGATGACGTTGTAGTAACGCAGCTGCAAGCTCTCATTTTCCAGAATGTCCCTGGCCGATTTATCAGCGCGAGTGTTAAAGCCGATCACCATCGCTCTCGAGGTGGTGGCCAGATGCGCGTCTGTCTCGGAAATTCCGCCCACACCTGAGGCAATCACGTTAACTTCGACCTCATCGGTGCCCAGTTTCTGCAGGGATC
>VMBT01000051.1_pt1 | contig 76209 bp, 72 predicted proteins | sample 4404301 | NCBI WGS metagenome assembly VMBT01 (sample SAMN12238535, study PRJNA552566) | marine metagenome | isolation source: Coastal seawater | place: USA: coastal Georgia, Sapelo Island | collected 2008-08/2009-08 | reverse complement strand
AATTCTATCCAGAAATAAGAGAAAAAGGTGGCGTAATGGTTCAAATTGATTGCGACCCAATCAACGGTGGAATGAAGATCACCCCAGACTTTATGGTAAATTTTGGTGACGACCCGAATGGTCCGAGCCGCTGCCACGAAGCGCGCTACCCTGGTGGCGATTGTACGAGTGATATCTGGTTATGACCGAGCATAGAGTAACCCTTTCTAACAGAGATGGTGCAATATATACTGTTAATGGAAGGCGTCCGTTACTAGAACAACTAAGAGATCAAGGCGTCGATCTTCCCTATGGCTGTGAATATGGTGGTTGTATCACCTGTGCTGCAAAGCTCGTGAAGGGCGATATTGATCAGCGTCGTCAGGTCGCTCTTAATAACAGACAGATAGAGAATGGATATGTCATATTATGTGTGGCGCGCGCTACATCAGATATTACATTAGAGATCGGCGTAGAAAGTCACGACAAGCTGTACCGTAATCCTTTCTTGGATCCATTGAAGCCACATGAATTGAAAGCAGATATTGCCACGTCGGAGGAAGTTTAATGCCTGAAGCTGATATTGACCGCCTTTACGATTATGACCCCAAATATCTTGCTGATATATTAAAATCAGTGAAGACCATAGCAATGGTTGGTGCAAGTGGTGATAAAACAAAGTTTAGTTATGGCGTGCTTCGTCAACTAAATGAAATTGGCTATGATATTTTGCCTGTAAACCCAAACCCAAATGTAAAAGAGATACGAGGCTTAAAAGTCTATCACTCACTCGAAGAGATAGAAAAACCAATAGATATGGTAGATGTTTTCCGTCCAAAAGAAGAGCTTTATGCCATCGCTGAAAAAGCAATATCTGTTGGTGCAAAAGTATTATGGGGTCAGATAGGCGTTTTTGACGATAAGGCTGCAAAACTAGCAGAAGAAGCTGGTCTCAAAGTTGTTATGAACCGTTGCCCTAAAATTGAGCTTTTTAGGCCATTTTGGAAACCACGCCTTGATTTGAAAATCTAATTACAAAAAGCCAAAAAGTAATTTAACCCGCATCTAATTCTGCGCTCCAAATTCCCTCACCCACCATTTTTTCTATTTCACTGGTAATAATTTTCAATGTAGCCTGAGCCGCTCTTGTATTTTTTCTATCAGGTGCCATCGCTAGAACCAGTTGCCTTTTTATGGTTGGAGAAATAAATGTTCTGGCCTCTAGTGTGCCTTCGCGTATATCTTCGTTCACAGCAGAAAGGGGAATAAACGCGTGATAATTTCCAGTTTTAACAAGTGATTTTAGTACCTCAAAAGCATCTCCACTTATTTCAACATTAAGTTTCACCCCTGCTTTGGCAACAGCATTATCAACAAGGATTCTTATCCCATGTGGGCGACTGGGCAAAACAATAGGCAAATGCGCAATATCACTAAGCTGTATCTCTTTTCCCAAATTATTTAATTTCCCCGGCGCGCTAATTAACGCTATATTTTCATAAAGAAGATCCGTGCATCGCAAGTGTAAGTCATGGGCAGGTCCATAAAGAAACGAAATGTCCAAATCACCCCGATGTAACCATTCGATTAAATGTCCAGAATATCCTTCAACTATTCTTAATGTTACCTGAGGAAGCTCACTTTTTACTTTTTCAATCAAACGCACCGCTAAAACAGAGTTTATGCTTGGCATTAATCCTATCGCAACATTGCCAGTAATACTCTCTGAGCTTGAACGAACCTCATCTACTGCTTGCTCAAGTTGACGAATAATTCCTGAAACCCTAGAGAGAAGCTTTTCACCACTTTCGGTGAGTGTCATGCCTTTAACTGTCCGATGAAATAATTGAGCACCCGTTTTGTGCTCCAAGAGCTTAATTTGTCGGGAGAGCGCTGGTTGTGCCAACCTTAATCGATCAGAAGCAGCACTTAGCGAACCTGTCTCAGCAACACAGATAAAAGTTTTTAATTGTTTTATATCCAAGCGAGCAAGCCTTCGAAACTTGTTATCGAACCTATACCAACTTTTACTTTTTGTTATAGTATGTCAATGGAATATAATTAACTTGTAATTACCCTCAGATAGAAGTTGCTTCTACTAAATGAAACATAAAAAATCTGACCAATTTGAAACCAAAAGTCTCTCTTCATCATTGGTGAAGTTCTCGGTTGATTATAACCCTGCGCTAACCTCAAATGAATTAAGTCAAAGCGCCAAACTTTCGCTATTTGATTGGTTTGTAGTGTCAATTGCAGGTCAGGGCGAACCCGTAAGCCAGATAGTTAGAGGTCTAATAGAAACCGAACATGGTGCCAAAAACTGTAGTGTGTTTGGGAGCAAACATCGTTACCCAGCGCGGGCCTCTGCTCTTGCAAACGGAACCATTAGTCATGCTTTAGACTATGATGATACACATTTTGCTTATCTGGGACACCCGAGTGTCGCTGTATTACCTGCAGTGCTCGCCATTGGAGAAAAAACTAAACCTACGCCCGAAGGATTTTTAAATGCTGTGATTTTGGGATTGGAGACAGCGACTCGAATAGGAGCCTGGTTAGGTAGAGATCATCATTTAGCTGGTTACCATTCAACAGCCACAGCAGGTGCTTTTGGCGCAACAATAGCGGCATCTAAATTACTGGAGTTAGACGAAAGAACTACTAGTTTCGCTGTTGGCTTAGTTTCTTCTATGGCATCGGGTGTGAGAGCGCAATTTGGTACAATGGCAAAACCTTTGCATGCGGGAATGGCGGCAGCTAACGGTGTTGAAGCTGCCCTTCTTGCTCAAGCAGGACTAGTTTCAAATCCAGACGCACTTGAAGCAGAGCATGGATTTGCCGATACGCATATGGTTCAGAACCTTAATACAAATATAGCTTTAAATCATTTGGGCGAATATTGGATGTTCGAAGAGGTTTTGCATAAATACCATGCCTGTTGTCATGGGTTACACGCAGCAATTGAGGCACTTATAAAAGTGAGAGAACAAAACAATCTAAATGCCGAAAACATCAAAAATATATCAATCGCAGTAGCTCCCAGATATCTCAAAATTTGTAATATTATGGCACCTAAGACTGGATTAGAAGCCAAGTTTAGTTTCCGTCTATCTGCTGCAATGGTTCTTGCCAGGCGCGATACAGCAGTACTGTCCACTTTTTCAGATGAAGCTTGTGATAATCGAGAGCTGATCGCATTGAGAGATCAAGTGAGTGTTTCACCAGATCCTAAACTCAGCGAGACTGAGGCATTTGTCCAGGTACAGACAAGCGAAGATAAAATTTTAAATGCCAATTTTGATATAAATCAGCCCCAACCTTATAAAATTAAAAAAGAAAAACTAATGCACAAAGCTTCTGCTTTGCTTGGTGAAAATACTGCTTGTCAAATATGGGACGTAATATCTTTAGGCGATCCAGAAAAATTTAAAACATTAACACAATTTAAACTGAATTAAACAAACGGAGGATCTTTTGGGTCATCACCAGAACGAAAAGTTAACAAAAAAACTATCGGAGTTTGCCTTCGATTTCAGTTATGACGATTTGCCGTCTGAAGTTACGGAACAAGCAAAGCTATTCATACTCGATACACTTGGCTGTGCTCTTGGAGGGAGGACGCAAGCCAAAGAGGAAGTATCCTGGATAACAATGTTTGCTGGCTCTCAAAACTCTAAAGGTAACTCAACTATTTTTGGCGAAAAAGAAAGAACCAGCGCCGCAACAGCAGCTTTGGCTAATGGTGCAATTGCGCACACTATTGATTTTGACGATACGCATATGCCTTCCATTACTCACCTCGGATCATCATTAGTCGCGACAACATTTGCCCTCGGTGAAGAATTAAATTCCAATGGTAAAGATATAATTGAAGCATTCGTACTTGGTTTTGATGTGGCAGGTCGTATAGGAAGATGCGCCATGCCCAGCCACTATAAATATTGGCATCCGACGGCTACTTTTGGTGGTATCGGTGCAGCAGTCGCTGGCGCGAAACTCCTGAAGCTAGATAGTAAGCAAATCGAGATGACCATAGGCCTTGCTGCTGATGCAGCGGGAGGACTTCGTTATGGTGTAGACAACGGGGATTTTTCCAAAAGCTTACATCCAGCCATGGCAGCAATGAAAGCAGTGCTATTCGCCCAATTAATAAACAATGGAGCGACCGGCCCTTTAGGAATTCTCGAATATTCCTCAGGTTTTTTTAATGCTTTTTCTGAGGAACCAAACTTTGAGCCATTACTTGATAGGCTAGGTGAATATTACGAAATAAGTGTTGGTGGGCTAAAATCCTACCCAACGATCCAATGCAGCCATACTGCTATTTCAAAAACGTTAGAATTGGTTCAAGAAAATGGACTTCATAAAGATGATATAGCAGAGGTAAGTATTGTTCAGTCTGAGACGATGCCTGGCCAAGGCATGAATTACAATCCCCAAAGTCCTTTGGCAGCCCGCTTGAGCACACCCTTTGCAGTATCGTTAGGTCTTCAAGACGGCGGAGTATCTCTTGAAAGATTTACCGAAGACACACTCGCTGATCCAGAAATTAATGAAATAATGTCACGCATCAAAATTGACTCTAGCACTGAGCTGGCAGAAGAACATCCGAACACCGTTGCATCGATAGTTGATATAAAAACTCGAGATGGCAGAAGTTTCTCTGGCAAGCAAATCTTCGCAAAAGGAGACCCAAACAATCGGATGACAGCAATAGAAATTGAGGATAAATTTCGCAAACTAAGCGTGCCCATTCTAGGAAAAGAAAAAGTAACCCAGGTTACTAGCAAAATAAATAACTTGCAAGAAATCCAAGACCTAGATGAAATTACTCAAATTCTACGATAAGCATTAGTTAACAAAGAGGATAAGAAATTGAGCAACCCGTTTTCCGACTTGCTTGTAGTTTCCGTTGAACAAGCTCTTGCAGCGCCTCTATGCACATCAAGACTGGTTGATATGGGTGCAAGGGTTATAAAAATAGAACGAACCGAGGGAGATTTTGCGCGAGGTTATGATGCGGCGGCAAATGGTGATAGTTCATATTTTTTGTGGACCAACCATGGTAAAGAGTCCGTTGTTTTGGATTTGAAATCCAAAAAAGATATCAATCTTATGAAGCAACTCCTTAAAAAAGCAGATGTTTTCGTTCAAAATCTGGCTCCAGGAGTAATGAAAAGGTTGGGATTTGGCTCAGAGGACATGCGAAAGAAAAATTCCAGACTCATTACGTGCGATATTTCTGGATACGGCGAAACTGGGCCTGCGAGTGACTTAAAAGCTTATGATTTTTTAGTTCAAGCAGAAAGTGGACTTGTTGATATTTCTGGCGGACCAAATGAACTTGGACGTATTGGAGTATCAATATGTGATATTGGTGCTGGAATGACTGCACATGCAGCAATTGTTGAAGCTCTATTTTACAGAGAACGCACGGGTGAAGGTTATGGCGTTAACGTGTCTTTATTTGGTGTAGCATCAGATTGGATGAATGTACCTCTATTACAATATAAATATGGTGGTAAGAGCCCTAGAAGGGTTGGATTAATGCATCCCTCTATTCAACCTTATGCAGCCTTCTCTGTTAAAGACGGGTCTAAAGTCATAATTGCGATCCAAAATGAACGGGAGTGGGCACGATTTTGCTCGCAAGTTCTAAAAAAACCTGAACTTGCTACTGATCCTCTTTTTAACAGTAATAACGCAAGGGTAAAAAACATTGAGGCTCTGCATGAGACGATCAATAATACTTCCAATCAATTATCGGTTAGCGAATTTACTAACTTACTCAAAGAAGCTGATATTGCATATGGTTCAGTGAATTCAGTCAGTGCATTATCTGACCATATTGGGCTTAACTTGGTTAATGTAAAAACTACTAAAGGTGACGAAGTAACGATGGCAGCACCGCCAATTAACAGGACTATAGATACGGTCAAAAGTTTACCATCACCACCCAAATTGGGAGAGCATACTTCTAAAGTTTTTAAAGAGTTTGGAATGTAGATTAATAATAAGGTAATATTTATAGATGACGCATTACACAAGCTACGATCTTATCGAGTGGGGTAAACCGTTTGAGAAACGACAAAATGCATTGCCTGAGCCAACAGGCCCCGAGGTGCTGGTGCGGGTGACGGCAGCGGGCCTTTGTCATTCAGATCTTCATGTGCAGAAAGGTTTCATGGATCTGGGACAGGAAGGTAAATTAACTTTCGCCGAACGCGGCGCTGTACTGCCAATGACCTTTGGACATGAAGTGGCTGGTATCGTCCAGGCTGTTGGGCCAGAAGTAAATTCAGTCAAACCTGGTCAGCAGGTTTTAGTTTTCCCCTGGATTGGCTGCGGTGAGTGCGACGCTTGCAACGAAGACCGTGAAAGCGACTGTGCAGCAATGCGCATCATAGGATTGAAACAAAAGGGTGGTTTTGCAACACACTGTTTAGTGGAACACGATAAGTTCCTAGTAGACATTGACGGTTTAGATGCAGCTGATGTTGTACCACATGCTTGTTCTGGAATTACAGTTTTTAATGCCCTTGAAAAAATGGGGGCTCTCCGTTCTGACGAATGGATGGCCATAATGGGCTGCGGTGGACTGGGCTTGAACGCCATCTCTATTGCCAGAGCCATGGGTTTCAATAACATTATCGCAGTGGATATTGACAACGGTAAGTTGGAAGCAGCTCTTGAAATGGGTGCGACCAAAGCACTAAACAGCCAGAATGATGATGCCGTCAGCGAGCTACAAAAGCTAGCAGAGGGGCGTCTTATGGGAGTGCTGGACACCTTTGGAGGAGCCGCAACTGGACGTATAGCAGTGCGAGCCCTCTCAAAAGCTGGACGTTATCTGTTAGTAGGCCAAGCTGGCGGAGACTTTCAAATGCCTCAGGTTTGGCTGCCACAAAAAGCAATGACCGTCCGTGGCAGCCACGTCGGAAACTCACCACAATTGCGCAAAATTATCGATATGGTCCGTAAAGGAAAAATCAAGCAAATGCCGATAGACAGGCGTCCACTTTCTAAGATTAATCAAGCTGTTCATGATCTTGAAAACGGTAATGTCACTGGTCGAATTGTATTTCAGCCTGATGAAAATGATTAAGGGAGGCTTAGAAAATAATGAAAATGTATAATCACTTCATTAATGGCAAATGGATTGAGCCAATAAAAAGTGAATATTTTGACACTGAAAATCCTTTTACTGGCGAGGTTTGGGCAAAGGTTGCCCGTGGGTGCGAAAAAGACGCAGATCTAGCTGTTAAAGCTGCAAAGGCCGCTTTCGATACTGGTGCCTGGGCAGATATGCGACCAACGCAAAGGGGCAAGCTTTTAGTGCGACTTGCTGAAATAATTGAACGTGAATCTGAAAGATTGGCCAATATAGAAGTACGTGACAATGGTAAACTTATCACAGAAATGAGTGCTCAGACTAAATATTTGGCAGAATGGTACCGCTATTTTGGAGGCCTTGCTGATAAAATAGAAGGAGCCGTACTGCCAGCAGATCGCCCAGGTATATTTAATTATACGCGATATGAACCATTGGGTGTAATTGGAATGATTACAGCCTGGAATTCTCCTCTCTTACTATTAGCCTGGAAGCTAGCCCCTGCCCTTGCTGCCGGAAATACCGCCGTAATTAAACCGTCTGAATTTACGTCTGCTTCATCATTAGAATTCATGGAACTTGTAAACGAGGCGGGTTTTCCTGCAGGAGTTGTAAATTGCATTACTGGATACGGTTTGGAAGTAGGTGCCGCTATAGTAGAGCATCCAGATGTCGCCAAAATTGCCTTTACGGGGTCTGATTTTGCAGGTCAGAAAATCTACGAGACGGCTGCAAAAAAAATTATGCCCGTTACTTTAGAATTAGGCGGGAAGTCACCTAATATTGTTTTTGAAGATGCTGATTTTGAAGCTGCGGTCATGGGCGCAATATCAGGCATATTTGCAGCAACTGGCCAGACCTGCATAGCAGGCTCACGGTTGCTGGTCCAAAGAACCATTCATGATAAGTTTGTTAAACGCTTAGTTGAAGTTGCAAGTGAAGCTAAAATTGGAGATCCAATGTCCGTGGAAACACATGTAGGACCCGTCACTACCGCTCCTCAATACGAAAAAATTCTTCAATACATAGAAGTTGCAAAAGAAGATGGTGCAACCTGTGTTCTAGGAGGTAAGCCTCATACCGGTGATGGCATTCAAGGTGATCGATTTGTTGAGCCAACAATCTTCACAGGTGTGACAAACGATATGCGAATTGCCCAAGAAGAGGTGTTCGGGCCTATTTTATCAGTCATTCCTTTTGATACAGAAGAAGACGCCATCCGCATTGGAAACGATATCGTGTTTGGTCTTGCAGCAGGTGTATGGACTTCTGATTTAGGTCGAGCTTTCAGAATGTCCGAAAAGCTTAAAGCTGGCACTGTTTGGGTAAACACATATCGAGCGGTTAGTTTTATGACGCCATTCGGCGGCTATAAAAGATCAGGTCAAGGAAGAGAAAGCGGTCAGGAATCAATTAAAGAATTTATGCAAGTAAAGTCCGTTTGGATTGCTCAGCAGACAACAAGCTCAAATCCGTTTATAATGCAATAGTCTCAAAAGGTTTTTGGCAGCGAAACGGTCACTTAAAATAGATAAAATCTATAAAGCTTAGCTTTTATCTATACATCTGCCATAAATATAAAAAATATATATGATAGTATAAATTTTTTATATTGTTCTACATGGAACATTTCGTTGCTATAATTCATAAAACTGTTACCGTTACCCTACATAAAACTAGTTGTATCAAAGAGTTTGGTGCAATGTTTATGCAACTTGATTAGTGATGTAGGGAGGACATCTCGATGAGACACTACTTAACCAAACAAGCTATGAAAGCCGTTAAAGCTTCCGTGGTTATGTTAACATTCTTCGGCTTAGCTGGAACTGCTATGGCTGATAAAAAAATTACTTTTAAAACCCCTTCAGCTTTTGGAACAAACCTACCAATAACCGGTTCCACTTCGTTATATTTTGCTGACGTTCTAGAAAAAGTTTCTGGCGGAAACATGAAAATAAAAATGTTTGAGCCTGGTGAGCTTATGCCAGCATTTGACGTGCACCAAGCGGTATCAGACGGACAAGTACAGGCAGGCTATACCTGCGGTGCTTATCTCGGTGGATCTTTGAAAGAAGCTATTCCATACTGCACAATGCCATTTGGACCAGAACCCCACGTAATGTTAGGCTGGTTGTACGAAGGCAACGGCACAAAACTTTGGGAAAAGTTTTATAATGACGCCGGATATAACGTAAAAGTTTGGCCTCTAGCAATCTACGCAAACGAAGGTGCGGGTTGGTTTACCAAGAGAATTGAAAAAGTTGAAGATTGGAAAGGAACAAAAATCCGAATTGGTGGATTTGCTGGTGGTACCGTAACCAAATTAGGCGCCGTTCCGACACTTATTCCTTTTGGTGAAATTTTCCCAGGGCTTGAAAAAGGTGTGATTGACGCTGCTGAAATGGGGCTTCCAGCTAACGATCTAGAAGCTGGTTTACATAAAGTAGCTAAGTATTATCACATGCCAAGCTGGCACCAGCCGTATACAATCATTGAAATTGTTTTAAACAAAGATGTTTGGAATGGCATGAGCGAAACTCAGCAAGCTCAATGGGAAGCGTCAGTAAGACAGGCAAACGTTTGGTCAATGACACATTCCAATGCAATTCAAAATGCTGCGCTTAAGACACTTCAAGAAGAAAAAGGTGTCGAAATCGTTAAGTTTGATGACGAAATGCTCAAGGCTATGAGAGCAGCATTCAATGAAACAATGGATGAGCTGATGGCAAGTGACCCAGAAGTGAAAATGTTGATGGATGACCTTACAGCTTTTATGGAAGATTATAAGAGTTGGGAAAACATTGGCTCCATTGGCCGCAACAGTTTGTGGGACTAATAGTTCTGCTATAACCAACTAGCAATGCAAGCATACAGCTTGCATTGCTAAAACAAATTAACAAACTCCGTTACGACAGGTAAATCTCAAAGTGAATTTTGTTCAGAATATAGAAAGACAAATTATAGCCTTGGGCCATGCTATCAGCTGGCTCGCACTGTTTCTCGTTGCCATTGTATGTTTATCAGTCTTCCTTCGATATGTACTCGGCGTGTCCAGTTTAGGGTTTGATGAGTTGCAATGGCACATATATTCTTTTGGATTTATGATGGGTTTTTCATATTGTACTTCTATGGAAACACATGTCCGCAACGACCTGTTTTACAGTAAGTTTTCAGAAAAAACAAAGCTTTGGATAGATCTTGTCAGTCACCTTGTTGTACTACTGCCATTTATTATCGTGATTATATATCACTCCTGGTTTTTTATGATGAGAGCTTATGTAACTGCAGAGGGTTCAATTGATCCTGGAGGGCTGCCTCACCGATGGATTATAAAATCAGTTTTAGTACTATCATTTGTATTATTTGGAATTGCAACGGTGGCTAGATCAATCGCCATTATTGCAAAACTCAGAAAAGTAACGGGAGATGCCAAGTAATGTTTGTTGAAACCATTCTGCTGACAGCTCTTTTTGTAACCTTTTGCGCTATGCTTCTTGTGGGTTTTCATATTTCCTACACACTTTTTGGCGTTTCAATTTTATTTACCTTAATAGCAATGATATCCGATCAATATTTTGATACGGCTACTGGCTTGGACTTCTTTTATTTTGGGATTGTTGTTAAACGAATTTATGCCGTTATGACCAATTGGATCCTAATAGCGGGGACGCTATTTATTTTTATGGGCTTTATGCTTGAAAAATCTGGAATAGCTGAGCGGCTGCTTACGTCAACTCAAGAATTGTTTGGTAATGTCAGGGGCGGAATGGCCATCACAGTCGCTTTGATAGGAACATTGCTAGCTGCAAGTACTGGGATTGTTGGAGCCTCAGTGGTTCTACTAGGTGTATTAAGCCTTCCAATAATGATCAAACAAGGCTATTCCAAAGAGCTGGCAACGGGAACAGTTGCCGCATCCGGCTGTCTTGGGATCATCATACCACCGTCAATTATGCTGGTTTTTATGGCAGACCAACTTAATCTTCCAGCTGGTGATTTATTCATGGGTGCTTTTATACCAGGATTAATGCTTGCCGCACTTTATGTGATCTACATACTTGGATTTTCATTCCTCAGACCTGAGTCAGCACCTTTGGCAGAAGACAGACAACCAGTAGGATTTAAAACTCTTTTTAGGGTACTATTAGATGCCGTACCGATACTGGCTTTGATGTTTTTGGTTTTAGGATCAATCATAGCCGGTATTGCTACAGTAACTGAAGCCAGTGGAGTTGGCGCTTTGAGCGCAATGATCTTGGCAGCATTCTATCGAAAACTAAATTTATCAATGTTGAAAGAGGCTCTTTACGGCACTTTCAATACCATGGGCTATATTTTCTGCATCATAATAGGCGCAACCGTCTTTGCTTTTGTTGTGCGCGCTTTAGGTGGAGATGAAATCATAGAAGAAGCACTCACATCGTTACCTTTCAGCGATAATGGCATTATTCTCTTTGTGATATTTTGTGTGTTTCTGCTTGGGTTTTTCCTCGATTGGATTGAAATAACTTTTATTGTGTTGCCCCTGCTTGTCCCAGTTATTGGGGCCATGGACTTAGCAATAAGCGGTTATGGTGTGGTAGACAAACCAGTGCTCGTTTGGTTTACGATCTTAGTTGCAGTAACACTTCAAACGTCTTTTTTAACGCCACCTGTAGGATATGCCCTCTTTTATATGAGGGGTATCAGCCCCCCTGGTGTGGCAATGAAAGACATTTACAAAGGCATAATTCCTTTTGTAATTCTTCAGCTCATAGCTATTTATTTAGTTTTTCAATGGCCGGCTCTGGCCACTTGGCTACCGGCGTATGTTTACGGTTAATACTGTATGAATGGGGATGTTAATCAATGGCAACAAATAAGGAATTTGAACTAAGACGCGATGACTCCGTAGCTAAAGCCATCGCTTATTCGTCCACATTTATCGCCGATCGCGCCGAAAATACAGAGATATGGGATGTCGAAGGTAAAAGGTACATAGATTTTTGTGGTGGTATTGGTTGCCAAAACACGGGTCACCGTAATCACAGGGTTGTGGACGCCATAAAAAACCAATTGGATACACTAACTCATACTTGTTTCCAAGTCACACCATATGAGAGCTATATAGAGCTAGCTGAACGATTAAATGATATTTATCCCGGTGACTTTAAAAAGAAATCTATGTTTTTCTCAGCTGGGGGAGAAGCCGTCGAAAACGCAGTTAAAGTAGCTAGGTATTATACAAAACGCCCAGCAATTATTACCTTTACCAATGGATATCACGGACGCTCATATATGGGGATGGCATTGAGTGCGAGGATGATACCATTTAAACAAGGATTTGGCCCTTTCCCAGGCGATATTTACAGACTTCCTTTTCCTGATGAATTCCGAGGCATAACTTTGGAAGATACAAAAAGAGCCTTCGCAACATTATTCAGAAGTGACTGCCCACCTGATCAAATTGCTGCAATATTTTTTGAACCCGTTCAAGGGGAAGGTGGTTACAATATAGCCACCCAGGAATTTGTGTCATATTTACGTGAGCTGTGTGATGAGCACGGAATTGTTTTAGTTGCTGACGAAATTCAATCAGGAATTGGTCGTACCGGCAAAATGTTTGCCATGGAACACTTCGGTATTGATCCCGATTTAACCTGCGTAGGAAAAAGTATAGGCGGAGGTTTACCAATATCGGGAGTAGTTGGTAAAGCGAGCGTTATAGATACCGTGCCTCCTGGAGGTCTCGGCGGCACATTTGGTGGTAATCCAATGGCCTGTGCGGCCGCTCTAGCAGTACTAGAGACAATCGAAAAAGATGGGTTACTGGCAAAAGGCTTAGAAATCGGGGAAGTCATAGATAAGCGTCTTCGAGAAATGTCATTAAAAAACTCAATGCAAAATATTGGCGATGTTCGTGGTTTGGGTTGTATGAATGCTATCGAGCTTGTTAAGGACCGCGAGTCTCTGGAACCAGATGGTGATATGGCCGCTAAAGTAGCTCAAATAGCACTTAAAAAAGGCCTTATCCTTGTAACAGCCGGACCAACGCGAAATGTTATAAGAATTTTGGTTCCTCTATCAGCCGATCTGAAAGTTATAGAAGAAGGCTTAGATATTCTGGAAGCTTCATTGGAGGAAGCGGCAGCCTAAAACCTCAAAGTCAATAAATTGTATTGTAGGTGATAGTATGAAAATAAAGGCAGCAGTTTTACGTCAATCGGGGCTTCCCAGACCTTACACTGAAAGCAAACCACTCTCTATTGAAGAAGTTGATCTAGACCCACCCAAATCAAATGAAGTCATGATTAAAGTCAAAGCCGTTGGTCTTTGTCATTCCGATCTTGTTGCAATAAGTGGTGAGCGTGGAAAGCCTATGCCAATAGTACTTGGGCATGAAGCGGCCGGGATAATAACCGAAATTGGTGATAATGTTGAAGGCTTCGAAATTGGCGATCATGTGGTGCCCTCCTATGTTGCAAGCTGTGGCCTCTGTGAAATGTGTAGCTCCGGCCGACCAGCCCTCTGCGAACCTGCTACAGTTGCAAATGCGAAAGCAGTTTTAAGAGATGGAACAACAAGGCTCAGCCAAAATGGTAAATCGATCCACCACCATTCGGGTGTTGCTGGGTTTGCAGAATATTCGGTATTGTCAAAAGAAGCTTTGGTTAAAATTGATAAATCAATTCCCTTCGAGCAAGCAGCACTTTTTGGTTGTGGAGTGGTAACCGGTGTAGGTTCAGTAATTAATACTGCTGATGCTAAAGCTGGTCAGTTCATTGGCGTTGTTGGGCTAGGTGGCGTTGGACTCAGTGCTGTTTTAGCTTCGTTGGCTTTAGGAGCAGGCAAAGTAATAGCAATAGATTTAAGTGAAGAAAAACTTGAATTTGCAAAGGCGCTTGGGGTTCATCATGCTGTCAATGCAGCTGACAGCGACGCTATTGAGCAAGTACATAAAATAACCAACGGAGGCGTACATATTGCTGTTGAAACAGCTGGTTCTGGGCGTGCATTACAGACAGCATACGAAATAACCAGAAGGGGAGGAACAACCGTAGCAGCAGGCATGCCAGGGCCTGAGGCTGAAATCAATTTATCACATTTAAAAATAGCTGCAGAAGAAAGATGCCTTCGAGGTTCATATATGGGAAGTTGCGTCGCCAAACGCGATATACCTCGCTATTTAAATATGTTTCAAACAGGTGTTCTACCAGTTGATAAACTAATGTCCCGCAAAATTAACTTCGGCGACTTAAATGAGGCGATGGACCGTCTTGATGACGCAAAAACAATCCGAGAAGTACTGATACCCTAACTGAGAGATAAATAATCATTTTGGATTTTAACTTTTCAGCTAATACCGGTTATTTGTGGAAAGAACTACCTTTTATTGACCGGATAAAAATGGCTAAGCGCCATGCTTTTAACTCTTTGGAGTTCCACGACGAAGCTCATAAAGAAAATTTAACTGAATTAAAAAGTCTACTCTCAGAGACAGAATTAAATGTAAACGGAATGAATGTCAGAATGGGCCACACCTTTGGGTGTGCAGCAATTCCTGACCAATCAGAAAAAGCCAAAAATGAAATAAAGGAAGCTATTAAAATAGCAGAAGATCTTGGGGCAAGAGCTCTCCACATCATGTCTGGCGTCACAGAGTATAATCAAACTTCGATCAAAACATTTGTCTCAAATTTAAAATTTGCGCTAGATAATTCAAAAATTTTAATTTTGATTGAACCCGTCTGTGAAGAACAATTACCGGGATACTTTCTAAAAAATATTGATCAAGCAGCAGCTATTATAAATAAAATTGATCACCCAAGATTAAAAATAATGTTTGATTGCTATCATATCTATCGAGAAAGTGGCGATTTGGTTAAAAATTTTGCAGATCATGCGAATAAAATTGGACATATTCAAATTGCGGCAGCTGAAAATCGAGCTGAGCCTTTCCCAGGAGCTCTTGACTACAGCGATATATTACCAGAATTTAAGCGACTTGGGTATCAAGGAGCTTTTGGCTGTGAGTACCGTCCGTCCAGCTCAACAGAGGGCGGTTTAGCTTGGCGAGATCCCTTTTTTAAAATGGAAAACCAAGAATGAGACAAAAATTCGATACTAAATCACAGGCTGGTTTCACAGAAGGGGATGTCAATTTTTCTCCACAAAGAAAAGAATGGGCTAAAAAACACATTAGCTCTAAGACACAGAAACTCCTGGAAGACGATGCACAATTCTTTTTGCATCAATCTCTATCAAGCCCATGCTTAAATGTTATCAATAAAAGTGAAGGTATTTATATCGAGGATATTGAAGGTCGTAAAATTATGGATTTTCACGGCAACAGTGTTCACCAAGTAGGACATGGACATCCGAGAGTGGTAAACGCAATTAAAGCACAATTAGACCAACTACCTTTTTGTCCGCGAAGATATACAAACCAGACGGCAATAGATTTGGCTAGTAAGCTAGCCGAATTAGCTCCCGGTAATCTTAATAAGATGCTATTCGCACCCGGAGGGACAAACGCGATAGGTATGGCCTTGAAACTCGCTCGATATGCTACAGGCCGACACAAAACAATTTCAATGTGGGACAGTTTTCATGGTGCATCTCTAGATGCAATTTCAATTGGTGGTGAAAGTCTATTTCGAAAAGATGTAGGGCCACTCATGCCAGGATCAGAACATATACCTCCTCCAAGGAGAGGAAAATGCCACTTCAATTGTCCTGATGAAAATCACGATGGCTGTATCGAATACTTAAAATATGTCGTCGAAATGGAAGGAGATATTGGGGCACTGGTTGCAGAACCAATGCGATGGACAACTGTTGAGCTACCACCAAAAAATTATTGGAAACGCGTAAGACGCATATGTGATGATAACGATATCTTGTTGATATTTGATGAAATCCCGTCAGCTATGGGTCGTACGGGTAAAATGTTTGTCTGTGAACACTTCGACGTTGTCCCCGACATGCTGGTGGTTGGGAAAGGCCTGGGTGGAGGCATCTTCCCAATGGCCGCTCTCATCGTGCGGGAAGACCTTGATATTGTTGGAGATAGAGCTCTTGGTCACTATACACATGAAAAGAGTTCTGTTGGATGTGCAGCTGCACTTGCAACAATTGAATGTCTTTTAGAAGAAAAATTAATCGACAATTCGATCATACTTGGAAAAAAAGGTCTAAAGCGCTTAGAGGAAATGAAATCAAGATACCCAATTATTTCTGACGTAAGAGGTTTAGGTTTATTTTTTGGCATAGAACTCACAAAAAATAGCGAACCCGCACAAAAAGAAGCTGAAGAAGTTCTCTATCATTCTCTGTCGAATGGATTGAGTTACAAAGTTGGTGGTGGTTGCATTCTCACTCTTTGTCCACCAATGACGATTACCGAGGAAGAACTAAACGAAGCTTTTGACGTGATCGAAGCTGGCATAAAAGAAGTGTCCTGATATAGTTTAAAGAGCTAAAAAAACAATTCCGCAAAAAACTATAGATGCTGCGCCAATCCGGTAACCAATTGGCTTTTCTTTAAACCAAATAACTCCAATTAGAGTTGCTATAATAACCGAAGTTTCACGTAATGCTGTAACAATTCCTAGTGGAGCAATGCTTTTTGCGTATAACGCCAAACCATAAGCGACAGTGGAAAAGACCCCAGCCAGAAAGCCAAGTGATATTTCTGAAATTGACGATTTTAGTAATCGCAACCTAAATCTTCCAAAGATGTAAAATACCACAAAGCCTTCGGCTATAAATAGCCAGGTTATATAAGAGAGAGGGTTTTCAGTGAGACGAACACCAAATCCATCAGTCAAAGAGTAAGCAGCAATTAACATTCCTGTAGTCAAAGCAAAGATTAAAGCACGAATGGACTTTTCATTAAATAAAGATCTGAGGCCTAAAAATAGAATACCGGTTGAAATCAAAATCACACCACCCAGCTCAAACAAGTTCAAGCGTTCATCAATCCAAAAAAATGCAAAAAAAGTTACTATGACAGGACTTATACCCCTGGCTATTGGATAAATAAGAGATAAGTCTCCAAACCTATAGGCTGTTGTTAAGCCATAATAATAACCCCAGTGTATTATGGTGGAGGCAATTATAAATGGAATGACCCTGATATCTGGAAGTGGCAAAAAAGCGGCACCAATTAAACCCAAGACCATATGGCCCAAAGCAACCAAACCAATAGCTATTGTTTTATCACCAGTACCCTTAATTACTGCATTCCAAATAGCATGCAGAGCAGCCGCCAGCAAAACCAGACTAAAGACCAAAATGGTCATATTTTTTTCTCAAACAAAAATTGTAGAATACTCAGCTCGGCCAGGGCAGCGAATAAGTCTTTACATTTGTAAAGAACTTCATAGCTTCAAGAACCCCTTCCTTCACACCATTACCAGAATCTTTTATGCCACCAAAAGGAGACATTTCTATTCGATATCCCGGTTGTTCCCAAATATTGACCGTTCCAACATCAAGTCCTTCAATATAGTTTGTAGCCCGAATTAAATCATTTGTGCAGACGCCTGATGACAATCCAAACTCAGTACTGTTTGAAATATTCATCACTGACTGATCATCATCGGGAACCCGAACTATTGGCACAATAGGACCAAATGTTTCTTCCATGACCAAGTCACACTCATGAGGCACATGATCTATTACTATTGGTGGTAGGAGGGCACCATCACGACCAGGGTGATATAAGATTTTAGCGCCCTTGGCTTCAGCCTCAAAAACTCGCTTCTCAAAGAGTTCAGCGGCTTGAGCATTAATAACACAACCAAGTTGAGTATCTGGATCCATTGGATCTCCAAATTTAATGGCCTGAGCTTTTTCAAGTATCAGCGGGACTACTTCATCCGCTATACTTTCTTGAATTAATATCCGCTTAACGGCAGTGCAACGCTGACCCGAGTTGCCTGTTGCCCCCGCTACTGCAATAGTAGCCGCTTTATCAAAATCACTTCCCTGAAGATCATTCAATATAATCAGAGGATCATTACCCCCTAGTTCTAATGCGGTTCTTTTGTAACCTGCTTTTTCAGCAATCATTTTCCCAACTGGGACACCACCCGTAAAGGTAATGATATCAATATTCTCGTTTGTTATCATTTCGTCGCCAATATCTTGGGGCAAACCCGTTACGATTTGAAACATTTCTGGTGGCAAACCAGCCTCATATAATATGTCTGCCAAGGTTATAGCCGTTAGTGGTGTTTGCTCTGTAGGCTTACAAACAACACAATTGTTTGTTGCAATAGCGGGAGCTATTTTATGAGCGACCATATTTAACGGGTGATTGAAAGGAGTAATTGCCGAAATAGTACGAACAGGTTCTCTTTTCGTAAAAATTTTCCTGCTTTTTCCGTGAGGTGTTAAATCGCATGAAAAAATTTCCCCGTCATCTTGGATAGCAAGTTGTCCTGCTAAAGTAAAAACATCATATGAACGCCCAGTTTCATATAGAGCATGTTGTTTGCATATTCCCAGCTCAAGAGTTAGCCAATGGGCGATATCTTCACGTCTATCTCTGATAATTTCCGCAGCTCGAAATAGTATTTGTTGCCTTTCATACCGGGTTAGAGAAGGTTTATAATTAGCAGCAATTTCAAATGCCTGCTTTGCGTGTTTTGCTGTACCAGCAGGCACTGTTGCTATCACTTCTTCAGTGTAAGGATAAGTCACATCGACCGTTGTATCAGTAAAGATTTTTTCTCCACCAATGCGCATCGCTTCCTTACGAATGGTTTGTTTCGACATAATGAGTGGTCTCCTTAATTTGGGACTATATTTTTTAAAGACAGTTAGTGCATCAGCTGTTTGCCGCAATACTTGCATAGAAAAAGGCATCGTAATTTCTTAAATCCGGCACCTTGGGTAAATCAATCTTACGGTTCACTATAAAAGGAACTTCTTGTTCAGTTAAGCCACCATGACTTCTTAGAGGCTCTTTTAAAGCCGCAAGATCGTGGCGATCAACAGAAGTGCCCAATGTCATATTCTCTGTAGAAATAATAACAATGTCTCCTATTCTATCTGGGGGAAGATCAAATCTTTTTACCGCTTCTGATTTATTAACTACCAATAGAATTCCATCAATATTAGATAGCTTCGAAGTAATTTCGTTAGCGTCTACTTCAGATGGCAAATATGCGGTTGCAAAAGACCCAAGTGCACCATGATGAACAACATATGGATCAGTTATTGGCAAAATTACTCGCGCCTTCTTTGTACCCAACCATTCATCCAAAAGATCTTGTACGTATATAACTGAAGGCTCTCCATTAACGTCGTGTTTTGGCTTCATCCCATGATCAGCTGTTACAACCAACGCAGCACCTAGAGCATCAAGTTCCCCAATATATGCGTCCGCCATGGCATAAAAATCTTTGGCCCCCTGTTGATTAGGCGCAAATTTGTGTTGGATATAATCCGTGGTTGAGAGATACATAACATTTGGCGACCACTCTTTTAAAATTTTGACACCTGCGGCCAACACAAATTCTGAAAGATCCGCTGAATAAACTTCAGGAACTGGACGACCGAGCCACTCGCTCGCATTTTGTATACCATTTTTACCTTTTGTCGCCTGATCAGCTTTCTCAGATGAGAAACAAATAGCTCGATTTTCATCAAATTTCAGACCATGGCCAAGTAAAGCCCTGAGTTTGTCTTTTGCGGTCACTACAGCAACTCTAGATCCACCTTCATAGTACTTCGAGAATAAAGTGGGCGCGCGCAAGAAACGCACGTCATTCATCATAACTTCTTCACCAGTCTCAGGATCAAATAAAAAGTTTCCACAAATTCCGTGAACCGCCGGAGGACGTCCCGTAGCAATAGACATATTGTTAGGATTTGTGAAAGAAGGAATAACAGAATGCGCAAGCGCATCTGTGCCCTCAGATCGGATACGTTTCAGGTTGGGCATTAAACCTTCGGATATTGCAACATCAAGATACTCTGGTTCACATCCATCCAAGCAAATTACTACCGCACAATTTGAAGCAGGATTATATTTTCGCCCATTTGCTTCAACCTCATTTTCAATTCCCATTAAGAATTCCCCTTATTCTTGTAATTCTGATAAACGTTGTCTTTCTAGAAGTGCAGCCTTAGGTGGTGCGGCACTTTTTACACCCATAGTTTCAAGAGCATTTCGAGCAGCAGATACAACACCCTGCATAACATGGGAGTCCATTCTTCCTATGCAGCCAACTCTAAAACTGTCCACAATCGTTAACTTCCCAGGGTAAATAATATAGCCTTCATTTTTCATAAGGTCATAAAATTTTGAAAAGTGAAATGCAGGGTCTTCTGGACAAAAGAAAGTCACGATAATCGGCGAAAGCCACCTTTCATCAAGTAAAGTTTCAAAGCCTAAATCGCGCATTCCTTTTACCATGACATCCCGATTATTTGTGTATCGAGCGCCGCGACCAGAAACTCCACCTTCGGCATCATGTATTTCTAAAGCTTTCAAAAATGCTGCTACAACGTGAGTTGGTGGCGTAAATCTCCACTGGCCAGATTTCTCCATTGCAGACCATTGTGCTTCAACATCAAGGCTAAGAGAATGGCAATTACCCTTTGCAGCCTGAAGCGCCGAAAGCTTCGCAAAAACAAACCCAAACCCAGGAACTCCTTCAATGCATTTATTAGCAGAAGAAACCATGGCTTCGAAATCAACCCTTTCTGGATCTACTGGTACCGCCCCAAAAGCAGACATACTGTCAATCAAAAGTTTACGACCTGCCGTTTTAACCACTGCGCCTATTTCTTCTAATGGATTTAAAATCCCAGAGCTTGTTTCACAATGAATAACTAAAACATGAGTTATTGCCTTATCGTTTTCTAAAATAGCAGCCACTTCACTACCTCTAGGAGGCAAATAGTCTCCCTTATCAAGCAGATGATAGTCACGATTTAAATAATCCATAGTTTGAGCGGCCCGAAGACCATAGGCACCATTTGCCAAAACCAGAAGCTTCCCATTTTTAGGAATGAAAGTACCCAACATCGACTCAACTGCAAAAGTTCCAGAACCTTGAATTGGAACACAATCGTACAAACTTTTGCTCTTCCCAAGTAGAGAAAGAAGACTTTCCCGGAGTTTTTTCGTCAAATTTCGAAAGTCCTCATCCCAACTACCCCAGTCTTTCAACATCGCCTCTTTAACTTCATAAGCAGTGGTCAATGGACCCGGCGTTAAAAGATAAGGCTCACCAAATTTTGGCGGAGGAAATATTTTATCAGACGAAGACATTTCAATCACCTAAAACGATTTTTTCTTTATATAAAAATAAAAATCACCCATAAGTAAAATCGTTAGTTCTTATATCTTTAATCATTTTTTTTATAGGTTGAAAATGACATATTCACAACTCAGAGCGTTTCATTGCGTAGCCACTTATGGCGGCTTTTCCAAAGCAGCTGAAAAAACACAGCATTCTCAACCAGTTCTAAGTGGCCACGTCAAACAGCTAGAAGAATTTCACGATAATTTGCTTTTCAAAAGAGAGAAAAAAAGGATTTCTCTCACCACAGCCGGTAAAGAATTGTTTATCCTGACCAAGCAATTTTTTGAAGTAGAGGACCAAATAAATAGCCACCTGAACAAATCAAGCGCGTCTGTATCTGGCAAAATAAGAATCGTCGCCGACTCAGCAATCCACATCATTAAAATACTGAAAAGCTTTCGAAAAATTCACCCAGATGTAATGGTTGATCTTACCATAGGAAATTCCAGAGACGTTATTAACGCAATCAGAAATTATGATGCTGAAATTGGTGTTATTGGAAGTCCAGTTGAGGGTTCAGATTTGCAAACCGTTACTTTGGGAACATCAAAAATAAAAGCAATTGCCTCGAAAAAGTTTTTTAACCCAACTCCGAAAACTCTTTCATTTAAAGATTTGAAAAACCTTCCCTTAATTTTTCGAGAAAACGGCTCACACACGCGAGAAACTTTAATCTCTGAAGCGTTGGGACAGAAAATAGAATTGTCACCAGTTATAGAAGTCACCGGTCGAGAAGCACTTCACGAGTTGGTCGCAAATGGTTTGGGAATAGGCTTTGTATCACATGCGGAAATCGGGCAAGACCCACGTCTTATTAATCTTGATATTGATACTGGCAAGGCAGAGATGACGGAAACACTCATGTATCTTACAGCGCGAAAAGAGGTTCCTGTAATAAGAGCATTTTTAAAAGCTGCAGAAAAACCTTAATTGCATCCAAAATTTCATGCTAGCGGGCGGACTAGCTCACTTTGCCACCACTTAAAACTATCCTTTTTTGTTCGCTGTTGTGTTTCATAATCAACATAAACCAGACCAAAACGCTTTTTATAACCAAAAGCCCATTCAAAATTGTCTAAAAGTGACCAAGCAAAATAACCCTTTATCGGTAATGTTTGAGCGACCTTTGCAACTACATTCAGATGATCTTGATAATATTTAATACGATCAGGATCAGAGATAGATTTTTCAGAAGCCATTCCATTTTCGGTAATATAAAGCGGCATATCAGGTGCATATTGGGATACCAAGTTTATAGCGTCTGCCAGCCCTTTGGGTTCTATTTCCCAGCCCATGTCAGTTTTAGGCAAATTTCGATCAACAATTTCAACATAAGGAAAATCTTGACCGCCAGCCTTTAACATTTGGGTCGTGTAGTAATTGATACCTATAAAATCTATTGGAGCTCTTATTATATCCATATCTCTTTGCCAATTTCTTGGAAGGAGCGGCTCAAGTTCACTAAGTGCGGCATGAGGATATTTGCCCTTCGTTACGGCAGACAAATACCAAGTATTTGTTACTGCTTCATACCGCTCTAAAGCAGTAATATCGCTGTCACTTCTATTTTCCACGCGACCAGGTGTGAAATTTAGAACAATCCCAATAGGCTTGGCTGTTTCTGCACGCGCCGCCTGAACGCCCAGCCCATGTCCCAAGCAAACAAAGTGATTAGCGCTTGCTGCACTATTTAAATCTTTTAGACCCGGCGCATGTTCTCCCAAGTAATGCGATAACCACGCAACACACCACGGTTCATTTATGGAAACAAGATTTTCTAACCCATCACCAAAAGTTCTAGCTATGAACCCCATATAGTCACCAAAACGCTCGGCATTTTCACGAACAGTCCATCCTCCCAATTGACCAAGAGCTTGAGGCATATCCCAATGATAGGCAGTTCCAAATGGGCGTAGCCCTCGAGAGTTAATGGCATCTAGAAGTTGTTTATAAAAATCGAGCCCTTCAATATTCAGGTTTTTTCCATCTGGAAAAAGACGTGACCAAGAAAATGAAAAACGGTAAGCGTCAAAACCTGCATCAACTAAAAGATCAAGATCCTCTTCAAAACGATGGAAATGGTCACAAGCGAAAGATCCATCATCTCCGTTTTCTGTACCACCATTTTTTGCAAAATGATCCCAAATACTTTCTCCACACCCGCCAAATTTACTACCTTCTATTTGGTAGGCAGCAGTAGCTGCACCAAAAATAAAATCTTTACTAAATTGAGAGCGAATACCCGGCATAAATATTTCTGTTTCACTAAAATGGACAAAAATAAAGTAAAATCATTTTACTGTTGGGTTTTAATTGAAAGACGAACTTTTTGTTTTTTCATTTATCTAGAAAGATTACTTGCCCCTCTGCTGGGCATACCATGATGTGGTCTCCCGATTTTATTAATGTTGTCACGTCACCGTCTTCAAAACGATCAACCATTGCCATTTCAGCCAGAGCCGCTCCTTGAGCTAATATTGTATTCGCTTTGTTAAATAATATAGCCTTTGGCGCTATTTTTCGTGAAGCCATTTCATAGAGCATCCAGGCCGTTGCAACACCTCCTTTAGCCGTATTTAAAACTAGAATGACATCTTTGTAACTTTTACCAAACAATTGATGCTGGGGCCTACTGAACACTCCCTTTATGCGATCCAGATCATATCGAGCTGAAAAATTATCATGAGCCACTAGCGCGACACCTTCAACTTTTGGTCCTATTCCAATATGACACTTCAATTCCTTTTTCATGAAACAATTCTACCTTTTTCTGCAGACTCAACACAGGCCTCCATACTCGCTAAAGATGGTTGATAACCATATCCACCTAGAATGTTTACAATCTTAGCTGAGTTGCTCAAAAGGCGTTTCCAACCATTTGCTTCACCAATCTCACGCGCATATTGCTGGTAAAAACACGTGCCTACCAAAACCCGACCACCAAAAGCCTCGATTTTATCGACGTAGCCCATTGAAACTGCGTCACCATAGACCTGCGCTGAAGTACAAACAATAACATCTGTTGTATCAGAACGATGTCTTCCATTGCAGATATCAGCAAGCTCTGCCATCTCAATAATGCTAAGCTGAGGAGCCGCGAAAACCACTACATCAACATGCTCACCCACTGCGGTGAAAGGCTTTTTCAAATCAGATATGGCATCCCTATCAACATTAATAATTTCTAGATCTATACTGTCTGCATCTTCTACATTTTGACTTTCGGGGGTTACACCGACAAGATGAAACAGAGGAACCGACCCATAGCTAGCCATTGCGGCGCCAAAATGCTTCAGCTGATCTGAAGTGGGCGTTTTTTCTACTTCTTCTATGATTGGGACTTCCCAGTAGCTCCCAGCCATGCGTCCAATAGCGGCGCCCAGAACACCCCAATCCATAAGATCTTGAGGCTGGTCCATAATCCGAAATCTTTTTGTAGGTATCCGCTTATTGTCTAAATGTAATCCGTATCTTGGCGTTCTACCTGTCAACCCAGCTGCCAAAGCAGAAGGCCCACCCTCAAAATTGGATCTCGCTCCACAAACAGAATTTGAGTAAATTACCACTCCAGTATCACCAAAAGCAACGTGCTCCCCAAAAACTGGAGGCATAATGGTTTGATAATTTATGCAGGTATTGGTCATGGTAATACCCATGTTTTTACAGGCAGCTATGAACCGACGCTCCAAATTAGCCATATTTTCAGTTTGACCAAGAGGTTCATAATAATTCAGATCGATACCGCGTGGATCAGTAATCATAGGTATGCGGACCTTGATATCAGTTTCAGCTAATTTTTCAGTAAAAGCGACACCGGCCTCCCCCAATGACTCGGGATCTGCCATCATATGTGCTTGGCTTACAGGAACCATATCTTCAGCATCAAACATGCGACCAACTTGGAGTTGGTGCTCTATAGCCCATTTAATTGCTGGACCAAAATCACCAGACAGCATGGCCTGTTCTTCTTTATTCAATCGCATCGATAGAAACTTTTTAATTTGGCTTAGTTTCGTTTAAACTTAACTAGCAATAAACGGCTGTCAATCGGCATTGAAAAGTAACCTCGAAATAGATTTTTGAGGTCCCTATTCCTCAAAATAGCCTCTAAACTGCTCTATACAGCCCATTCTCCTGCTCGAAAAACGGGTATAGCCGTGCCATCAAAATCAATTCCATCAATATTTATGGTTTCAGAGCCAATCATCCAATCTACATGGATCATACTACTATTTCCACCATTCTTGATTATTTGATCTTTCGAAAGAGTATCACCATTTTTAAAGCATTTTGAGTAGCATTGCCCTAAGGCAATATGACAAGCGGCGTTTTCATCGAACAGCGTATTATAAAACAAAAGATTACTTTGAGATATTGGGGAGCTATGCGGAACAAGTGCGACCTCCCCTAATCTGCGAGCTCCTTCATCCGTATCAATTAACTTTAAAAATACCTCTTCCCCTTTAGATGCTTTTGCTTCTGTAATCTTTCCATTTTCAAAAACTACTGCAATATCCTCGATTAAGGTCCCTTGGTGTGAAAGTGGCTTTGTAGATCTAACATGCCCATTAACTTTTAAAGCATGAGGTGTCGTAAAAACCTCCTCAGAAGGTATATTTGGATTACACGTAACTCCATTTCTAGATTTTGAAGCTCCCCCCATCCATTCATGTCCTTCTGCGAGGCCAACATAAAGATCAGTACCTTCCCCATAAAAATGCAACGCGGAGAAATTTTTACCATTCAACCAATCAGTCCGAGTCCTAAGATTTGCATTATGCCTTTCCCAGTTTTCTAACGGATCATCACCATCTAACCTCGATGCTTTGAAGATTGCCTCTGCAAGCTGTTTTTGGGCGTCATCATCCTCTAAATTTGGAAATACCCGTTTGGCCCATTGCCTTCCAGGCCAAGCAATTATGTTCCAGTTGACATCAAAGCGTGTAATTCTTTCGCGTACCGGGGAAGAAGCTTTGGACACGGCTTGATTAGCCCGGCCAACATCATCAGCATTTTGTTCTGATAGAAGCATTGGATCTTCTCCAACTATTGCCAGGCGTGCTGTATTTTTATCAAATGCCGTGCCCATGGCCTCAAACAACCAATCCGTAGCTTTATCAAAAGACTCTTTATGAGCGTTTTGATAACGTAGAAGTGTCACCTCTGGGTCTGTGTATAAGGGTGTCACTATTCCACAACCTTGTTTGTAAGCATGAAATGCCAAGCGCCGAACCAAAGGAGCAGCTTCTAAAGGAGCCGTAATTAATAGATCTTGGCCTGATTGAAGCGCTACTCCTGTTTTAATTGACAGTTCCGCTAACTTATCCAGTTCAGCTGATTCATCCCAGTATTTACTCACCATATCCTATGCCTTTTTATTTTCTGAGATCCCAATGTGCCGGTTTTATTATTAAATATCAACCAACTATATTCTTTTCTAACTATATTCTTTTCTAACTATTTGGGTCAAAAATTGACCAGAGCAATTAGAAATGAACTGATGTACTTAATTGATTCTTTAAACGCTTAATTTTAAACCAAAAAATAATAAAAAATAAGCAAAATCAGATGCTTAATATTTTACTGTCAATTTTAATTGACTCAGAGAAGCAAATGAGTCTGACTAAAATTTATGCAAACTCTTATGAAAGGAGCGTATTCATGACGCTAAACAACTTTATAAAGGGTGCCTTATCTGCTGCTGCGATTACAATGGCTGGAAGCTTTGCTTATGCCCAGCAAGCTGGTGGATCACTGGTATTCTTAGTTCAACCCGAACCTCCAACAATGGCAGGATATGTTTCGACTTCCGGACCAATTGGACTTTTAGGGCCAAAAATATACGACGGCTTAGTTGACTATGATAACGACGGGAAAATGGTTCCTATGTTAGCTGAAAGTGTAGATGTCAGCGCAGACGGGAAAACAATCACTTTCAACCTTCGCAAAGGTGTAACTTGGCACGATGGTGAAGCATTCACCTCTGAAGATGTGCAGTTTACAATTATGGATGTTTTGAAGAAGGTTCACCCAAGAGGGCCGAATTCCTTTAAAGAAGTTTCTAGCATCGACACTCCAGACGATCACACTGCAGTATTTAACCTGGACAACCCAGCACCTTACATGTTGCGTGCATTATCCTCTTATGAGTCCCCAATGGTTCCAAAACATCACTTGGAAGGACAGGACGTCAAGACTGCAAAATTAGCTAATAATCCAATAGGAACTGGTCCTTTTAAATTCGTTGAGTGGAAAAAAGGTCAATACATGCGCTTGGATAAAAACGAGAACTATTGGAGAGAAGGTCGCCCTTATCTTGACCGAATAGTTGGCCGTTTCGTGCCTGATGCCTCAACCCGTGCAGCTGCAATGGAAAAAGGCGAAGTGCTTTATGCTGCCTATAACGCTGTTTCAAATGTTGAAGCCGTACGTCTTAACAAAGAAAAAGATAATATTGGTCTAACGACAGATGGTTATTCAATGATCAACCCTATGGCGCTCATTGAATTTAATACAAAAGAAGGTCCATTTACTGATGCTGCAGTACGCAGAGCAATTTCTACTGCGATCGATAGACAGTATATGATTGATACGATTTTCTTTGGATATGGAAAGCCTGCAACAAGTGCTCTTTCGAGTAATTTCAGTGCTACCGGTCTACATGCAGAGATGCCTAATTACCCTGCGAATGGAGATGTTGCAGCAGCAAACAAAATCCTAGACGACGCAGGCTACTCTAAGGATGCAAACGGCGTTCGAATGAAAGCTACGTTCGACCTTATTCCTTATGGTGAAGATTGGAAACGTGGTGGACAGTATATCCAGCAGGTTCTTGGTGAAATTGGGATTCAAGTAGACCTTCGCTATGAAGATGTTCCAACATGGTTAAAGCGTATCTATCATAACTATGACTTCGAAATGAACCTGAACTACTTCTATCAGTTATCTGATCCAGTGTTGGGTGTTCACCGTCATTATGGAACAAACATGATCCGCAAGGGAACACACTTTGTTAACTCTTCACGTTACAGCAATCCAGAATTGGACGCGTTGCTATCTGCGGGAATGACAACGCCTGATGCAACGAAGCGAGCGGAAATATATCTTGATATCCAAAAGATACTCGCAAACGATATGCCTGTTGTGAACCTTTTCGAACTTGAGTTCTTAGTTGTCTACAATACCAAGTTAAAAGGAGCTTATGACTCTGCAATGGGTGCTTACGCATCTTTTGGGGATGCATATCTCGACTAAATCGTAAATAATGCATTGAGCCGGGTTTAGTATCCGGCTCAATGAGTAAAAATTTTAAAGAAAAATACAACATGAATAGATCGAGTAAAATTCTTCGTTACGTTTCGCGCAGGCTTATTCAAGGAATTCCTATTATCCTTGCAATTGTTGTTCTGAACTTTTTTCTTCTTAATTTGGCTGAGGGCGACGCCGTTGATGTGCTCGCCGGTGAAGCAGGATCTGCAACCCCAGAATATATGGAAGAAATGCGTAAAAAATTTGGTTTGGACAAGCCACTACCAGTTCAGTTAGCCGTTTATTTGAAAAACGTGATACAACTTGATCTTGGTTACTCGTTTCGCCACGACATGCAAGTCACAGAGCTTATAATTGATCGCTTTTGGCCAACACTGATATTAATGGTGAGCACAATCTTGTTAGCCGTTGGATTCGGAATTTTACTAGGGCTTTTTGCAGCAATAAATCTGAATACTTGGAAAGACTCTGTGATCAGTGTCTTTGCTCTTATCACCTATGCAACACCACTTTTTTGGGTGGGGTTAATGATGATTATCTTATTCTCGATTAAAAACGACTGGTTTCCAACCAGTGGTATGGAAAACAGCGCGATGTTCTATGAAGGTTTTGAGAGAGTAAAAGATATTGCTCATCATTTAGTATTACCAACAATAACCTTATCCCTCTTTTATCTCGCACTTTACACAAGAATGATGCGGGCATCGATGCTTGAACAGTACGGTCAAGATTATGTCATAACAGCGAGAGCAAAAGGTGTTTCTGAGAGGCGCATTACTTTCGTGCACGTCCTTCGGAATGCGCTACTACCAGTGGTCACGATGGCTGGTGTTCAAGTTGGAGCATTAATTGGTGGATCCGTGATAGTTGAGTCAGTATTTGCATGGCCAGGATTAGGAATGCTTGCCTTTGAATCTCTATTTGCTCGCGATCTAAACCTGCTTTTAGGTATATTTTTATTATCATCTGCCCTCGTGGTTGCTGTGAACCTGGTAGTTGATGTTGTTTATTGTTTCCTAGACCCAAGAATAGAAGTGAACTGAGATGGCAGATTTCTGGAAAAGGTTTTCACGCAACCGTCAAGCAGTGCTTGGACTTATTATTCTCTGTGTTGTAATTTTTGTGGCTGCTATTGCTAATATTATATACCCCGGAGACCCGTTTCTATACTCAAAATTTCCATTGTCTGCACCAGGTGAAAATGGCTTTCTACTAGGAAGTGACTCCATTGGTCGTGATGTGGCCTCAGGCATTGCTCATGGTGCTAAAACCTCTTTGCTAATTGGATTAATTGCAACGCTTGCAGCAGTTTTCATAGGAATTATTTTTGGTGCTTTTGCCGGGTATTATGGTGGGATTGTTGATGATATTCTTATGCGTGTTACGGAAGTTTTTCAGACAATTCCGTCCTTTATATTTGCAATTTTACTCGTAGCTATAATGAAACCTTCGATCGAAAGCGTTGTGATTGCAATTACTGTGGTGTCTTGGCCGGCTGTGGCCCGACTGGTGAGAGGCGAATTTTTGGGATTAAAAAACCGGGAATTTGTTCAAGCTTGTCATACTCTAGGTATGAGCGACATTCGCATTATGCTCGCTGAAATCCTACCAAATTGTCTTAGCCCAATTATAGTAATTGGGTCACTAATGGTAGCCACAGCTATATTAATCGAAAGTGGACTAGCTTTCTTAGGCTTAGGTGATCCTAACGTGATGAGTTGGGGGTTTATCATAAGTGATGGGAGGTCAATGTTACGCGTGGCTTGGTGGATATGTACATTCCCAGGCATAGCCATATTGATAACAGTTCTGGCCATTAATCTAGTTGGCGAAGGTTTAAATGATGCGTTGAACCCTCGTTTGAGGGAAAGAAATTGACTGATAAACTCCTTCAAATATCCAACCTTGATATCGTACTACCAGAGGGTTCTGAAAGGGACTTGGCAGTCAAAAATCTTAACATTGATCTTTCTCCTGGTGAAACACTTTGCATCGTTGGCGAAAGTGGCTCAGGCAAATCCCTGACGGCGCGAGCTCTTATGGGCTTACTCCCAGCACCCCATGTTAGGGTTGAAAAAGGAACAATCTCTTTTTGTGGTGAAGATCTTACCAAAGCTTCTGAACCCAGAATGCGTCAAATTCGCGGTAGTGAAATTTCTATGATTTTTCAAGAACCGATGACGGCTCTCAACCCTGTAATGACCATCGGCGTTCAGATCGATGAGGTCTTTAGATACCATGCCGATATGTCAAAAAGTGAACGGCGCCAGCGCGCAATTGAACTTCTTGAGGATGTTCAATTACCCGACCCAAAGCAAATAGTTGCCGCTTACCCACATGAACTCTCAGGAGGACAACGTCAACGGGCAATGATTGCCATGGCTTTGGCTTTAGAGCCTAAAATTCTGATTGCTGATGAGCCAACAACTGCTTTGGATGTAACAACCCAAGCACAAATTTTAAAATTAATCAGTGAAATGCAAACGATACACAAATCAGGTGTTTTATTTATCACTCATGATTTTGGCGTGGTTGCTGATATTGCTGACCGTGTTGTTGTAATGCAATATGGAAATGTTGTCGAAACCGGTACAGTTGATAAGGTTCTTAACAAACCAGAGCACCCCTATACAAAGGCTTTAATCGCCTCCGTACCTAGCTTGGTCCCTCGAGCCCCACGCTCTCGTTCTGATCAAGTTGTTTTATCTGGTGACAAGATTCAGAAGAAATTTGGTGGAGGAAAAAGCCTTTTTGGTTTAGGTAAACCCAACCGCTTTGTTCATGCCGTCAAAGACGTAACGCTTGACTTACGGCGTGGCGAAACCCTTGGTGTAGTAGGTGAAAGTGGTTCTGGGAAATCAACATTAGCTCGATGTATTATTCGTCTACTTGATAGTGATAGTGGCAATATTATGCTTGATGACGTTGATATTCGCGCCTTAAATCGTGCTGAAATGCGACCGTTACGTACTAAGATTCAGATGGTATTTCAGGATCCGTTTGCATCATTAAATCCACGCATCAAAGTAGGTCAAATCATCTCCCAAGGGCCAATAATTCAAGGGCAATCAAAAGAAAAGGCTGAAAGCAGAGCTCGTGAATTACTTGATATCGTAGGCTTGGATGAACGTGCGTTCAACCGTTACCCTCACGAATTTTCAGGAGGGCAGCGGCAAAGAATTGGAATAGCCAGAGCCTTGGCATTAGACCCAGAAATCTTAGTGGCTGACGAACCAGTGTCAGCTCTAGATGTATCAATACAAGCACAAATATTAGAACTTTTAGATCAAATTCGTGAAAGCATGAATTTGTCGATGGTATTCATCACGCATGACTTAAGAGTTGCAGCTCAAGTTTGTGATCGTTTGGCAGTTATGCGTTACGGAGAGATTGTGGAAACTGGGGCTACTGGTAAAATCTTTGAAAATCCACAACACAGCTACACAAAAGATCTTCTGGCTGCAGTACCTGGACAAAAATGGGATCGCAAAGTTGCTGGATGATTGTGGATAGAAATAAGTCATTGCTTTATATCGAACTGGCTTTTTTGAGATAATCAGCAGGAGAAACATTATGAGCGACTTAGCCGGCAATCCATATGCTTCAATTGTTGAACTTTCGAAAGCCTACCGTAATAAATCCGTCTCACCAAGTGAAGTTACCAAAGCACAATTGGCGCGTATCGATGACCTCGATACAAAATTGGGTAGCTATCAAACAATCTATAGTGACGAAGCACTCGCAGCTGCTAAAGTAGCCGACGAAGCTTTTACAAAAGACTCTCGTCTGGGACCGTTTCATGGTATCCCGTTTGCTCTAAAAGACATTTATGAATTGAAAGGTCAGATTACCACATGTGGTTCTTATGAAATGCAGCAACGCATTTCAGTTGAGACCGGAACAGTGGTGCGCAGACTAATGGACGTCGGGGGAATTGTGATTGGCAAAACCAAGACCGTCGAGTGTGCTTTGGGAGGATGGGGAACAAATGAGCACATGGGAACGCCCTGGAACCCGTGGGATCTTGAACACCCAAGAGTCCCTGGAGGATCTTCCTCAGGCTCTGGCGTTGCGGTTGCAAGTGGGTTAGCCAGCTGTGCAACTGGAAGCGACACAGGAGGATCTGTCCGACTGCCCGCTGCGTATTGTGGTTTAACTGGTTTAAAAGTTAGTAAAGCATGTCTACCTACAGATGGTATAATGCCTTTATCTCAAACCTTGGATACACCAGGTCCGATGACAAGGAATATGCCAGATCTTGCGTTAATGTTTTCAGTTATGAAGGGTATAGATGGGCGTAAGATCGAAATAGATATGATGAATGGAGATGGACTTTTTAATATTCAGATGAATATTTTCAAAGGCTTAAAATTTGGCATTATTGACCAAAAAGAACGATCCCGCTGCACTGAAGATATACTTAAAAGCTATGATGCAACACTCAATTTACTAGTTGATTTAGGTGCAGAGCTTGAAGTTTTCACATCTCCTATAGCGTATGATGATATGGCCCAGTTCAATGGTGCGATAACGATGTATGAAGGTTATCACAATCATCGACATTTATATGATAATCCTAGCAAAATTATGGATCAAAACGTCAAAAAGCGTATGTTAGTTGGTCGAGATATAACGCCTGAAAAACATGCTAATCTATTAAGTAAACGACAGGATCATCAGTTAATTTTCAAAAATTCTATGGCTGATTTTGATGCTTTAATAACACCAACTATTATTGAACCCGCACCAAAGTTAGATGAAATTGATGAAGATTTCACGCCAGGATATTTTACACGCCCTTTCAATTACATTGATATGAGCGCTTTGGCTCTTCCAATCGCCTATTCATCAAACGGCCTACCAACAAGCCTCCAAATTGTTGTGCCTGCTGGTCAGGAAGATTATGTGATCCAGATGGGAACAGCTCTTGAGTCCGCTTTAGCACTCAATAAACAACCAAATCTTACCCCATAATACTTGCCACCATTTATGGGAAAACCAAAGTAGCTCTTAAATAGGCTCTCCAAGGCTATTATTTAAAACATTAAGCAGTAAGCGAGAAACTGGATTATCAAAATTATTCCATGGCAAACTACCGCAAAAAGTTATTGAGCCAACGGAAAAAACTCGGCCACCTGTCGGTGTCTCAAAGTAAATCATATCAGCCCTTTTCACGTCACTTTCCGGCCCACCAGATAAGTTTGTGAGGTGAGTTAATTGTTCTTCAGGAACAAGAATGAAGTGGTCATCTGTTGCAAAAGATTGCGCCAAAATGGTAATTTTGTGACCAGGATCTAACTTTGGATCAACACGGTCCAGCTCAAAACCTGCTGCACCATTACCGCTGAAGCCAAAATCCCCAATAATCTCATCTTCAATGCCATCAAATACCCAATCAAAATCAGGATCAAAACAAACACGCTTGTAGGGCATGCCATTAAATGTACCCTGAGCGGTAAATCCAACGCCTACCAGTTGCTGCGGAGGACGCCCATTTCGGCGCCATAATCCACCGTAAGCCCCATCAAAACCGTTATAATATTCTCCTGGTTCTGATGCCCAAGCGCGCAATCCGTCTTCTGCTCTTCGAATTTCGAGAAGGCTTTCTTCTTCGCTATGACGAGCAATCCTCCAATAAAAACCATTGCCTCCTAAATAATGAAGGGCACCACCTTGATCTCGATACTGCGTTAAGGCTTCTAAAGTCTCATTGGTATGGTACTCTGGATGGCTACCAGTCAGTAGTGCTTCATAGCTTTGAATTGCTGACACACCTTCGGTATGAAGCTCTTCATCTGTAATAATTTCATATTCTATACCCTTGGCGTGCAACCAAGAAATTAAATGGCTATCCGCCTGAAAATGACGTAAACCTGAACAGTTAGCTTGGCCAAAAGTAAGGTATCCAGGTCTTAGGTTAAATAGTGGCCGTTTATGCGACGCATGGCAAACCCCACTACCATCGGAATGGTTGTTATACGTAGATAATCCATAATTCTGGAATTGGGCTGGATTATGCGGGTAAGCATTCCAGTCTGCGATCTTTTCCAACCAAGTATCATCATAGTCTGGGCGGGCATGATTGCCATAAATTACGTATGTGAAGGTCGAAACCAAAACACAGACTTTAGCCTGAGGTTTGTCTTTTTCTGGACATACAAAAAAAGGCATAGCGTCATAATCATCTCCGCAAGAAATACGCATAATATAAATCCCTGAAGGCATATTAGGCGGAATGACAAAACTAAAATCTGGCTCCCAGTTGAAATCGTAAATATCATCTTCATGAAAGGCTATTGAAGCATAATGCTCAGGCTTGTGCTGCCAATTCATTTCACTAGCATCCCATAAAGCGCCAGTAACAGCTCGGGTAGGAGCATTTATTAGTTTTAAATTAGGACACCCACTGCCTGGAACTGTCATACTTGACATATTTCTAGAAAAGTCCCAGCTCGCCAAACTATTAGAACCTACATAAATTTCAGGTTGCTCAATTTTACCATTAAAGCAATTGATAATTGCATCCCCATTAAGCTGACCTGCAATAACAACTGATGCGTTTTGAGACAAATCTACTTCCCTGTTTAACTGCTTTAAAGTTGGTTTAAGTGTATCAGAGCCATCTAGACTGCCTAATGAGATGCTGATCTGACCTAATTTTGTAATTTGCGCTTCGACCCGTTGCCAACGTCTTAAAGAAACTGCGTTACTACTCGTAACTGATTCAGCACCACAGACAAAAACAACTTGTCCTTCAGTGTTCAGTGTTAGAGAGAATTGGCCAAATTCAATTATAGACTGAGAATTTGCACATTGGAGTGTTGGATAAATTAAAACTGACAAGCTAATTTTATCGTCAGCAGTAATTTTTAGAGGTTGCTCAGATATAGCATAAGATCCTGGTTGAAATGACTGCTTACGTGATAAAAAAGATTTTTTTGTAAAAAACTCATCACAGCTTTGTTCAACAACTCCAAGACCTTGGGGGTTTGGATCAGCACTTATCGAGCGAAAAAGCTCGGCAGTGAAATCTTCTTTATGCTCACTAGAGACCATAAAATTTATACGTTCTCCTGGCCGTCCTGATAATTTATCAGAATACCCTACGAGAGGAACCGTTTTCAAAATAGATCTCCAATTTCAAATTAACTTTTTTTTAGTTTGATAGAATTATGATTAAGACGCAACTTTATCAAAATTCGTTTCTAATTTTTTGAATGGTTTCAAAAGTCTTTTCAAAAGTTGGACTATTCAAAGGATTGTTCTGACTTGAAAACCATGCAATCGATAGATGTTTTGCTGGGTCTATAAATAAAAACTGACCATGAATGCCAAGCCCAAAAATTAATGGATTTGAATCCCGCATAACATACCATTTAGACCGATAATGCATCTCTCTTTGACCCATTTCATCGTAGAAATCTCCTTCAACCCAAGCTTGCGGGTCACCATTCTGAACAATATCATCTAACCACTTTTTAGGGATGACTTGTTTTCCTTGGCGCTGACCACCATTGGCTATCATCATACCAACTCTTGCTAAATCGCGGGCGACAAAACATTTACCTCCAGCGGCGCGCGCGCCACCAATACGATCAACCGTTATGTATCCTGATGCCTCTGCTCCCAATGGCTTCCAAAGTCTGTCACTAACCAAGTCGGCATATCTAATTCCAGTAGCGCGCTCAAGAACCCAAGCTAGTAGATCCGTATTCGGAGAAACATAGTGGAAACGACTGCCATGTGAACCATCTACTTCTGTTAAAATAGACATAAAAGATCTTAAATCTCCTGCCTCGCGATCTTTTGGAACAGGGTTCCAATTGGCTGCGTACCGGTAATCTATGATAGGGCCACTTGTAGCAAGGTAATCTTCGTCGAACAAAACACCTACGCGCATATCTAATAAATTGCGCACAGTAGCACCAGAATAAGCGCTTTTAGCCAATTCCGGTATATATGTGGTTATTAAATCTTCCTCTTTTATTTCATTTCTCTCTATTAATGTGCCGGCAACTAAACCTAACATAGACTTTGACACTGACATTAAAATATGTGGATCTCTCGCGGTCATACCATTGCGATAAGTTTCATAAGCTATTTCATCATTATGCAGAATGACAAGTGCATCGGTATCAGTCTGAATTAAAGCTTCATCAAGATGAATTTTATCTGGATTAAAGCTACCACTCTTTAGCGACCAAACATCAGCAGGATTGTTTTGAATTTCAGCTGATGGAACAATTTCTCTGACATGATGAAAAGCCCAATGACTGTATGGAGCCGTCCGCCAATTGGCGAGTGTAACTTGGTTCGGTTGAGAGGATGGAAAGCCTTGCATTACTTCAGACATAAAAACACCTTTAAGTGAGACTAATTAGTGGTGGCACTTTAATTTTGCGTGGTCAATACTTGGAAAACGAAAGGTTCTTCTAAAACCCTTTGAAAGTTTCCACCAACTAAACTATTCGTATCTGCTGGGAAATCATCAAATGCTAATTCTGACTGAAATTCATTTTAAGCCATTGCAGACACACGATAAATTGTGGCGTCATAGCTAATTACACCGTTTTCCAGTCTCTTCTTTCCATCATTAATAAATGCTTGTCTAATCTCTGATAATATTTCATCAGAGGGATCAGCCTCTTTAATTGCTCTGAACCCCATGCCAATCTCCATTAGTAGTGCCGCATTTTGCTCAACACTATCTCTTGTGTTTATAGAAGTTTCCACAACATCTATATTTACAGATGAAAACTCAGCTTTATGTAGAATAGAGGAGAGATAAGTACGATCGCTAAAAGCAAGAGGACCGGGTTCCCTGCCTGGTTCTGCAAAGGATACACCGGTGATATCAACAACGGTTTTAAGCGGAGAAATAAAAAAATCATTAGCTGACATAGGAGCCCAGCAAACAAACCGCATCTCTCGTCCTGGTTGGATTGCAGACTTTATATTTTGAAAGGCTTTTACAGGGTTTTCGAAAAACATTACTCCGAATCTGGATATCGCTACATCAAAAACCTCACGATCAAACGCGTAGGACTGAGCATCAGCCTGCAAAAAATGCAATCCATTCCTTTCAGAATGAGATCTAGCAACTCCTAGTAACTTTCCGGAGATATCAAGCCCCGTAACATGTCCTTCTTTGCCAATTTTTTCATGCAATCGTCTTGTTGTTGAACCTGCGCCACATCCAATATCCAGCCCATTTTTACAATCCAAAACTTCCAAATCTTCAAATAATATATCTGAAATCGTTTGCAGACGTTCATTCATGGCTGCATCATGAATTACCCAAGATTGGCCTGGTTGTTCATTCCAATACTGCCCCTGTTTATCATTTTCTCCATATAAACCCATTTTGCCAAAATCTCCCTTTTCAAATATTCCAAAGTTCTCTTACGCTTACCTAATTCTTGTCACAATTTTAAGCAGTGTCCAGAAAGTAAAATGTAATTGAGAATTAGCTGTTGCTTGTTGTTATTGTGCTGTAGATAGATAATCTAATCTCTTTGGAGTTTTGAAATGTTGGTAGTCCCTAAAAAAAATTCCAAAGGCATATTTCTTATGATCATCTCAATGGCATCATTTGCTGTTGGAGATACCTTTGTCAAAATTTCTGGAGCCTTCCTTTCGCCAGCGCAAATCATGTTCTTTCTTATAGCTGGTGGCTTGATAATTTTTGCAATGATCGCAAAATTCAAAGGTGAAAATCTTTTGGACAGCCGAGCCTTTTCGCCAGTCTTACTAATCAGATATTTGGCAGAAATGATTGGCCTAGTTGCGATGATCATGGGTCTAACAAAAATACCATTATCCGTAGTTGGCACTGTCACACAAGCATCACCCATTTTAGTGGCTGCAGGAGCTGTCTTTTTTTTCAAAGAAATTGTTAGTTGGCGTCGATGGAGTTCAATCGTTATTGGGTTTATTGGAGTTGTACTAGTTATTCAGCCAGGCAGTCAAAATTTGGATTATGCAGTCATTTGGGCGGTCGTAGCGCTTGTTGCTTTTTCTATAAGGGATTTAGTGACAAGACTAACCCCACCAGATATTCCATCTGCAAGTATAGCTACTTTTACAATGATTGCAGCGTTTCCATTTACTGCAGCTTGGGTATTTTTCAGTGGTGAAAAACTTTTTCCTCCAGGAATTGACTGGGCGGTAGTTTCAAGCATGATAATTTTAGGATCGTTTGGTTATCTTTTGCTCATAACATCTTTGCGCTTAGGAGAACTTTCGGCGATTATGCCGTTCAGATATTCACGTATTGTATTTCTGCTTATTTTAGGCGTTTTGGTTTTTGGAGAACGTCCAACAGCTTCCATGTTAGTAGGTGCCGCGTTAATCCTTATATCCGGCGTGTACATAATGTGGCGCGAAAAAGTAGTCAAAAGTGGTTTAGCTAAAACGCATACTTAAAGGATAGAAGTAAAAATGAATCGGATCGATGGAAAGGTTGCCGTTATAACCGGCGGGACACAAGGCTTAGGGGCAGCAATTGCAAATCTATTTGCTGAGGCAGGAGCCCTTGGTATAGTGATCGTTGGACGCGATCAGAAAAAGGGAGAAACTGTCGCCTCTGAGATTTCAAAAGCTTACGGAATCCAAGCTAAAATGATAACTGCGGATCTTGAAAAAATAGAAGATGTGCAGCGCATTATAGCAGAGACCGATACTATTTTTGGGCGTGTCGACATACTGGTTAACTCAGCCGGTCTTACAGACCGTGGAAATATACTCGACACAAATCCCGATTTATTTAACAGGATGATAGCAGTTAATACACGAGCTCCCTTTTTTCTTATCCAAGATGCTGCAAAAATAATGATCCGTGAAAACATCGAAGGTCGAATTGTCAATATCGGCTCTATGTCCGAACAAGCTGGGCAACCTTTTCTATGTCCTTATTCAACTTCAAAAGGTGCACTTGCTACCCTTACTAGGAATGTAGGGTTTGCACTCATGCGAAACCGAATACATGTTAACCAATTATCGATTGGTTGGATGAATTCTGATCATGAACGCAAACTTATTGAGTCCGAGACTGGAGATCCGAACTTTATCGACCGCAAAGCAGCAACTAAACCATTCAAGAGAATCCTTGACCCTAAAGAAGTTGCAAAGGCAGTACTTTGGATGGCTTCCGACGATAGTGGCATGATGACGGGTACAATAGTTAACTTCGATCAATCTATCTGGGGCGCTTATGATGACGCACCATCTCCTGAAAATGCACTGGATCTACCAATTTAGGATAAAAAAAACTAAAACTTAAATCCTAGAGTTACCTCACTCAGATAATCTTCGTTCAGCAATACGTGCCATGACGGAGGCTCCCACTGGCAGAATGCTAGGATCAAGGAAAAAACTTGGGTTGTGGAGGCCTGTGGTTCCTGAATGACCTATCCTACAATATGCACCCGGTACAACCTTAAGCATATCGGCAAAATCCTCAGATCCGGTAGCAGGCTGTTCTTTATCCGAAATGTTTTCCTTGCCTACAATGTCTTCTGCAGCCTCAAGATAAGCATCAGAAAGCGTTGGATCATTCATCAACACATCAAAAGTATTACGGACATCTATTTTGATCTCTACACCATAGGCTGTAGCAAAACCTGCACACAATTCTCGCATACGCTCTTCAGCCAAATCACAAACATCTTGCTTAAAGTATCGAATTGTACCTGCCATGCTCGCTGTATCCGGCACTACATTATAAGCAGACCCTGAATGAATTTGTGTTACCGATAAAACGCAGGTGTCCAAAGGTGGTACGTTGCGCGATAATATTGTTTGCATGCTCCCTACCAAGTCAGAAGCGATTATTAATGGATCACGCGATTGATGGGGCATCGCAGCATGACTCCCTTTGCCCTGCACAGTAATGTCAAAAAAGGCAGCACCCGCCATTGCCGTACCTTTACAGATGCTGACTTTACCAGGCTTTCCATTAGGGGAATTGTGCATGCCATAGATCTCATCACAGGGAAACTGTTCAAAGAGCCCATCTGCAAGCATACCGCGGGCGCCTCCCAATCCTTCTTCAGCGGGTTGAAATATAAGCACGACTTTCCCATTGAAATTACGTGTTTTGGCCAAATGTTTAGCCGCTCCCAATAACATGGTGGTGTGTCCATCATGACCACAAGCATGCATCACGCCAGGCGTTTTTGAGGTGTAATCAAGATTTGTTAATTCATCTATTGGTAGCGCGTCCATATCAGCACGCAGTCCCACTCTTCGTGACCCTTCACCACTCTTAATTATACCTACCACTCCGGTACCAGCGATACCAGTATACACCTCGTCTACACCATATTCCTTGAGTTTTTCAGTGACAATACCAGCCGTACGATGCTCAGCAAAACCTAATTCAGGGTTTTGGTGCAGATCTTTAAAAATAGCAGTCAATTCGTCTTTTGCTTTTTCAATAATGGGTAAATTGGTCATTTTAGTTCCTTTATTTGGCCGCTATTAAAAACAAGTGCCCTATGAAATTAAAAAAGAAATAATAGTGATTAAAAAGACCAAGTAAAGCCTCTCACTACTGCGGGTAAATTATTCTTAATCAGATCATTGAACTTGCTTTTATGAGCAGAAACTATTGAACTATGCCCACGTTTTTAACTTTCTAACAAAGTTTCATGAAAGTTACGCGTTTGCTGGCTTGTAAGCAGTCGCAATTGATCTTGCAGCATCCCAAATTGGATCACCATCAACACACTCTAGATACATTGTCTCTGACATTGAACCTGATGCCTCGACTGTTGCCATCGCACCCATCATCATTTCCTGGCTAGGTAAATTCATGTCTACAACCACATCGTAAGCACCGCGCGTGAAACTTACCATGTTTACAGTTCCACCTGCAGCCTCAACAACAGCCTTTACAGCTGCCATACGATCTGATCCACCCATGATACCTTTGATGCTTTCAGGGGTATATTTACCAAAAAACAGACATCTTACTGACATATTAACTTCTCCCTATTTTACTCAATTCAAAATAGCACAATATTAAAACGTAAAGAGAAAATTCGTTGCGTAATTTTAAACTACTTAAATTAATCTAGATTCCGTGGTGCCCGGGGGCGGATTTGAACCACCGACACGAGGATTTTCAGTCCACTGCTCTACCCCTGAGCTACCCGGGCATGGAAAAGCATGAAGCTTTGGGTTCGATAGTACTAGGGCGTCACGCCTCCACTGTCCAGAGGGATTTTATTTAAATTTTCAGATAATAAATCTAATTTTTTATCTTTCTTTCCAAGGAAGAAATGAAACGAGCGCGTGCTGTTGGCAAATGTTCCATACCAAACGTAGCCAACACTTTCTTTTCAAGGAAAAATTGTGATATTCTAAGTCCTTCTAAAATATCTTCTAGTGAATTTATATCACCGTTTGCAGCAACTGGAAAAGGTAGCAATCTAGATGACCACTCACCTGCTGCAGCTTGGGACACGGCCCGCCCAGTTTTAGGTGAAATAAACATGAGGTCTTCTGTTGAGCCTGTGACGGCACACGTTTTTAAGTCTAACCCAAACCCTAAAGTTTCTAAGAACTCTAATTCCCACTTGAAATACGCAAGCAACCATATGTCAGGAAATTGCAACAGATCAAACAGGTTTTCCGAACTCTTGTAAAAGTTTTTGTAAACTTGGCCTGCCGGGAAGAACCTATTTATCAACGTCGCTGATGAAAGCATCCCTGCTAAGAGAAGACGGTCATTCATGACACTTGCGGTTCTTGACCTTATCAAATCTACTTGAAAAGAGCCTAGGTGTTCCTGTAATCGCGCCTTCCAAGTTAAGTCCAACTGAGCGCCAATCTGCAATATAGGCTTAAGCTTTTTCGATTGTCCTCCCCTGACCACGCCACTTGCTTTCCCATGATCAGGTGTAAAAACATCGATGATTAGCGAGGTTTCTCCAAATTGCTTCGTTGCTAGTAGAATTCCTTTATCACGCCATTCCATAGAAAAGTCCTGATGACTTACAAATTATGAATTACTTTAAATATCATCTAAAAAAGGATCACCTTCTCGAGACTCTATTTCAACTATCCAAAGATCCCTATCTCTAGAAAGTTGCCGAGATAATAACTCATCTAGTTCTTTTTCATCTCCGCTTTCGAATTTAGACCACTGATTTAGGTTTTTGTCTAAAGAAAATGATCTTTCAAACAAAACAGCATCGCCGTTGAGTTTATTAACCTTTACAATGATGGCGCCGGCAGTATCATCACCATGCGAAACAACGAAGGCAGGTACTCCCAACAAATTTAATTTCTTTATATAGGCTTGAACCCAAAATGAACTAGTCAGACGGTTCATACGTTTCCATCTTTAAAATCTAAGCCCATTTCTGAGTAACGTTCAGTTTCCTCCATCCACTTTTCCCTGACTTTTAATCTTAAAAATAAATGAACTCTGGCGCCCAGAAACTCTTCTATACTTAATCTAGACGCCATTGAAACAGCCTTTATGGTTTCGCCCTTTTTGCCCAAAACTATCCCTTTATGACCCGATCTAGACAAGTAAATTATTTGCTCGATACGAACAGATTTATCAGCTTTCTCTTCCCATTTTTCTGTCTCAACCGTGAGTTGATAGGGAAGTTCCTGGTGCAATCGAAGCGTCAATTTCTCACGTGTTATCTCTGCCGCTATCATCCTCAATGGCATATCAGATATTTGATCGTCTGGGTAAAGCCACGGCCCTTCTGGCAAATTAGATGCTAGCCAACGCCTTAAATCATTAATTCCTTTCCCCTTTTCAGCCGAGATCATAAACGTTTCGACGAAAGGGTGGCTATCATTGATTTCCTTGCTGAGTGAAAGCAGATCATTTACGTTGACTTTATCAATTTTATTGATGACCAAGGCTAATTTACCATTCTTGCCAATTTCAGAAATGGAAGAAATTATTTTTTCTACACCTTCAGTCAAACCACGATGTGCTTCTACCATTAAGAGAGTTATGTCTGAGTCAGCCGCACCATTCCAAGCAGCAGCAACCATTGCTCTATCTAGTCGCCTGCGAGGTGTAAATAAGCCAGGCGTGTCAACAAAAATAATCTGAGACTGATTTTCTACGCTAACCCCACGTATACGCGTCCGGGTAGTTTGTACTTTATGGGTTACAATCGAAATTTTTGCACCCACCATCTGATTAAGAAGCGTGGACTTCCCAGCATTTGGCTCACCAATTAATGCAACAAAGCCTGACCGGGTCAATGAATTACTTCTCCTATTTTTTGAAGAAGTGCTTTTGCGGCCATTTGTTCTGCTTGCCGTTTGCTCCCTGCCATAGCTTCTGATGTTTCTCCTGAGGCCAAAATTACTTTTACCAGAAAATCGGGAGCATGATCAGGGCCACTTCGAGATATCACTTCATAGTTGGGAGGATTTTGGCCCCTGGCCTGCGCCCACTCTTGAAGCATTGTTTTTGCATCTCGAGCATCAACCTTTACATTTTTTATACGATCACCCCAAAGCTTAATTATGATTGTCTTAGCAATTTCAAATCCACCATCTTTATAGATAGCCGCAATTACAGCTTCCATCCCGTCTCCCAGTAAGGCATCTTTTCTGCGGCCCCCCGAAAGCATCTCAGACCGACCTATTTTCAACACACCTCCCAGTTCTATTTGTCGGGCAACTTCAGCACACGTCTCTTTACGAACCAATGCATTAAATCTTGGCGCAAGAGTTCCTTCTGGAGCTGTTTGATCAATCTCTAGAAGTGCTTCAGCCATTACCAAACCAAGCACACGGTCACCTAAAAATTCTAATCTCTGATTGTCTTTCCTAAAATCTGAAGCAATAGAAGAATGCGTTAGAGCCTCGACAAGTAAACTTAGATTAGAAAACTCATAACCTAATCGCTGCTCAAAGGAACGAATAGCTTCAGATTTTTTCACCGAATTGCCTTAAAAAATCGATCGCTTCTCCAAGTCCAGAAAAACAACATGGAACGACCAGCTGATGAAAACATAACACGATCTGCTCTTCCTACCAAATTTTCATAAGGTACAAACCCAACACCACCCTGCACTTGGCCTATCCTGCTATCCAAAGAATTATCGCGATTATCGCCTATAAAGAAATAGTGACCGGATGGTACATTATAAATGCTGTTACCTATATTCTCACCTTTAAACGTATCAAGATTGAAGAACGTACGACCATCTGGCAGGGTGGACTTTAATCTGAATTTCTCACAATCCTCACCAAATTTTCTTGGGTTATTTGAGCACCTTGGCTGACTTCTAAAGGGTCCCTGAGGTGCATATGTTTCAACAAAAATTCCAGCGTCGGCGGTTACAACCGCTTGATCATTTATACTTATTCCCCCATCTTTGATCTGAACTTTATCTCCGGGCAATCCAATAAGTCGCTTAATATAATCCCTTCCTGTGACAGGATGCCTAAATACCACCACATCACCCCTTTTTGGTTCTCCTCCAAAAAGACGTTGGTTGTTCCCTTTTACAAAACCACAAAAATCTTCAGCATCAACATTAATGCCAAAACGAGGAATTATTATACTTGGACAAGATGCATAGGAATATCCATAAGCCATTTTATTTACAAAAAGAAAATCTCCTATAAGGAGTGTATCTTTCATAGAGCCTGATGGAATCCAGAATGGCTGGAAAAACAAGGATCTAAATATCCCAGCCAAAATTAAGGCATAAACTATTGTTTTTATTGTTTCAAGAATTGAACCGCCGAGACTTTTTTTAGCTTTAGCCATAACATTTTACCCTAATTACTAGCGCCGTTCTTATCGTTGTTGTCTGAGCTGTCAAGATATAGGCCTTGCTTCAATTACTACATATGCTTGAGCCCATGGGTGATCATCAGTCAAAGAAACATGTAAAATAGCTTCATGACCGGCGGGGGTTATTTCATCCAATCTAGTTTTAGCCCATCCCGTGACCTTCATTATCGGCTGCCCACTCGACAAATTGCTAACCGACATATCCCTCCACGCTATTCCCATTCTTAGACCAGTGCCAAGAGCCTTAGAACATGCCTCTTTAGCGGCCCAGCGTTTTGCATAAGTTCCTGCTTCATCTTTTCGTCGCGATGCCTTAGCTTGCTCGGTTTTCGTAAATACTCGATTCTTGAACCGATCTCCATGCCTAGATAAAACACCTTGAATTCTATCTATATTTGCCAAGTCTGTGCCAATTCCAACTATCATTATAAGCGTGCTTTATCCATTAATTCCCGCATTTTGATAATAGCCTCTCTCAACCCAAGAAATATGCTTTCTCCAATCAAAAAATGTCCAATGTTTAATTCGACCACCTCAGGCAACTCTGCAATGGGAGAAACTGTTTCAAAAGTTAATCCATGCCCAGCATGCACCTCAAGGCCCAGACTATGAGCAAGAGACGCCATTTCCGTTAAACGAGAAAGTTCAGCATTGCGCTCTTCAAACTTTTTTTCGTAATGCAAATCACAATAAGCGCCCGTGTGTAATTCGACAACTTGGGCTCCAATTCTACTCGCGGCTCTAATTTGCTTTTCATCAGCAGCTAAAAAGATCGAAACCCTACAACCCTTTTCCCTAAGCGGCGTTATGTATTGAGCAAGGTTATATTCGTCTTTGACAACATCCAAGCCACCTTCAGTGGTTCGCTCTTCTCGTTTTTCTGGTACAATACAAACCGCATGTGGAGTATGATTCAGCGCTATTTTTTGCATCTCATCAGTTGCAGCCATTTCAAAGTTTAAAGGTATATTAATAGCTTCAATTATTGATGCTATATCTTGGTCAACAATATGGCGACGATCTTCACGCAGGTGGGCGGTTATTCCATCTGCTCCAGCTTCTTGAGAAATAAGAGCTGCTCTAACTGGATCGGGGTAGGAGGACCCTCGGGCGTTGCGTACTGTGGCAACATGGTCAATATTTACGCCTAATCGCAGGTTTTTTCCAGCATTCATTGCAAACTTTCCTTCGCCTTATTGAACCGAATATTGTATACTGATTATTTCTTTTCGCCAGTTTTATCAGAAGATCGTGACTTTAGTGCACGAAGTTTTTTTAGCAAAAAACCCTTTCGTCGGTTTTGATAGGCCCTAATAATTGGTTCACTTAGATAATAACCCAATGAGGCCAATATTAAACCTGGTAAAATTCCACCAATCATGTAGGGGAAAAATACCTCTCGGTAAAAGATTTCTAATCGTGACCAGTCAGTTTCGCCACTATTAAAAGATGCTAGGATATTTTGCTGTAAATCTGCACCAGCATCTAAAAATTTCTCTAAAATTGATTTACCACCTTCCTCTGTTGGAACATAATCGGTGCCCAGAAAAAAATGCCCTGTTTTTAAGGAAATTACACCGATTGGAACATAAGTAAGTGGGTTTCCAAAAAATGTTGCCAGCAACGCAGCTAGTATATTACCCTTTAGAAGCCTGGCTATTATTGCTGCAGTAATAAAATGCAGACCGTAAAAAGGGGTAAAAGTTGTGAATAAGCCAGCCCAAATACCCCGAGAAATCTTTTGCGAGGAGTCAGGTAATCGACGTAATCGGTACTGTACATAGTGAAAAGCTCTTTTCCACCCACCTTTAGGCCAAAAAAAGCGCATCAAAATATCAATTAGTGATCGCCTATCTCGCCGCTTAAATACCAAGACAAAATTCCTTTAATTGTGAGGTGCATTTTCTAGCTTATATCCTCGGCGTCTCTTAATAGATGCCACCTCTCCCTCAGCCTCTAACCGAGTTAGCAAAGAATGCAAGTGTTCAATGCCATTTAGTTCTGCAGAGATTTCAATTTTATAAAAATCGGGTTTTCTATCAACAAAAGCCAAGTCTGAAATATTTGCACCCATTTCTCCGATTATTGTGCAAACCCTACCTAAGACGCCCGCATCGTTGCTGATAGTAACCTCAATACTTGACGGATAAACTGCTGCGTGCTTACCCGCATGCCAATGCAGATCTATCCAAAGCTCTGGTTTGTCCTCGAACCTAACTAATGCAGGACAGTCTATAGCATGAATAGCGACCCCAGACCCTCCTGAAGCAATACCAACAATTCGCTCTCCAGGCAAAGGTCCACAACAAGGTCTACGATCTAAAAATTGACCCTCGTGCAAACCTATAACTGCACTTGCTTGATCTACATCAAAATCATCAGCAGAAGTAACTTCAGGATGGACTAACCGCACTACATGGCCCGGTCTTACTTCAGTACTACCAACGCGAGCTAGAAGCTCTTTAGAATCTGACAACCGCATTTTTGATGCTGCAAGTTCAAGTGACTTATCAGTAGCTCGCTTACCTATATGTTCAAACGCAGTCTGCAGTAATGCTTTACCCATAACAACCATGCGTTCCTTATCAACCTCGCGCAGGGCTCTTCGGATTGCTGTTTTCGCCTTACCGGTCTCAGTCATATCCAACCATGTCGGCTGGGGGTTTTGGCCCTGTGCAGTTATGATTTCAACGGACTGACCATTACGCAATTTAGTCCAAAGAGGGACCCGCAAACCGTCAACTTTAGCACCAACACAAGAATTCCCTATTCTAGTATGAATAGCATAAGCAAAATCAATAGGCGTTGCACCTCTTGGAAACGTTAATACATCTCCTTTTGGAGAGAAGCAAAAAACCTTATCAGCATACATTTCTAATTTTACAGCTTCTAAAAAGACTTCATGGTCTTCTTCACTGTCAAATTCATCTATGAGGCGTGTAATCCATTGTACTGGATCAACCGTAAAAGGATTTTCACTTCTTACACCATCACGATAAGACCAATGAGCAGCAACACCACTTTCAGCAACATCATGCATCTGCCGTGTTCTAATTTGCACCTCTACTTGCTTACCATCCCGCCCAGATACAGTCGTATGAATAGATCTATAGCCATTTGATTTAGGTTGACTGATGTAGTCTTTAAAGCGACCTGGTACTGCTTTCCATCGACGGTGGATAACTCCTAGAATTCGATAACAGTCAACTTCAGTGGCACAAATAATTCGAAACCCATAAATGTCTGACAGTCGTGAAAAAGATAACTCTTTCTCTTGCATTTTGCGCCACATTGAATAAGGCTTTTTCGCGCGACCCAAGACCTCAGCTTGGATATTTTCTTTTTTGAATTCTGCAAGCATGTCGCCTGAAATTCGTTCAATGACATCACCTGAATCTTTCTGGAGGGTAATAAATCTGCGGATAATAGACTCACGACCCTTTGGATTTAAAACTTTAAAAGCTAGATCTTCCAAGTCTTCTCTTATAAATTGCATACCCATTCGGCCTGCTAAAGGCGCAAAAATATCCATTGTTTCTCGAGCTTTTTGTTGCTGTTTTTGGCGAGCCATTGCTTTGATTGTGCGCATGTTATGCAATCTATCAGCAAGCTTAACCAGGATAACTCTAATATCCTGAGCAATTGCCATTAACAACTTTCGAATATTTTCTGCTTCTTGGGTCTCCATTGAACTTAATTGGATTTTGGTAAGCTTCGTTACCCCATCAACCAGTTCAGATATCTCGTGCGAAAAAAGCTTGGCGATTTCTTGTTTGGTAGAACCGGTATCTTCAATGGTATCGTGCAAGAGAGCAGTAATGATCGTAGCATCATCTAAGCGTTGCTCAGCCAAAATTTCTGCAACAGAGACAGGGTGCGTAAAATAAGGCTCCCCAGACTTTCTAAACTGTCCTTCGTGCTTAATTTGCCCGTACTTGTAGGCCTCTATAATTTTTACGGAGTTGGATTTTGGATTATAGTCCGAAACTAGTTCTGCGAGAGCTTCTGCCGTTAACATGCATTTCCCAGCAAGACTTTATCGTGTCACTGTCCCTGCGCCGCCATTAAAGCTCTCAAAAGCTTTTCTTCAGACATATCGTCTTCGGCTGGTTCATCTGTCTCTCCACCCATAAGCATTGCCATTGAGTCTTCTTCAGGCTCGTCAACTTCTATTTGAGTTTGATTAGATTCTATTAACCTCTCACGAAGCTCATCAGAAGATTGCATTTCGTCGGCAATTTCTCGCAGAGCAACGACCGGATTTTTATCATTATCTCTATCGACAGTAATCGAGGATCCAGAAGATATCTCCCGTGCTCTATGTGAGGCCAGCATAACCAATTCAAACCGATTAGGTATCTTATCTACACAATCTTCAACAGTGACCCGAGCCATTCGTTTCTCCTACGATTTTCTATTAGATTGTGAGCCTATAAGACTTCCGAACTTTAAAGACAAGCCTTTATTGCACTAATTGAATACTCTTTTTTACTTGCTCATTTAACTCTTCGTACATCTGAAAAGCTGTCTTTCGTAATATAGGGTGTATCCAATTTGGCTCTATGTCTAAAAGTGGTAATAGGACAAATGCTCTATCTTGGATCCGTGGATGTGGTAAAATTAGGTTTTTAGGACTTTTTTTCATCTGCTCTACCAAGGGTAAGTTATACCATTTCCTAAATATTTCTTCATTTGGAAAGACCTGCCCGTCTTGGGCCAGTAAATCCAAATCTAGCGTTCTAGCACCCCATCGGGTATCTCTCGTCCTATTAAATTTTTTTTCTATTTTGTGAAGTTTCTGCAAAATTTCCTCAGAAGAGCATTTAACTTGAATTTTAATTGCAGAATTAACGAAATTAGACCCCTTGCCCTCAGGATATGCAGGCGATTCAAAAAATCTACTCAAAGATACTAAAGAAATCTCGCTTTGTTTTAATTCAGCTATTGCTTTCTTTAAAATATCTAACGGCTTGAGCGGACCTAAGTTTTTATTACTCCCCAAAGCTATTAAAAAATGATGATTATTCGAATACATACTTTTCAATCTTAGAAGGTCCACAGAGTTAATTAATATCACGTTATTCACGATTAAATATTACAAACTTGAAATACAACTGTAGGAAATTGTCAAAAAAGAGGCAAATAGAAGAAATTTTCTATTTACGGGCATTGGCACACTACATATTGTCGGTAATGATAAATTTGCTCTGAGAAACAATGGACAAACCAGAACTGAGAATTTTTCTAGCCGCCCCAAGAGGGTTTTGCGCGGGAGTTGATCGCGCTATAAAAATTGTTGAAATGGCATTGGATAAATGGGGAGCGCCAGTATATGTCAGGCACGAAATTGTTCACAATAAATTTGTCGTAGATGGACTAAGAGAAAAAGGAGCAATTTTTGTTGAGGAGCTCGATGAGTGCCCCGATGATCGGCCTGTGATTTTTTCTGCACACGGGGTTCCAAAGGCTGTGCCAAATGCTGCTGAAGCGAGAAACTTGGTTTTCGTTGATGCAACCTGCCCTCTGGTAAGTAAAGTCCATATTGAAGCAGAACGTCACCACAAAAATGGCCTACAAATGGTAATGATTGGCCACCGGGGACATCCTGAAACTATTGGCACAATGGGGCAATTACCTGAAGGTGAGGTCTTACTTGTTGAAGATGAAAAAGATGTTCAAAGTCTAAAAGTCAGAGATCCTCAAAATCTTGCTTATGTCACGCAGACAACATTATCGATCGACGATACAGCTTCGGTGGTTGCGGCTCTTCAGGAGAAATTTCCCATGATCCAGGGGCCACATAAAGAAGACATTTGCTATGCAACAACCAATCGACAGATAGCAGTAAAAGAAATAGCTGACAAAATCGATGCGCTTCTAGTCGTTGGCGCTCCAAATTCATCAAATTCAAAGCGTTTGGTCGAAGTTGGCAAAAAAGCTGGCTGTGAATATTCACAGCTCGTTCAAAGGGCAACCGAAATAGATTTTAGAGCATTGGAAGGCATCGAAAGCTTAGGAATAACTGCAGGAGCGTCGGCTCCAGAAATTCTTATAAATGAAGTTGTGGAGTCCTTTAAGGAAAGGTATTTAGTGCGATTGGAAACCGTCGAAACAGCCGTAGAAAACGTAAACTTCAAAGTTCCAAGAGTTTTAAGAGAAACAGTATGAGAGACATCCCAAATTCGGCCTTAATTTTAGGTCTGGCGGGATTGGTTCCTTTTTTTTGGGGAGTAGCAACGTCCTATGATCCAGTTCTACACAATTTAAGCTTAACTTGGCTTAGTGAGAGATATACTGGCTCCAGCGTAAATTTAATTTATGGGACCATTATTCTTGCATTCATGTCTGGCGTTTTGTGGGGTTTTTCGGCAAATGTTAGTGATAAAAGGAGACCTATTGGGTTAATCTTGTCCGTTTTGCCCGCCCTGTGGGCTTTTTTTACTTTCAATGGCCCATTCATAAATCCTTTTATTAGTCTAATTGTGGGGTTTTTAGGGGTATTTGCTATAGATGTGCGCTTTTATTATTGGCAATTGACGCCCGAGTGGTGGCTAACTCTAAGAAGTATATTGACGTTTTTTGTGGTCGTTTGCTTATCTATAAATTTTTGGTGGTAAATGGATAGAGAAACACTGGAAATTTACAACAAGAATGCAACCAAGTATGCAAATTTAGAGATAGATAAAACTTCACTAAGAGCATATCAGGATTTTTCTCAGGCATTACCGAAAAATGGACTAGTTTTGGATTACGGATGTGGACCAGGCCATTTTTCAAAAAAACTTTTTGCGGATGGTTTCCAGGTAGACGCTTTTGATGCATCCGAAAAAATGATTGAAATCATATCTAAAGAGCCGCAAGTCAATTCATGGACAGGTGATTTCAAGTCTTTTGATGCCACCACAAAGTATGATGGTATTTGGGCTAACTTTTCTCTGCTTCACGCTCCAAAAAAAGACTTTGTACCCTTAATCAAAACTATATTCAAAGCCCTGAAGCCAAATGGTTTGTTTAGCATAGGTCTAAAATTGGGCTCTGGGGAAAGACGGGACGCCATTGGACGAAAATACTCATATTTTGAAAAGCAAGAGCTGGAAGAAATACTCATTCAGGAAAATTTTAAGCATATTTCAAACTATTTGGGTGAAGCAGAAGGTTTAGATGGAAAAAGCGCAGAATTTATCATAATTCTTAGTCATGCATAATTTATTTGCTTACACAGACGGCGCTTGCTCCGGTAACCCTGGCCCCGGAGGTTGGGGTGTACTTTTGGTTGCTAAAACTCACCAAAAAATTATCAAAGAAAGAGAACTGTGCGGAGGCCAAGACAGTACGACAAACAATCAGATGGAATTATTAGCAGCAATATCTGCCTTAGAAATTTTAGACCGGCCCAGTAAAATCAAAATTATTACGGACAGCTCTTACGTGAAAAATGGCGTAACCCAATGGCTAGAAAATTGGAAAAAAAACAAATGGAAAACAGCAGCTAGAAAACCTGTGAAAAATGCTGAATTATGGCGCAGATTGGACGAAGCCAAGTCAAGGCATGAAGTTGCTTGGGAATGGGTTAAGGGGCACGCTGGCCATCCCGAAAATGAACGCGCCGATGAATTAGCTAGAAAAGGTATGGAGCCCTTCAAAAATAATGTTTAGCGGAGGGCAAAGCTAGCCGATTGCCCTGCCCCTCGATCAGAAATGAAACGCAAACGCCTGCCATCAAAAGTGACTTTTTGGCAATTATATTTTAATTCTCTTTCACCCCACATAAGTGTTCTGCAAAAATAACCATCTATCCAGTTCCAATCTCCCGAAACGTCTCTGCCAGCTGCAGAGCCTTCTATTTTCCCATCACCAGTTACAGACAATGAAATCAAAAAACGCTCTAATTTTTTATCTTTAACTAATTTTTCAAAGTCAGGGCGCTCAGAAATAGTTGTTTCGCTTGCTATAATCGGACTAGCAATTAAAAAAAATAAGACAAATTTGAATCCAAATTTCTTAATGGTCCCTATTCCTTCTAGGTGTCGTAAAATCACTCTAAACCTAATACATCCATCATATCATACTCACCAGGCTCTTTGTCTCTACCCCAAAGAGCAGCTTTCAAAGCACCCCGCGCAAATATATTTCTATCGGTAGCATTATGGCTTAAGGTCAGTTGCTCGCCACTCGATGCAAATAAAACATCATGTTTACCCACAATATCACCACCCCTGATTGAAGCAAAGCCTATAGACCCTTTTTCCCGAGCTCCTGTGATGCCATCTCGACCTCTTTCTGAAGATTTTGCCAAGCTAATATCCCGTCCTTTTGCAGCTGCTTCCCCTAGCATCAAAGCCGTTCCAGATGGGGCATCTACCTTCTGATTGTGGTGTGCCTCAATAATTTCAATATCAAACTCACTGTCCAAAGCCGCCGCAACTTTTTTAGTCAAAGCGACCAAAAGATTTACGCCTAGAGACATGTTTCCAGCCCTAACAATAACAGAGTGAAAGCTTGCCGCCTCTATTCTTTCTAAATCGTCTTCAGACATTCCAGTAGTCCCAATAATATGGACTGCTCTTGCTTGGGCGGCCAGCTTTGAGAACTCAACAGTCGCGGACGGTGTGGTAAAATCAATAACGGCCTCTGCCTTTGCAATAACCTTGATTGGATCCTCAGAAACAACTACACCGAGCGCACTCCCACCCATTGCGACACCAATATCTTGACCAATCCATTGATGTTTAGGGTGTTCTAAAGCACCAACAAGTTCAATTTCATTGTGTCTGGTTATTAGATTAACTAGAGTTTGCCCCATACGACCAGATGCACCAGTTACCACCACTTTAAGTAAATCAGCCATTTTATGTCCTTAGTACTATGCTATAATGTCCATAACGTGCCTGTAAGAGTTTGGCAAAGATCAATATTAAGGTAATAGAATTTCAGAAATGGCAAAAAATAAATTTTATGATGGTCCAGGGCCATCGCAAAGGCAACTGAGGGTAGGAGAGCTCATAAGGAGAGCATTGTCTGATATTTTGATGCAAGGTACGATTCATGATCCTGATTTAAATAAAATATCAGTAACTGTCAGTGAGGTTGCTGCATCGCCTGATTTAAAAATTGCAACGGCTTACGTTTGCCCCTTAGGAGGACAAGGGGGAGATGATTTAATTGCGTTGTTAGCAAAAAATAAAGCAGAAATTCGAAGGTCAATTTCAAAAAAATTAACCTTGAAATACACACCTGACTTAAGGTTTCGTTTAGATGAAACTTTCGACAGAATGGACGAGACAAGAAGACTGTTCAATCAAGAAAGCGTAAGGCGGGACTTAGATACTGAGTGAAAATTTACATTCTTATATTAGCAATATGGTTTACGCCCGTTTGGTCCGCCGAATGCCTGGATTTTGAGTTTAAAGAAACTTCTTTCACAGCATGCACAGCCAAGTTGCCAAATGATGATATCCGACTGTTTTTACGTGATAAAAATGGAAAAAACTTTGGACAATTCCAAAGACTAAATATGTCTCTAACAGAACAAGGTCTTAATATTGTTTTTGCCACAAATGGAGGAATGTATCATGCAAACCGTTCTCCTGTTGGACTGTATGTCGAGAATTTTACTCAATATTCACCATTGATCACCGGAAATGGGCCAGGAAACTTTGGTTTAGTACCAAATGGTGTCTTCTGCTTTAATAAAAAAGAATTCCAGATTATTGAAACAAGTAAATTTGCACTAACAAAAAAGCCATGTCAGTACGCAACACAGTCTGGTCCTATGTTAGCCATCGATGGTAAAATTCATCCAAAATTTTTAAAAGATGGGTCCTCGAAATTTATACGAAGCGGGGTTGGGGTAACCAAAAATGGGTTGAAAGCAGTATTTTTAATTTCCAATGAAGCCATCAATTTTTATCAGTTTGCATCTACTTTCTTAGAGCACTTAGATATCGATAATGCACTTTATTTGGATGGGAATGTTTCTAGGCTTTATTCTCCAAAATATGATCGGTTAGATTTTGGTTTTGACCTTGGACCCATTGTTGCAGTGGTAGCGCCAGACGGGTGACTAGCGCTACTCAATTAGTTTTAACTGGCTAACGCCTCAATCACTCGGTCTGAAGAGCCATTTGAAATTTGGATTTTTCGAGGCTTCAAAGCTTCAGGAACTTCACGCTTTAACTCTATGTGAAGCATACCGTCCGAGTGGGTTGCACCGGTAACATGTACATGATCAGCTAGCTGAAAACGCCGTTCAAAGCTGCGATTTGCGATGCCCCTATGCAAGTAATTCTTTTTATCTTCTTCCGATTTTCCAGCTGAAATAATTAGGGAGTTTTCTCTCACCTCGACGTTTAAATCAGCTTCAGAAAAGCCGGCAACCGCTACAGATATACGATAAGCATCCTCATCAATTTTCTCTATATTGTATGGTGGGTAACTAGATGTTTGAGTGTCCGAAGTAAGAACCCTGTCAAACATATCGGCTATTTGGTCAAAGCCTACTGTGGCTCTGTAAAGTGGTGAAAAATCAAATTGTCTCATTGTCTATCCTCCTATGAGCGATTCCAAATTATGCCTACCCTTCATTTGGCGCAGGCAATTTAAGTTTCAGAGACCCAAATTTGGCGCCTCTCGTACCTATATGGGAATTAAAAAAATACAGTTCAAGGCTGTACAGATCTTTTTCTCAACAATATTATTTGCAAAGCGTAACTATAATTTACCATTTAATTTAGTAGGTTTGGGACCACCAGTTGCCCAATCAACTAATTCTACCGTATGAACCACTGGCGTATTAGTAGAAGATGCTATTTGCATCATGCATCCTATATTTCCAGCAGCAATTATATCTGGTTTTTTTGCCTCTAAACTCTGGACTTTTCTGTTTTTCAACTCGTCAGATATTTTTGGTTGTAGCAGGTTATAAGTTCCTGCCGACCCACAGCAAAGGTGAGAGTCCTTTGGTTCACTTATTTGGTAGCCACATCGTTTGAGAATATCCTTGGGAAAATTACTAATTTGTTGCCCGTGCTGAAGTGAGCAGGCCGAATGATAAACCACGTGTGTTTGTTTCTCTTCCAAAACAGGAAGTTCTAGTTCAGCTAAAATTTCTGAAATATCCTTCGTGAGACTTGCAATAATTTTGGCTTTTTCCTCATGCTCAGTCCCTTTAAACATGTGTGGATAATCTTTGACTGTGGTCCCACATCCACTGGTATTAATAATAACTGCATCTAATCGGCCTTTGCTTAACTCTGAATACCAGGCATTTAGATTTTTTAATGCTGCAGATTTTGCATCATTCTTTTTTCCCATATGATGGCTCAAGGATCCACAGCAACCCTGCCCCTCAGCTATGACAACCTCACATCCAAATCTATTCAATACTCTAATTGTCGCGTCGTTAATATCTGTATCTAAGGCTCTTTGAGCACAGCCCGTCATTAAAGCTACCCTCATCTTGTTCAAGTTATCCGGAAAAAAACTCTGAGGATCATCATTCAAACTAATTGGAGGTATCTTTTGAGGTACCATTTTAATCATGGCCTTAAGTCTGGCATCTGGAATAAGCCAAGAAAATGGTTTCGCTATCTTCGCCAGAATTAGTGCTATTCGGAACCTCATAGGATATGGCAAAATTCTGCTGAGTAACCATCGCAAAAATCGCTCATCTAAGGGTCTCTTATAGTTATCTTCAATATATGCCCGAGCATGGTCCACAAGATGCATATAATGGACGCCAGAAGGGCAAGTAGTCATACAAGCCAAACATGACAAACATCTATCGATATGAGTAACCGTCTTTTTATCTGGCTTACGTCCAGACTCGAGCATTTCTTTTATCAAATAAATTCTTCCTCGGGGGCTATCGAGTTCATCACCCAAAACCTGATAAGTTGGACACGTCGCAGTACAAAACCCACAGTGTACACAAGCCCTCAAAATCTCATTTGATCTTTTAAAATCTAAATCTGCAAGTTGGTCTTCTTCAAAAAAGGTTTGCATCAGTTTAATACTTGTTGGTTGAATAGCATTTTAGGGTCAAATTTTTTTCTAATAGAAGTGCTCAGTGTCTTTTCTATTGTTGAAATTGGATGGAATTGATTAAAAGTTCCGCTTAAACACATTGCATGGCCTGACATTTTTTGCATTTTTTCGCGGACGTTAAAACCTTCTTCAACTCTTAACCAAACTAGGCCACCACTCCAATCTAGATAGCTGGCTTTAGGATCCAATTTTTTAATTATTTGTATACCATCAGTGGGCCTAACCGAAATTCGCCATAAATCACCTTGCATATTTTTGAGAAAAGCCAGGTTGTTCACATCACTCCAAAACTTTTTGCTTTCCTCCGCATCAAAAATATCAATCTCAAAATCAGAAAACTCTTTAAGGAGCTGCTGCATTCGATATTTTACTGATTTGTCAAAACCTTCAATGCGAATGTAGGCAAATCCTGAGGCAACATCATAAAAAGTGCCTGAAACATCGTAGGGTGTATTCATCGCCCTGGTCAGGATAGATGCTTCACGAGAAGCTATTTGCAGGGTCACTTGAGTCTCAGCTATAGGAAGGACTTTAAAAGAAACTTCCGTAATTATACCAAGGGTTCCCCAACTCCCCGCCATGAGCTTTACGAGATCGTAACCCGTCACATTTTTCATAACGCGGCCACCATTTTTTACAACTCTTCCTAATCCATCTATAAATCTTACACCCAACAAATGATCTCTAGCTGCTCCCACCTGTATTCGACGTGATCCAGAAGCATTTGTTGCAAATACTCCTCCGATCGTTGAATGCCCTAACAAGTTTAGAATATGCTTATATTCAGGAGGTTCAAACGCGAGTTGCTGATTTTCTTTTTGGAGTGTTTCATTGATTATAGAAAGTGGGGTACCAGCTTTTGCAACCATCGTTAGTGCGCCAGGTTCATATTCAACAATGCCAGTTAAAGCAGAAGTTGAGATAATTTTTTCTTCAGTCGCTCGTAAGCGGGACTGTCCCCCGGCAATATGTAATCTTTCAGTTTCAGAAATTAACAAGTCCCGAATGTCACTTTCAGAGCTGGGCATAAGACTGGTTGTGCTCATGCAGCCGTCTCTTGGCTAGCATCTCCACGTCTTTGAGCAGAAACATCCAATGGAAACACTTTCGTTGGATTAAGCAGCCATTTGGGGTCGAATACGTCCTTTATCGACATTTGTGCCTCAAGATCGTCTGCAGAATACTGAATCTGCATCAAATCTCGCTTTTCAATACCAACTCCATGCTCTCCCGTTAAACACCCGCCAACTTCTACACATAATTTCAAAATTTCGGCCCCAAAGGCTTCACAAGTTTCTAAATCTCCAGGTTTATTAGCATTATAAAGGATGAGTGGGTGCATATTGCCATCACCAGCATGAAAAACATTACCAACATCCAAGCCAAATTCTTTACTCATTTCCGAAATACGTTTCAGCACAAAAGGTAATTTTGAAACTGGAATTGTACCATCTAAACACATATAATCATTGATCTGACCCATAGCACCAAATGCAGACTTTCGACCTAGCCAAATTCTATTAGCTTCATCACTATTTTTTGCTCGGCGCAACTCCACAGGACTATGTTTATTGGCAATCTCAATGATTTTTGCTAGCTGCTCTTCAATTTCTATTTCAGAGCCCTCGACTTCAATAATCAATAAAGCTTCACAGTCTGGATAACCGGCATGAGAGAAAGCATCCGTGGCTCGAATACACGGCCTATCCATAAATTCAATCGCAACCGGCAAAACTCCAGCCTTTATGATATCGGAAACACACTGCCCCGCCACTTCGCTGTCGTTATATCCAATCAAAACCGGTAAAGCGCCCTCTGGTTTGTGCAATATTCGTAAAGTAGCTTCTGTAACAATTCCCAATTGTCCCTCAGAGCCACAGATAAGGCCAAGTAAATCATATCCAGAAGCATCCAATTGAGAACCGCCCAAATCTATAATTTCTCCCTGCATAGTGACCATTTTGACACCAAGAAGATTATTAGATGTTACGCCGTACTTGAGACAGTGGGCCCCACCTGAGTTCATAGCTATATTTCCTGAGATAGCACAAGCTAGCTGACTTGATGGATCTGGTGCATAAAAGAAGCCATCACTTTCAACTTCTCCGGTCACACTCAAATTGGTGCGACCTGTTTGTACACGTATTAATCTATTAGGGTAATCAACTTCTAAAGTGTCATTCATTCTGGCAACACCAAGAACCAAACTATCGCCCGTAGGGAGTGCCCCACCCGCTAATGAAGTGCCGGAACCACGAGGCACTACTGGCACATCCAAATCCCAACATATTTTTAATATCTTAGCGACTTCCTCGGTAGTACTAGGCAAGACAGCAACCATTGGCGGACATCTGTAGGCAGATAGCGCATCACATTCGTATGCAAGTGTCTCATGAGGGTCATCAATGACAGCATCACGAGGTAAAAAGGACAAAAGTTTTCTAACTAACTCCGATTTTTTTGCTAAAATTTTTGGGTTTGGATCTGTTAAATACATGGCTTTTCTCTATATTGGTAAAGTAATATAACCAATTTATGAGTTTGGCAACTATGGCAAAACCGAATAAACAAGAAATAAAAGGGTTTTTAACATAAATGACTAATAAAATTAAGAACACCCCAAGTCCCGAAGGTATTGCCGCAGCCGCTCGCGCAGCAACAAAATCGCGAACTTTACCACCAGTAATGAGTTGGAACCCACCGTTTTGTGGGGATTTGGACATTCGTATTGCGCGAAATGGTACGTGGTTTTATCTTGGCACCCCCATTGGTCGATTTGAGCTCGTAAAATTATTTTCATCAATTCTAAAAATTGAAGACGGTAAATACTTTCTTGTTACCCCAGTAGAAAAGGTAGGTATTCAAGTAGACGATGCCCCATTTATCGCTGTAGATTTCAATGAGGTTATAACTCAAGGCGAGAAAGCATTAAAATTTGAAACTCATGTAGGAGACCGAGTTGTTGCGAGCCATGAAAATCCAATACGAGTGGAGAGGGACGCGATAACGGATGAACCTGCTCCATATATTCATATTCGCAACGGATTGGATGCCTTGATAGATCGGAAGACTTTTTACCGGCTTATTGACATAGGACAACATAGAAACCACGAAAATGAAGACTGGTTCGGAATTATTTCTGCCTCTACTTTTTTTCCGATTATCAAGTCCGAAGAGTTGGAAAACTCAATCTAATCCTACAAAATTATTTGCATAAAAGTTGTACCAATTCTTGCCCATAATAGCCTCAACATCATCCTCATCAAAGCCAACGTCTCTTAAACCTTTTGCAATATTTTTAAAACCTCGGTTATCTGCAAACCAGTCTGGCTGCTTTGGAAAGCCTGGGTTATCAGCTGAACCTTCACCATAGTCCATTGTCTTACTCCACCGCCCTACTCGCATCCACTCCACAATACTATCAGGTTGATCTTGGCATAAATCAGAACCAATACCGAGACTTTCAACACCATATTTTTCGGCTGATTGCGCAATCATTGAACAAAAATCTGATAAGGTACAATGGGAACCGTTTCTCAAATGATGGGGATATAAAGAAAAACCAATCATTCCTCCATTAGATACAACAGCTTCTATAACCTTATCTCTCTTATTTCTAAGTGCAGGATGCCACGAAAAGGGGTTGGCGTGTGTTATGGCTATTGGACGCTCTGATATCTCTGCGGCTTGAATAGTCGATTGATCCGCAGAATGGCTCATATCCACAACCATACCCACACGATTCATTTCTTTAATGACCTGCTTACCCATTCTGGTAATACCAGCGTCATTATCTTCATAGCATCCGGTCGCTAGTAGAGATTGATTATTGTAAGTAAGCTGCATAAACCGGGCTCCGAGTGTGTACAGAATTTCAATCAAACCAATATCGTCTTCTATGGGTGAAGGATTTTGAAAGCCAAAAAATATGGCTGTTCGATTTGTCTTTTTTGCTAGATCAATATCTGCTGCAGTAGAGCCCTTGATAATCAGTTGAGAATAATTTTCAAACCAAAGGTTCCATTTTTCAAAATTCAAAACTGTTTCGCGAAAAGTCTCGTGGTAAGAGATGGTTACGTGAACAGCGTCGACGTTCCCCTCTCTCATTTGATTGAAAATCTTTTCAGACCAATTTGCATATTGGAGATTATCAATTATCATCATTTCTAATGCGCCTCTGCCCAATTTAATCCATGACCAGCGTCGACTGATAATGGTATATCCATTTTCAAAAAAGGAAGAGAAGCAGTTTCCATAATGGACTGAACTTTATCAACTAAATCTTGGCTAAACTCTTCTTTTACTTCAAATAGTAGCTCGTCATGCACCTGAAGAAGCATTTTTGCAGGAAGATCTTTGATTGCATCTGGAACTCTAATCATGGCACGCCGGATGATATCTGCAGCAGTACCCTGAATAGGCGCATTAATGGCCGCCCTTTTTGCAAAACCAGCCATGGGACCTTTAGCGTTTATCTCGGGCGTATGTATGACCCTGCCAAAAAGAGTTTTGACATAATTATTTTCTTTACTGAATTTGATCGTCTCATCCATGTATTCCTTTATTCCAGGAAACCTGTCAAAGTAACGGTCTATAAAGCCTTGTGCCTCAGCACGTGGGATGCGTAAATTTCTTGCTAAACCAAATCCAGAAATACCATAGATAACTCCAAAATTTATAGCTTTTGCCTGACGACGAATTTCGGGTGTCATTTGATCAAGAGGCACATCAAACATTTCTGAAGCCGTCATGGCGTGAATATCCAGTCCGTCATGAAAAGCCTGCTTCAGAGCATCTATTTTTGCTATATGGGCTAAAATTCTAAGCTCAATCTGACTGTAATCTAAACTTACCAAAATATTGCCGCTCTCAGCCACAAACGCTTCTCGAATACGTCTTCCGTCTTCCGTTCTCACTGGTATGTTTTGTAGGTTTGGCTCAGTTGAAGAAAGTCGACCAGTAACTGCGCCAGCAATTGAATAAGAGGTATGAACACGGCCGGTATCTGGATTTATATGATCTTGTAAAGCATCTGTGTAAGTAGATTTAAGTTTGCTTAATTGTCGCCAATCTAAAACTCTTTTGGGAAAATCGTAACTTGTTGCCAGCTCTTCTAATATATCAGCCCCAGTCGCATAAGCACCATTTTTTCCCTTTTTACCGCCTTCATAACCCAACTTATCAAACATAATTTCACCCAGTTGCTTTGGGCTCCCCACGTTGAAAGTTTCACCGGCTAATTCATAAATCTCAGCTTCAAGACCTGCCATTTTCTGGGCAAACGCATTTGACATTCGACTTAGTGTTTCTCTATCAACTTTGACTCCATTTTTTTCCATTTGAGCTAAAACAGAAACTAAAGGACGTTCTAAACTTTCATAAACTTTAGTCACTTTAGAAAGGTGTAATTTCTGCTTAAAAATTTTCCAAAGCCTCAAGGTAATATCGGCATCCTCTGCCGCATAAGTTACCGCATCCTCTATTTTTACTTTATCAAAAGTTATGGCTGATTTTCCTGAGCCAATAAGTGTCTTTATCGAGATTGGTGAATGATCTAAATATCGTTCCGATAGAGCATCCATCCCATGGTTATGTAATCCCCCATGCATGGCATAAGATAAAAGCATGGTGTCATCAAAAGTAGTAACTTCTATCCCGTAGCGGCTTAAAACCTTCGCATCATATTTAATATTTTGTCCAATTTTAAGAATACTATCATCTGTTAGTACGGGCCTCAGACAGTCTAAAACGTATTCTAGATCCAGTTGCCCTTCGACCAATTGAAAATTATCGAAAAGGTCATCATCTTGTCCTTCCTTATGACCGATGGGGATATAGCATGCCGAGCCAATTTCTGTTGCCAGAGAAATTCCTACCAATTCTGCCAACATATCATTTAAAGACGTTGTCTCAGTATCTATTGCTACATAGCCCGTTTCATATATTTTATGAACCCACGTTTGAAGTTGGTCGGCTGTCTTGATGTATTCATAATTTGCACTGTCAAAAGGAATTTTTTCTGAAATATTGTTAGTGCTTGTTGTGTCTAGATTATCGGAAGTTGGAATTTCTAATTCAAATTTTTGCGCAATACGCTTAGTCAGCGTTCTAAATTCCATTTTTGTTAAGAAATCTAATAGTTGCCCTGGTATCGGAGCTCTGAATTCAAGGTCTTCGAGTGCAAATGTTAAAGGTGTATTACAATCTAAAGTAACAAGTTCGCGCGATAATTTAATTTGCTCAGCATGGTCCAACAAGGTTTGCCGCCTTTTAGGCTGCTTTATTTCAACCGCTCGACTTAACAGTTCATCCAGGTCGCCAAATTCATTAATTAGAGCAGCAGCAGTTTTCACACCAATACCAGGCGCACCAGGCACGTTATCAACACTGTCTCCAGCAAGCGATTGAACATCGATAACTCTATCTGGATAAACACCAAATTTTTCAAATACACCTTCCCGATCTATGCGTTTGTTTTTCATGGCATCATACATTTCGATGCCATCTCCAACTAACTGCATTAAATCTTTATCTGAACTAATTATTGTAACACGGCCACCTGCATCTCGGGCTTGACAGGCAAGTGTGGCTATCATGTCATCTGCTTCAAATCCTTCCATCTCCTCGCAAGCAATATTAAACGCCTTTGTCGCTTCGCGCGTTAATGGAAATTGAGGGACGAGATCCTCAGGAGCCGGTGGACGATTTGCTTTGTAACCATCGAAGATATCATTTCTAAAGCTATGACTTGAATGATCAAAAATTACTGCAACATGTGTGGGTGCATCAGGCCCATTATTATCTTCTATGTAGCGATTTAGCATATTACAGAAACCGCTAACGGCCCCTACAGGTAACCCGTCTGATTTTCTCGTAAGAGGAGGCAGCGCATGGTATGCTCGGAAAATAAAAGCGGAACCATCAATCAAATGTAAGTGATGTCCTTTCCCAAAACCCATCTAAAACCCCCTTTACCTTTGTTACAACATTCTAGTCCCTATAAATCAATAATCACTTTTAAACTTATAGTTATTCTTAGCGATTTGAACACTTGTTACATTGATTAGTCTTTAAGGGGGAAATCTTTATGTTGGATCCTGCAATCACAATATGGACATTCTACCCAACCTTGCTCTTGTGGAATTTGAAGCCACACTCGCGGATGTCCAAGAGCACCTTCACCACCGTCACAGGCAACTCTCCATGCATCAACAATTCTTATCTCTGGCGCATCTAATGACATTTAATTTCTTTTCAACTCTTTATTATAATTAAAACGATTACCACTCAAAGGATCTATTAGGTTGGGGATATCATTCTCCCCAAATTGCGTCCACCAATTATGTGTGTATGAAAATGTGGAACTTCTTGAATAGCATCTGGACCCGCATTTGCTATTGAACGAAATCCTGATCCACCGGATGAAGGCTGAACGCCTGTTATTTTGCAGACCTCTCCAATAGCCCTTGTATAATCTAAAACCTCTTCATCACTTGCCTCAATGGCAAAATGATCGTGCGAAACATATGGCCCTTTAGGTATAACGAGAATATGTACCGGAGCGGCGGGGCTTATATCCTCAAAAGCCAAACTGTAATCTGTCTCAAGGACAGTTTTATTCGGAATTTCACCTCTTAATATTTTTGCAAAAATATTATTATCGTCGTAATTGTAACTCATTTTTCTACCCTAGAATTTTTACTTTAAAGCCATTCTTTTCTAATATTGATTAACAAATTTAATATAATCTTAAATTAGTTTCATTTCTGAAAATTTATCCAAAAGACGTATCTGTGGACGTGGGCCTATATGGCCTATTACCTCTTCTGCACACAGACAACCCATAGAACAAGCTGTCTCTAAATTAGCGTGCGTTGCTAATCCGTATAAAAAACCTGCAGCAAACTGGTCACCTGCCCCTGTGGCATCGACTGGGATAACAGGTTCTACCCTAAAATCTACGCGGTTTCCTTCTTGGATAGCAGTCACACCTTCAGAAGAACGCGTACAAACGACAAGAGGTGAAATATCAACAGCTTTGGATAGAGCACTTTCAAAATTATCAGTTTCGAATAGCGCCATAATTTCCTCTTTGTTTCCGATAACATAATCCAATTCGTTTTTAATCAAACTTAGAAAATCTGCTCGATGTCTTTCAACACAAAAGGGATCAGAAATCGCAATTCCAGACAAACCACCCGCCGCTCTACATTCCTTGGCAAGTTTTATAAAAGCCTCTTTACCTTTATCTTTATCAAAAAGATATCCTTCCAAAAAAACAATGTCTGCACTTGCCGCCACTTCCAAATTCACATCTTCCGGTCCTAATTCGGCTGATATCCCAAGATAGGTATTCATCGATCTCTCTCCATCATCTGATACAAAAATCATAGAGCGAGATGTTGGAAGCTCACTTGTATCTGAGAGATTATTAACAAAGTCAGTTCCATTTTCCTCCATAGTGTCACGATAAAAGACACCCAACTCATCAGTTCCTACTTTCCCTATAAAACCAGTTTTTAAGCCAAGCGCACCAATGCCTGCAATTGTATTAGCAACCGAACCTCCTGGCGCTTGCTTTCGATTATCCATTGAATTGTATAACAACTCCCCACGATCACGATCGACCAGCTGCATAATTCCTTTTTCAATATTCATTTTTTCTAAAAACATATCTGAACTTTGGCTAATGACATCAACGACTGCGTTTCCAATGCCTAGAACATTGTATTTCTTCATAACTCTTTATCCTCAAACGAACACAAATCTCTTATTAAACAAGTAGAGCATAATGGTTTACGTGCCTTACAGTGGTAGCGCCCATGCAAGATCAACCAATGATGAGCATGTAATTGAAAATCTGCAGGAACGTTATCCTCTATTGCCCTCTCAACGGCATCAACATCTTTTCCTGGGGCAATACCAGTTCTATTCCCAACACGAAAAATATGGGTATCAACCGCTTGCGCGGGATGCTTCCACCACATATTCAAAACAACGTTAGCAGTCTTTCGGCCTACTCCTGGAAGGGATTGAAGTGCTGCACGTGAGTTAGGAACTTGTCCATCATATTGTTCCAAAAGGATTTTACTTAACTTTATGACATTCTTAGCTTTATTTCTAAATAAGCCTATTGTCTTAATATGCTCAATTAAGCCCCGTTCTCCTAGATCCAACATTTTTTCTGGAGTATCAGCGATTTGAAAAAGCTTTTTTGTGGCTTTGTTAACACCGGCATCAGTAGATTGAGCACTCAGGGCAACGGCAACTACCAAAGTATAAACGTTAACGTGCTCTAATTCTCCCTCAGGCTCTTTTGCTGCCTCTTTAAAACGGTTAAAAATTTCCCGCAATGTGTTATAATCCAGCTGCTTTACCATAGTAGACTCATGCAATTTAAAATGTATTTATACAAGTGCATGCATGGGATATTTTATAAATTTAAGAGGCTTCCGATAAATAATGCACCAAGTTTACAACATCGAGCAAAATTTTAGCTACCAAGCATCCATAGAAGATAAAATCTTTCTTAAGGAACTATCAGAGCAACAAAGTTTTTCAGAAACAGATTTTTTAAAATCGCATAAAAACAGAAATTTGCTCGTAAATGAATTTATTGAACTAAAATCTGATTGTAAAAAGTTAACGACGCGCCTTCATATTTCCTACGAGTATAAAAATTCCCCTTTCGGGAAGGCGCTCATTATGAATAGCAAGTATGGGATCTGCGGTTTGGCATTCTGCGATCACATCAATGAAGAGATTGCCTTGGCTGATATGATGTCGAGATGGCCCTCAGCAACTTACAGTGCAGAAAATATCTTTTCCGATTTAGAGTTCAAATCTGTTTTAGACCAAACTACTAAAATCAACCTTTGTTTAATAGGAAGTCCACTTCAACTTCAGGTTTGGAGCGCATTATTAAAAATTCCAGCTGGAAAGGTTACAAACTATAAAACACTAGCCAAGCATATAGGTAAACCAAAAGCCGTTAGAGCCATAGCAACTGCCATTGGAAGAAATCCATTATGTTGGCTCATCCCATGCCATCGAGTTTTAAGGACGAACGGCGAGTTGGGCGGCTATCACTGGGGTCTAAAAGTTAAAAAGGCAATGTTAAGATTTGAATCAATTTAAAATTTACTCAGGCTGATCGGCAACAATAGAAACTCATCGCTATTCACGCTCTATTGCTATTGCTGTCCCCTCACCACCACCTATACAAACTGCAGCAATTCCACGCTTCATTTCATATCTTTCGAGTGCATTCAGAAGAGTTACCATTATTCTCGCACCAGAAGCTCCTATTGGATGTCCAATTGCACAAGCCCCTCCATGAACATTCATTTTTTTTCTTGAAACGCCCAGTTCATGCATGAAAGCCATAGGGACAACAGCAAATGCCTCATTAACTTCCCAGAGATCTACCATATCAGCTGTCCAAGATAGCGACTTCATTAATTTTTGCACTGCATATATGGGGGCTGTGGTAAATAAACCTGGGGCTTGGGCATAGCTACTATGGGTCAGAATTCGTGCACGTATAGGCAAACCCATTTTTTCAGAATACACTCTAGAACTTAGGATCAACGCCGCACCACCATCAGAAATTGAAGAGGAGTTTGCTGGAGTCACAGTGCCGTCCTTTCTAAATGCGGGCTTTAAATTTGGGATTTTTTCAGGTTGTGCGTTTTGCGGTTGCTCATCTAAAACAATAGTTCTCTTTTTTCCTTTTCGATCCACGGTTTCAATAGGCATAATTTCATTTTCGAATACTTTTGATTTTTGAGCAGAAAGTGAATTTTCCAATGATTTCAACGCATACTCATCCTGGGCTTCTCTGGTAAATTGATATTTTTCCGCACAATCCTCAGCAAAAGTTCCCATCAAACGTCCAGGCTCATAGGCATCCTCTAATCCATCATGAAACATATGATCGATTACCTTACCATGACCCAACCGGGCTCCACCGCGCATCTTCGGTAGTAGATAAGGCGCGTTAGACATACTTTCCATTCCACCAACGGCTAGAATTTTGCTTTGTCCAAGCTTGATTTGATCAAACCCAATCATTGCAGCCTTCATTCCTGAACCACACATTTTATTCAATGTCGTAGCTGGAATGGTTTCATCTAGACCTGCAGCAAAGCTTGCCTGCCGTGCGGGCGCTTGACCTTGGCCTGCTCCAAGAACATTCCCCATGATTACTTCATCAACTCGATCAATGCCCGCTTGCTTCATAGCCCCGTCAATAGCCATTCCACCTAAATCTGAAGCCGAAAAGCAATCTAACTCACCCTGAAAGCCTCCAATGGGAGTTCTGATTGCAGATGTGATAACAACTTCTTCCATAAAATCATGACCCTATAAAAATAAAACTTTTTCTCCCACAGGTTATACTGTCTTGTGAGAGCTTACAATAATTGTGCATGTTGAATTAGTCAGATCGACACTGTAAGGAAAAGTTGCCTTCATCGAAAAAAAGAATATTTGTTTCAGGCAATTTTACGGAGTTAGAATGCGAGATTTTCATTTTCCCGGACGATCTTCAGTATTAGCTGAAAATGGTATGTGTGCCACTTCTCATCCATTAGCTGCTCAAGCTGCCTTGGAAATTTTAAAAAATGGTGGAAACGCAATGGATGCGGCCATAGCCGGTGCAGTACTCTTGGGTATTTGTGAACCGCAAATGACCGGAATAGGGGGCGATTGTTTTGTCCTCTTTTCTCCCAGTGGTTCCAATGAAATAAAATCAATGAATGGATCAGGCTACGCACCTAGCCTGGCCAACGCTGATGAGCTCAGAGACGAAGCATTATCATCTATACCTTTAAATTCCGCTCATGCGGTTACAATTCCATGCGCCATCGACGCCTTCTGTAAATTGTCAGCAGATTGGGGAAAATTAGGCCTTGATACAATTTTACAGCCAGCAATTCACTATGCAGAGCATGGGGTTCCGATTGCAGAGCGGGTAGCATATGATTTAGCCGAGCTTACTGAAAACCTAAATCCTGCTGGCAGAGAATTTTATTTACCATGGGGCAGAGCCCCAAGGGTGGGAGAGTTGTTTGCACACCCAGGACAAGTGAAAGTGTTGAATGAAATTGCGAAAAAGGGTCGCGATGGGTTTTATTCTGGTGAAGTTGCTGAAGACATGGTGAACAGTCTTCAAAAACTCGGAGGCACTCACACAATGGATGATTTCTCCAATATGGAGGCCTTCTATACAAATCCTATCGCTGGTAAATTTTCAAAGTTTGAACTCGTTGAGCATCCGCCGAATGGCCAGGGAGCCACAGCCATTCTTTTATGTAATATCCTTAAACATTTCCCCATATCATCAATGGAGCCCTTTGGTTTTGAGCGCACTCACATTGAAACTGAAGCGACTAAACTGGCTTACGATGCACGCAACAGATTAGTGTCTGATCCAACCGTTTTTGATGCCACAACAAGAATGACTTCCGACAAATTAGCTGAAGAATTAGCAGACAAAATTAATATGAAGCAGATCATTAATGAAGTCTCTTCCGTTACTGAAGAAGTACACAAAGATACCATTTACATCACCGTTGTTGACAAAGACCAAATGGCTGTTTCGCTAATATATTCAATTTTCCATGGGTTTGGTTCTGGTATTGCAAGTGAAAAATTTGGAGTATTGTTTCAAAATAGAGGTGCTGGGTTCAACCTTATACCAGGTCATGTAAATGAATATGGAGCACATAAAAGGCCTCTACATACAATCATTCCCGCCATTGTAAAAGAAAAGGAAATCGTAAACATGCCTTTTGGTGTCATGGGGGGGCAATATCAAGCAGCCGGACATGCCCGTGTCCTTTCAAATATTTACGACTATGAAATGGACATCCAAGCCGCTCTCGACGCACCACGTAGTTTCTTTGAGAATGGCTCTCTCAGGATTGAACGCGGATACGATAAAAACACTGTTCAAAAACTATCTAGTCTTGGTCACCAAATTGATCAAAATATAGGTCCTATTGGGGGTGCTCAAGCAATCAAAATACATGAAAGTGGTGTTTTAGAGGGTGCGTCGGATCCAAGAAAAGATGGGTGTGCTTTAGGGTATTAGGGCAAGGCACTCAATTCATTTGAAAATGAATTGAGTAATGGCCGTCCTGCAATGGTCCAAATAGATCTTGTACATCTGGATGGCTTACTGGCTCTCCAGAATAGTCTTCAACAAGATTTTGTTCAGAAACATAGGCAACATAAAAACTGTGGTCGTTTTCTGCCAAAAGATGGTAGTAAGGTTGTTCCTTATGCGGCCTGCTGTCTTCAGGAATTGATTCATACCACTCGTCAGTGTTGCTAAATTCTGGATCAACATCAAAAACGACCCCTCGAAAGGGATGTTTTTTATGTCGAACTATCTGCCCGAGATGATATTTTGCGCTTTTAGTAAACATGTCCACGATGATAAATAAGTCTTCCCACCTAGATTGTCTAGGCCAGCATAAGCCAAAAACATGGAAATATTAGATCGTATTTCAAAATATTCGATTAATGCTTTAGAAATTTCAATCTTTCGTTTATCTCTATACGAAAGAGAAATAAATGAGCAGTAACATAAAAATATTGTGTCTATGCCTTGTTTTGGGCTCATGCAGTTTTATCAATTTCGATGCCCCTCGGAATATGGATAACGCATGCTCAATTTTGCAACAACGCCCTTCATTTGATCGCGCTTTTCAAAAAACAAAACGGAAATGGGGGGCGCCCGTTCACGTCCAAATGGCAATATTGCACCAAGAAAGTAAGTTTATCCCAAATGCAAAGACTCCAAGAAAATATTTCCTTGGTATTGTTCCTTGGGGTCGGCAAAGTTCAGCATATGGATATGCACAAGCTTTGGATGGAACTTGGGCTGATTATAAGAAATCTTCAGGAAGACGATTTGCCAGTCGCTCTAACATTCATGACGCAACTGACTTTATGGGCTGGTACATGCAAGAGTCTAGAAGGCGTCTGGGAATCAAAATGTCAGATGCAAAAAAACAGTATCTGGCATATCACGAAGGTCATGGAGGCTTTGAAAGAGGGTCGTACCGTAAAAAAGCTTGGTTATTAAGTGTATCAGATAAGGTAAACCGACGCGCTAATTCATACAAAAAACAATTGAAAAGATGTGGACGCGCCTAGAATAATTACTTGTCGCTGTCTTTGCGTTTATTAATTTCTAAAGCAATAGAAAATAAAGTATCATTTATATTTTTTGGGTACTCAGTATCTTCTAAGGCTATTGATGTTGATGTGCCATTTTCATTTTTTACGGTGAATTTTTTGAGTTCTGGTTGAGCGCCTGCAAAAAGAAGCTCAACACTACCACTTTCAGGTGTTATTGGATCTCTTATAATTAAAACAGCCTCTTCCGAGGCTTCCATATAATTTGAAACTATACCAGAATTAATTAAGTCTATTTCACTGTTAAGCAGCAGGGAAATTGGATTATTTCTGACAGGGTAGGTCATTGGTTCTTGATCACCTTTCGGATCAAAAATAGCCAAAGCACCAGCGGCAACTAAAACCAAGGTTTTATCTGGCTTATCATATTCAAACCGCATACGGCCAGGGCGCTTCAGTAAAATAATACCAGACGATTCACTTCCATCGGCATTCACTTGAAAAAAATTGGCTTTAAGCAATTTTAAGTTTGTTAAGTATTCTGATAAATTTTTTAATGAATAGGGATCAGCTCGCAAAATTGATGCACTTATAAAAAGAACAACAAAAATTTGAATTTTTACAAAAGCCTTAATTATACCAACCAATATAACCAACCTTAAATACTCGTTTCTCATGCGATTTTATATACTAAGTTGGTTTTCAATTGGAAGCTATTCAGGGATCAAAATTTCCCTTTTACCTACATGATTGGCAGGGCTTACTAAACCACTTTCCTCCATTTGTTCCACTAATCTTGCAGCTTTGTTATATCCTATTGCTAATTTTCGCTGAATGTAACTGGTTGAACATTTACGATCTTTCATCACAATCGCCACTGCTTGATCATAGATAGCATCCTCGCCGTCAGTATTACCACCTAACCCTAAAACTTGATCAATACTATCTACCTTATCATCTGTTGGGCCATCAACCACACCACTTTTATATTCTGGTGGTCCAAAAGCCTTCAAATGGTTCACGACTTCTTCAACCTCTTCATCAGAAACGAAAGGACCATGACATCGAATTATTTTTGACCCACCAGCCATATATAGCATATCTCCCATACCAAGAAGCTGCTCAGCTCCCATTTCACCTAAAATCGTTCGACTATCTATTTTTGATGTTACTTGAAATGATATTCTGGTCGGAAAATTAGCTTTAATCGTGCCTGTAATGACATCTACTGAAGGTCGTTGCGTTGCCATTATCAAGTGGATACCAGATGCTCTAGCCATTTGTGCTAGTCGTTGAATACATGCTTCAATTTCTTTGCCAGCCACCATCATTAAATCAGCCATTTCATCTACAATAACAACAATGTAGGGCATTTTTTCTGGATTGAACTCCTCAGTTTCAAAAATTGGATCGCCCGTTTCATCGTCAAAGCCCGTTTGGATGGTTCGGCTGAACATTTCACCCTTCCTTTTAGCATCAGCCACTCTTCCATTGAATCCATCAATGTTTCTTACACCCATTTTCGACATTTTTCGGTATCGCTCTTCCATCTCACCGACTACCCATTTGAGCGCAACAACTGCTTTTTTAGGATCTGTTACAACCGGTGATAGGAGGTGTGGTATTCCATCATAAACACTTAACTCCAACATTTTGGGGTCAATCATAATTAAACGGCATTCTTCAGGGGTAAGCTTATAGAGAAGGGAAAGTATCATCGTATTAATGGCTACAGACTTTCCTGAGCCAGTTGTTCCCGCAATCAATAGGTGGGGCATTTTTGCTAAATTTGCAACAACTGGCTCTCCACCTATATCTTTGCCTAATGCAAGCGGAAGTTTTTGTTTTCCATCTCCAAAATAACGGCTGGACAAAATTTCCCGAAGAACGACCTTTTCTCTGTTCTCATTAGGTAGTTCAATTCCAATCACTGAACGTCCCGGCACGGTAGATACTCTTGCGGAAAGAGCCGACATTGAGCGAGCTATATCATCTGCCAATCCAATTACTCGACTTGCCTTCAGACCTGGCGCAGGCTCTAATTCATACATCGTTACAACGGGTCCTGGTCTCACAGAAACGATTTCACCCTTCACACCATAATCATCTAAAACGGACTCCAATAATCTTGCGTTTTCCTCTAGCGCTTCATCAGAAAGCGTATGCCTTTGAATATTTGTTGGGTTGGTTAACAAACTTAATGGTGGCAGCTCAAATCCTTGAGTAATTCCATCAAAATTAAGCACAGGCTCCGCTTCATTTTTCGCTTGGGTGCTTTTAGCGAATATTTTACGTACCGGTGTCTGAACTACTGTCTTCTGACTAACAGAAGGTATGAATTGACCATCTTGATTATCATATAATTCATTTGAAAACTCATCTTCAGCAATATCAGAAAAGCTAGCTTGTCCATGGTTTTGATCTTCTAAATTATCAGCATTGAAAGAAGTTAAAGGAGGTTCAATTCGTGACCCGTACTCAACAAACTCTGACTCACCTTGTTCATCAGAATAATCCCTCAAACCTGTTTGAAAATCAGCTGGCTCAATTTCATTTGATAGTTTTGTTTCACTTTGATCGGATCTTGAATTAATAACAGCCGTAATTTTTGAAGTTAATCGAGGATTGGAAAATATATTTTCATTTACATTCTCTTCATTATAGTTTCCATCAGTTTTGTTAATTCTTAATGCTTCTGCCGAAGAATGATATTCGCCGTTTTCGTTTGGTGAGCGTAAAGTATTTATTTGATTAAAGCCTGGCGCTTTAGGGACAAATGAACCCTCAAAGTCTTCTGTGTAGTTGTCATGAAAACCGCTATCGCTATTTTCACTCAAAAATTTCCGACCAGTAGACGAAGTAATTTTTACAGAAATAACTCCCAATTTTGAATACGTTACGGTTGAGCTTTTATATAGAAATCCAATAATTTTCTTAATTTCCAAACCGGTAAAGCCTGCGCAAAATATATTTAAAATACTTGTCAAAAGCAGAGATGTCAGCGTGATAGTTAAAATCCCATTAGATGGTGAAAGAGGAAAAAAAGCCAAAAGCGAACCTACAATCGTATCACCAAATAACCCGCCCATGCCAAAACTATGGATCCATTTATCTATTGGCACAATTGAAGCAGCGTATACCGATGATAACGCAATAGCGATTGGCACAAATATTAACCGACCTACAGCGCGCTCAGAACCAATGTGCAATAGAAAGCGCACGCCCCAAATCAATAAAATGGGGACTAGGGACCAAGAGCCCCAACCAATGACCAGGATTAAAGGAGATGCGATTGCTGCCCCAGTTTTACCAAGCACATTTTGTATAGGTGCATCCGATGCAGAAAGTGGGCCCGGATCAGTTGGAGAATAAGTAGAGATAAGCATTGAAAAAAGTACTGCGCAGGTGATTAATGCGATACCAAGAAATTCAGTTAATCGTCGTTCTAACGCTCTTTGCGTCTCTTTATCAATTAATGGGTCTCGTTCTCTAACGCTATTATATGCCATCACTGCCTCTTATTGTTTTTCTATGAGAGAACGTATTTTTATTAACGCCTCTTTTGTAATTTCTTGCTGAGCAACCAAAGCCACTCTGATAAAATCTTTTCCTGGATTTTTACCATTTTGTTCTTGAGCCAAATACGCTCCAGGCAAAACTCTAACACCAGTTTCACGCCACAAATCTAAAGTAGTTTTTTCGCTGTCTTTTACTTTAATCCAAAGAAAAAAACCTGCCTCTGGACTAGTATAACCTTTTAAACCGGATAAAATTTCATCAGCTATTTTATATTTACTAACGTATAGTTTACGGTTGTTTTTTACGTGCTCTTCATCCTGCCACACAGCAGCAGCAGCGTGCTGCAAGGGCGAAGGTAATGGCGCTCCTCCGTAATTCCTTAACAACCCTAATCGTTGAATATTTTTTGGTCCAGTTGCCAGAAAACCTGATCTCAAACCAGGAAGGTTTGATCTCTTTGAGAGCGAGTGAAACACCACCACACGTTCTGGGTCTGCATTTAGCTTATTTAATGCCTCGAGTGCTCCAGGAGGAATTTTTTCTTTATAGATTTCTGAATAGCACTCATCAGCAAAAATTTTAAAATCGAACTCTTCAGCAAGTTTTATTAGTTCAATCCAATATTCAATAGTCGCAATTGCCCCTTGAGGATTTGAAGGAGAGCAAAGATACACACCAGCGGTTCTTTTTAAGACCTCTCTGGGCACCTCTGAAAAATCTGGTAAGTGATTATTTTCTGGCTTTGCCTCTACAAAATAGGGCTCAGCATTTACCGTAAGGCTTGAGGCCATATAAACTTGGTAGAATGGATTTGGTATTAAAACTACAGGTCTAGAATTATTTTTTTTCTCTGGGCACAATGCTATCAAAGAATTATATAAACCCTCTCGCGTTCCATTAAGCGCCAGTATGTTTTTTTGGGGATCGAGAGATACGTTATAGCGCCTCTGCACCCAATCTGTAATTGATTGCTTAAGCTCTGGGATGCCTTCGTTGGAGGGATAATCATTAAATCCTTTTGCATTTTTAACAATAATATCCGTAAC
>VMBT01000049.1_pt1 | contig 76925 bp, 77 predicted proteins | sample 4404301 | NCBI WGS metagenome assembly VMBT01 (sample SAMN12238535, study PRJNA552566) | marine metagenome | isolation source: Coastal seawater | place: USA: coastal Georgia, Sapelo Island | collected 2008-08/2009-08 | reverse complement strand
AATGGATGGGCAGATGATTTTAAAGGTACAAAGTGGTTTTGGACCTGAAATCCAAATGGTGATCCCCTTTTTAATAAATCAAATCAACGCAAGGTTTGGGTATAAAGCAATTTCTAAAATTAAAATCTTACAAACGGATATAGGTTTCATTGATCAGAAAGAAAAAGTTTTAAAAAATAATGTTAAAGAAAATAAAAGACCTCTAATATCAGACACTATAAAAGATAATGAATTAAAATTAGCAATGAAAAAATGGGAACTTTCTAGGAGATAATTTCAATAGTTAAAAATCTAATATTTTTTGATTTAGTTTTGATATAAATATATATATTTACTAGTTACAAGCACGAGGATGGAATTTTGAAAAAAAGTTTGGTTATGGTGAGGCGAAATTTCTTATTTACAATGTTGACATTTTGTTTGTTGCCTAGAATTACACTGGCAAAACAAAATAATGATGAATTAAGGAAGCATTTTATAGGTTCAAATACAGCACCAATAAAAATAAAAGAATATTTTTCATTAACCTGTGGTCATTGTGCAAATTTTCATAATAAGACACTTCCTGAATTTAAAAAAAAATATATCGATACGGGCAAAGTACAGCTTGAGTTCATTGATTACCCTCTTGATAGACTAGCTATCATCGCTGCAACTTTGGCTAGAACAATACCCACAGAAAAAGGGTATGTTGAGGCAATAGCAATTTTGTTAAAAAAGCAAAAACAATGGGCTTACTCAAATAAACCCATTGATGAGTTACGATCAATCTCCAAATTGTTTGGTATTAGCTCTAATAAATTTGATTCTATAGTTCAAAATATTCCACTAATGCAAAAAATTGTTAATAAAATGGAAGAAGAAACTAAGAATTTTAATATAGAATCTACACCTACATTCATTATTAATAATAAACATAAAATTACAGGCGCTCTAACATTTAAGGATTTTGAAAAAAAACTTTTTGAACTAACTGAGTATAAAAACTCTTAATTTTTACAAAGGGAATTATATGAAATTTAAATCCATTAGAATTTCAGGATTTAAATCATTTTTAGAAACTACTGAAATACCTATTGAAACAGGTTTAACAGGTATTGTAGGCCCTAATGGATGCGGAAAATCAAATATTGTTGAAGCCATGAAATGGGCAATGGGTGAGAACTCAGCAAGACAAATGCGTGGTGATGGAATGGATGATATTATCTTTTCTGGAACTAATGATAGACCAGCAAGAAATTTTGCCGAAGTATCTATTAAATTAGACAATGCTGAAAAAAAAGCTCCCTCGAATTTTAATCACCTAGAAGAAATTGAAGTTTCGAGGAAAATTGAACGAGAAAAAGGTTCTACATATAGAGTAAATGGAAAACAAGTCAGATCAAGAGATATTCAATTAATATTTGCTGATAATGGAACCGGAGCTCGATCTTCTGGAATTGTAAGTCAAGGTAGAATTTCTCAAATAATAGATTCCACTCCTGAAAGTAGAAGAATAATTTTAGAAGAAGCTGCCAATATTAAAGGCTTACATAGTAGAAGACATGAAGCTGAACTGAAATTAAATGGAGCTACAGATAATTTAAGTAGGCTCATGGACATTGAACAAACATATCAAGAACAATTAGTCGAATTAGAAAAACAAGCTAGAAAAGCTGTTCGTTATAAATCTGTAGGCGAACGATTAAGAAAAGCTGAGTCGACATTGTTTATTAAACTGTTAAATTCATTAGAGATTGAACTTAAAAGTTTTAAAAAAGAATATGAAGAAGCTTCTGATAATGTTAATCAAGCACAACTAGATGTAACAAAAAATACAAAATCTAAATTAGTAGCATTTGATAAAATTCCAGAATTAAAGCAAATAGAGGCTGAAAAAGCTGCTTTTTTACAATCTCTAAATATAAAAAAAATTAGATTAGAAGAAGAAAAATCTTCAGCTAATAGAACCCTTGAAAATATTTCCAATCAATTATCACAAATAGAGTTAGATATTGAAAGAGAGTTGGAAATTAAACAAGATGCCCAAAAAAATTTCTTAAATTTAGTGAGTGAAGAAAAAGAATTGAAAACCGACTCAGAAGATTTTGAAAGTAAAATTAATGAGGCAAAAAATTTAGTTAAAAAGCTTAAGGAAAAATCTGATGAAGCAGATACAAAACTATCCTCAATAAGTTCACAAATATTTTCTTTAAAATCTAACAAAGAAAATATAGAAAATCGTATTAATGACCTCAAAGAAAAAATTATAAAATCCGAAACTCAAATTCCCCAATTTAATCTTTCCGAAGACGAAAAGAATTTTGAAAACAACAATCAAAAACTAATTGAAGGCAAAGAAATATTAGAAGAGAAGAATAAATTATTAGTTTCTAAGAAGAATGAATACGAAATTATTAAAAAAACCCTAACTGATTTATATAAAGAGAAAAATGAGGCTGATAATAAAATTAATTTAAATAGAGCAGAATTTAACTCACTTTCATCATTGCTAGGCCATAATTCATCAAATAATGAAACGCTAGAAAAGAGTATTGATAACTATGCTAGTCTTGAAAAATCTATTGGTTCAATTCTAGGAGAAACTTTATTAGCTCCAGTATTATCGAATTTAGATAGCAAAACAAATACATCGTTTTGGAGAAATAATTTCCGGAGTAGCTTACAAACAACTCTTCCCAGTGGGGCAAAACCTATTGTTGATAATATCAAAAGTAATTCAATATTAGATATTGCTTTATTGGGTGTAGGAGTTGTGGATAATCAAGAAAAAGCATTTCAACTTCAAAATAAACTATCTTTTGGACAAGCATTAACAACATTGGAAGGTGGATTATGGAGATGGGATGGTTTTGTTCAACCTCCAGAAGTTCAAAATAGCTACTCAGAAAGACTGCAAAAATTAGCTAAGCTCAGAACTTTGGAAAATGAGATACCTAATCTAGAAAAAAAACAAAAAAGTATTGAAAAAATTATTAATGAAAATGAATCCTCTCTAAAAGAAATAGAAAAATATGTTTTGGAATTAGAAAAGGAAATTTCTGAATTAATAGAAAAAAATAATAATTTAAATTTATTGAATACAAAAATAGAATCTAAGCTTAATTCATCAAAAATTCTAATAAAAGAGCATCAAAATATTATTAATGTCTCTAACAAAGAACTCGATTTATTGAATGCCGAACTGGTTAATTCAAGTAATTTACCTCAGTTATTGGCTGAAGAATTAGAGATAAGAACTATTGCTGACCAGAGTAGAAATTCATTAACTGATGCAATGGCTGCAGAACAACAATTACGAAATCATGAAAGTTTTAGATCCAGAAACTTACTTCAAATCACTAATCAAAAAAATAACTGGAAGAAAAGAGAACAAGAGGCAATAACACGCCTATCATCATTGAGAGATAGACAAAAAGACCTCATGGAGAAAAAACAAAATCTTTTGGATTTACCTGATGATTTCAAAAAAAAAGATGATGAATTAAATCAAGAAATTGAAAAAGCATTATTATTAAGAAATAAAGCAGCTGATAATTTAGTTGAAGCTGAAACTAATTTAAATAATTTAGAAAAATTAGAAAAACAAAGTGAACAAAAAGTTTCATTCCTAAGAGAAGAAATGATTAAGATTGAAGCAAAGCTTAACCTCTCAAAAAATCAAGTTAAAAACATAGAAGATAGGGTATTTGAAAAGCTTAGAGTTAATACAGATCAACTGTATGAAATTGCTAATCTTAATAAAAATGATGAAATAAATACTTCTACTGAAATATTAGAAAAAACAGTCCAAAGATTACTTAATGAAAGAGATGCTATTGGTGCAGTAAACCTTCGTGCAGAAGTAGAAATGAATGAAATGAAAGAAAAAATAAAAACCATGTCTGATGAAAGGATAGACCTAGAACAAGCTATTGATAAATTGAAAACAGGTATATTTGAACTTAATAAAGAGGGAAGACAAAGGCTAAAAGAAAGTTTTGAAGAGGTTAATAAAAATTTTAAGAATCTTTTCCAAAAACTTTTTGGCGGAGGTAATGCTGAATTAAAGTTAATTGGAGATGAAGACCCTTTAAATGCAGGTCTAGAAGTTTTGGCAAGTCCTCCTGGAAAAAAAATGCAACTTTTATCCCTTTTATCTGGTGGAGAGCAAGCATTAACCGCGATTTCACTAATATTTTCTGTTTTTCTATGTAACCCTGCACCTATATGTATTTTAGATGAAGTTGATGCCCCACTTGATGATTCAAACGTAGGAAGATTCTGTAATCTATTAGAAAAAATATCAGAGGAAACAGATACTTATTTTTTAGTAGTTACACACCACAGACTTACTATGGCCAAAATGGATAGGCTCTTTGGAGTGACTATGGAACAAAAAGGAATCAGTAGGTTAGTAGGAGTAAATTTAGAACAAGCAAATAGAATGAAAAAAAGTGCATAATTAAACTTTTTTTTGAAGTAAACTCTTGACTTATTTGTTAGCTCAAAATAGTTTAAGCACGCTTATTAATTGTAGATGAAAGCAGATTATGAGCTCGTTAAAAAATAATAAAACTTTGACGGAAAGAATTGATATTGCAATATCTAAAGAAGGAAAAATAAAAGACCCCAATAGCCATAATAAATCTTTTGTTAATATTTTTTCTAGGGTTGCTACAGAATTATTAGCAGGTCTAATGATTGGAGCAGGAATAGGTTGGACAATTGATCAATGGTTAGAAACCACACCTTGGTTTTTAATTGTTTTTTTTCTTCTTGGTGGAGCAGCTGGTATATTAAACCTCTGGAGAGTGGTAACAGGAAAGGGGTTAAAAATTGGATATTTTGATTAATTAATATAGAAAATAAAAAATGAATTCACCTGTAGAACAATTTACTATTAAAACCTTATATGATCTTAATCTGATGGGTATTGATGTTTCCTTTACTAACGCCTCTTTATTTATGATTTTATCAATTTTTTGTTCAATAGGGTTTTTATATTTTGGAGCAAGAAAACAATCTCTTGTACCAAACAGAATTCAATGTCTTGTTGAGATGTCATATGAATTTGTTGCTAATATGGTTAAAGAAAATGCTGGTAAAGGAAGTCAAGCCTATTTCCCATTTGTTTTTACTTTATTCATGTTTATTTTATTCGGGAACTTATTAGGTATGATCCCGTATAGTTATACTTTTACTTCACAAATAGCAGTAACTTTTACTTTAGCAGCCATAATCTTTGTTGGGGTTACTTTAATTGCTTTATTTAAACATGGTTTTAAATTTTTCACCTATTTTTTCCCCTCAGGTGTTCCTATTGCATTAGCTCCGTTATTAATTCCTATTGAGATAATTTCATACTTCATACGTCCAATCAGTTTATCAGTAAGATTATTTGCTAATATGTTAGCAGGTCACACTATGATGAAAGTTTTTGCTGGACTAATTATAATGATGGGTTCTGCTGGTGGTCTTTTAAAAATTGGTGCTGTACTACCACTTATGGCAGTAATTGGTTTAACAGGGCTGGAGTTTCTTGTAGCAGCTCTTCAAGCATATGTTTTTAGCATATTAACATGTATGTATTTACACGATGCAATACATTTACACTAATTAATGATTAACATTTTAAAATGAAAGGAAAATAAAATGGAAATGGATGCCGCAAAATTAATAGGTGCTGGCTTAGCTGTTATAGCTCTAGCTGGTGTTGGTGTAGGTATAGGTAATATCTTTGCATCATTAGTAACAGCTGTAGGACGAAATCCAGCTGCTAAAAATGAAGTATTTGGTATAGCTATTCTTGGATTTGCTCTTACAGAAGCCGTTGCGCTTTTCGCACTAGTGATTGCACTCTTACTTCTATTCACATTTTAAACTTTAAAAATTTAATACCTGTAGTTCGTTAACTACAGGTATTTTCTTAATAAAAAGAATAAAAATGAAAAATTTTAAAATACATTATTTGACATTCAGTTTCTTAGTCGTTTCAAGTTCGGCTTTGGGTGAAGAGAGCAAAGGTGGTTTACCTCAATTAGATTTAAATACCTACCCTTCACTTATATTCTGGTCAGTTATATCTTTAATAATTGGTTATTTTTTAATGAGATATTTGGTGACACCAAATATAAAATCAATTCTTAATGCCAGAGAAACAACTATTCAAAATGATTTGGTAAAAGCTAAATCTTCTAGCCAAGAGGCTGAAAAAATAAAACAAGGTATTTTACAAGATCAAGAAGAAATAAAATTTAAATCACAATCAATCATCAATGATGCATTGGTAAAAGCAAGAGAGATGATTGAAAAAGATGAAAAGGATATTTCTAAGAAATTAGATCAAAAAGTTTCCAAAAGTGAAGATAAAATCTTAAATACACAAAAAACTGTGATTGATGAGGTTATTGTATCTGCTGAAGAAATAACTACTAGTGTTGTAAAAAAATTTACAAACTTAAAATGTAATAAATCTGATATTGAGAGAGCAGTTAAGTTAGCTTCTAAAAGAATTTTAATGGAGAAATAAATGTATCTTGACGAAACGGCATGGGTAGCAATAGCATTTATTCTTTTCATTATTTTGGTTTGGAAAAAGGGCAGCCAAGCCATAACTTCTTTATTAGATAATAGATCTTCATTAATTGAAAATGAATTAAATCAGGCTAAATCACTAAAAGAAGAAGCTTTAGAAGAACTAAGACAAGCTCTACAAACGCAAAAAAATATTTCGGAAGAAGCTAACAATATCCTTAAAGAAGCTAAAGAAAATGCTAAGACAATAATGGAAGAAGCTAAGGCGAAGTCATCTGAAATTATTAAAAGGAAAGAAGAGCAAGCTGAACAGAAGATTTTAACACTGGAAAATGATGCAATTAATCAAATTAAAAAAATTACTAGTAATATTGTCATTGAATCTTCAAAAATTTATATAGATGAACACCTTGACCCGAAGGAAAATAGTAAATTAATTACTAAATCATCTAATGAGATTAAAGCGACTTCAATTAATTAGTTTAACTATTTAATTCCTATTAAAACCCTACCACCTTTAGGCACATTCAAATTAAATTTGGTAGCTCTGTCAACAATACGGCTATTTTTTAACATAAATTGCGAGTACGAAAAATCATCTCTTTCATATTCATTATTTGCGAGATCCAAGGACACCACTGATATATTTACTGGAACATAATCTTCAATACTTATATCATTTCTTATTGCCCTTATATTCACTGACAATTCCATGTCAATATCCTTATCATTATCAGTACAATAAGTTTGTACTCCTCTTATACCAATATAAATAGGAAAATTATTTTCTGATTTTACTACAACCTCAGCCGCTTCTCTAAACGATGTAAATTTAGGACAATCGATTTTTTCTTTTTCTATAACTGCACAACCACTTAATAATAAGAACATAAAAATTTTAATTAGCTTATTCATTATTATTTCCTATATGTAAAAAAAGTTTGTTGTTAAATTAATCTTAGTTGACGTAATCAATGTAATACATCAAAAGTAAATTATGAAGAAACAAAATATAAATTTATATTTAGCATCGCCAAGAGGATTTTGCGCAGGTGTAGATAGAGCAGTAAAAATTGTTGAAGAAACAATTAAAAAGTTTGGTTCCCCTGTTTATGTAAGACATGAAATAGTACATAATAAGGATGTTGTTAATTCATTAGCAAAAATAGGTGCTGTATTTGTTGATGAAGTTCATGAGGCACCTAAAGATAGGCCAATTATATTTTCTGCTCACGGAGTTGCTAAATCAGTTGTCAATGAAGCAAATAAAAGAAAAATGATTTCTATTGATGCTACATGCCCTTTAGTAACTAAAGTTCACAATGAGACAATAAGACACTATAATCTTGGAAGACATATATTATTAGTTGGACATAAAAACCACCCAGAGGTAATTGGCACTATGGGTCAAGTACCTAGTGAATTTGTTTCTCTAATCGAAACAGTTGACGATGCCAGAATTATAAACGTTAAAAATTCAGAAAAATTAGCATACGCTACCCAAACGACCTTATCACTTGATGACACGCGAGAGATACTGACTGTTTTAAAAAAAAGATTTCCTTCAATAAAAGGGCCAAACTCTGAAGATATTTGCTATGCAACAACAAACAGGCAACAAGCTGTAAAATCAATGGCTAATCTATGTGATACTATTTTAGTGATTGGAGCTGAAAATTCTTCTAACTCTCTTAGACTAGTTGAAGTTGCTTTAAGCCATGGCGTTAAACAAGCACAATTAATCCCTAATGAGTACAGATTAGATCAATTTCTTGAGGGTTTTAATCCCTCCATAACTCCTAACCTTGGGTTAACTGCTGGTGCCTCCGCGCCTGAGACCTTAGTCCAAGTTTTGATATCCAAACTAAAAAAAGATTTCGATGTTAATCTTATTGATCATGCTGTAACAAAAGAAAATATCACTTTTAATTTGCCAAAGATTTTAAGATAAAAAATTAGGTAGTAAATTGGCTGTTTATACTGAATTACATGAAGAACAATTACTAAAATTTTTAAAACTTTATGATATAGGCGATTTAATTTTATACAATGGAATAACCGAAGGTATTGAAAATAGTAATTTTTTTATTAAAACCACGCATGGTAAATTTATCCTTACTATTTTTGAAAATCGAGTAAATAAAAATGAACTTCCATTTTTTTTGAATGCGATGACCCACTTAAGTAAGAAAAACTTTCTATGCCCTCACCCAATCAAAGATTTAAATAATAACTATGTTCAAGAATTATACGGAAAGTCCTCAATAATTGTTAATTTTCTTGAAGGGAAATCGAAATCAAATATTAGTACAGATGATTGTTTCAATGTCGGTTCTTATATGGGCCACATGCATAATCAAAGCTATGATTTTCCTATGCAGCGAAAAAACTCTCTATCAATAGATGGATGGAAAGAACTAGTTCATAAATGTTCAAATTCAATACCTACAAGTTTGTTAACTGATTTAGGTAATGATTTAATTGAAGATATTAAAAAAACTCTTTATTTTTGTGAAAAGAATTGGCCATCTCACCTTCCAAAGGGCTTTATTCACGCCGATATGTTTCCAGATAATGTTTTTTTTCAAAATCAAAAAGTTTCAGGAATTATTGATTTTTATTTCAGCTGTACTGACATTTTAGCCTATGATCTAGCTATAGCTATTAATGCTTGGTGTTTTAATAAAAATGATGTTTTTAATTCACAAAAGTATGATTCTTTATTAAAAGGTTATAATTCTCAAAGGAAATTAAATAAAGATGAAATCTTCTTTTTACCTTTGTTATCTCAAGCTGCTTCAATGAGGTTCTTACTGACAAGGCTTTACGATTGGGTGAATACCCCGGAGAAGGCAGATGTTATTCCTAAAGATCCAAAGGAATATATTAGAAAAATGAATTATTTTTCAAATGTTGTAGAAAAAATTAATTATAACTAAAATTAAAAAATGAGTGGTGTAATAACAATATATACTGATGGTGCTTGTTCTGGAAATCCTGGTAAAGGAGGATGGGGAGCAGTTATCCTTAAAGAAGATAAAGAGATACATTTATCAGGTTTTGAACCTCTAACAACAAATAACCAGATGGAGCTTACTGCAACTATAGAAGCACTTAAAAGTATAGAAAAAACAAGTAACATTCACATATATACAGACTCCCAATATGTAAAAAATGGAATTAATCAATGGATATTGAACTGGAAAAAAAATGGTTGGAGAACTGCAAATAAGAAATCAGTGGCTAATAAGGAGCTATGGATCGAATTAGATAGATGTGTAGAAGCTCATAAAATAGAATGGTTTTGGGTTAAAGGTCACTCTGGTAATCATTACAACGAAATTGCTGATAAATTAGCTGTTGATGCAATAAAAAATAGTTAAACAACTATAAATTATCCAAAAGATTTTCGGCAGTTGAAACCTCAAATGCTCCGATTTCTTCAACAAAAAGTTTGGTAATAATTCTATCTTTAACAATCATAGCAAAACGCTTTGATCTATGCCCCATTACCTTTCCAAAATTATGATCAAGACCAAGGGATTTAGAAATAGAACAATCAGGGTCAGACAGCATATCTATTTTATTGTTTACACCACTTGCTTCTGCCCAGGCTTTCATAACATGTGGATCATTTACTGCCATACACGCAATTTTAGAGACCCCCTTTGAGATAAACTTTTCAGAGTTATTTATAAATCCAGGTAAATGCTTAGCAGAACAGGTTGGTGTAAAAGCCCCAGGCAGAGCAAACAAGACTACAGTTGAAGATTCAAAATATTCTTCAATGTTAATATGTTTAATACCATCATCATCTTTACTAACAAAAACACCTGAAGGAAAGGTATCACCAATTTTTACCGACATTCAAAACTCCTCTAAAAACTCATTATTAAACTAAAATTTATACTAATTAAATAAAAAACTTATTTTGATAAATTTATATATTCCCTAATAATTTCGGTAGTTAATAACTCTGGTAATATTTTACCATTTATTAATGATGGGCTATATATCTCATTATATGGCAAGCCATAACGACCTTTATGAGCTAAAAATTCTTTTATTTTATCATTTGGCTTTGTCCAGTCTAACTGAAGGAAAATAATATTATTTTTCTTGAACAATTCTATAACTTCAGGATTGTCTAAGACAAATTTTTTATTAACTTTGCACGTTATACACCAATCAGCAGTGATATCTACAAATACTGTGTTACCCTCTTGGGCTAATTGACTTGGAAAAACAAAATTCTGTTCAATATTCCAACTTGTTTCAGAGAAATTCTTATCAACTTTTGAAATTGGGTTTTTGATATTTAGTAAACTTAACAAAATGCCAGTTAACCACAATGAAGTAACCAAGAGCGATAGAGCCATAAGTTTTTTAAATACTATTAACCAATTCCCTGGCTTAGGAATAAAATTTATTATGTTTGGGAAAAATAAAAGTATTATTAAAGGTAATGATAAACCTAATCCCATAAATAAAAGAATTGAAAAAATGTCAACAAAACCTCCTGACAAAGCAAAACCAATTGCTGTCCCTACAAGAGGAGCAGTGCAAGGTGTTGCCAATAAGGTTAAAAACATTCCGGTTATAAAATCTCCTATATAACCCTCTTGTTTATAAGATAAAAATGTCAAAAATTTTGAAGGTAAAAAATAATGAAAAACTCCAAATAAGTTTAGGGCAAACATAAAAGTTAACAAAATCATGAATATAAGAAAATATGGACTTTGAAATTGGATTCCCCATCCCACATAATTTCCAGTTGCTTTAACCAAGAAAGTTAAAAATGACAGTAATAGAAATGTAGTCATAATCCCTAGTATGTTGAGAACTATTTTCTTTCTATAAACCATCCTGCTTTCAGCTCTAAAACCAACTAATTGGATCATTTTCAAAGATAAAACTGGAAGTACACAGGGCATAAAGTTCAGAATAAAGCCACCCGCAAACGCAATAATTATAATTTTTATCCCTAAATTAAAGTTGGGTTTAGAGATTTGATTCAATTTTTTATCTAGATTATCAATTGATAATTCATAACTAATATTATTAGTAAGAAAAGTTAGCTTAAGAAAATCCAAAGATTCTGCTACATTGTTTTTTAAGAAATGAATATTTAAGTACTCATTATCTCCAATAAAATTAGTCTTTTGATAAATAAAACCTTCGCTATCTTCTAAAATAATATCATTAACTTTATCCTTAAGATAATTTTCAAATTTTAATTTAATAAGGTTTCCATCAATTTTACTAGATACAAATTTTAATTTATCGTTTGTAGATTTCTGCGGAATTTTATCTTTATATTTAATAATTTTTGTTAAAGATTTCTTATCTTGAAATAAATAATTAATTTTACTTAAATCAAATTTATGTTTAACTGGCACACAAATCTGAGAACACACCTGGGCATCTAATTCTAAAATCCCCTGAATTTTTTTCTTTTTATCTATTGGTTTTATTTCAAGAGGAAAAACCACTTCATTCTCATAACCAAAAGTTTCAATATCATAAAAGGAAAATCTTTTTGGAGCAGGAAATAATAAATTCACTGTGCTTACGTTTTCTGTTTTTTCCCATGTAATTTTAGGTGGTAGGCCAGCATCACCTGGATTTTTCCAATAAATTTTCCAGTTAGGTTCAAGTTTTACTTCTAAACCTAATAAATACTGGTCCTCATTATTTTCTGGCGTATACCCAAGAAGAAGATCAAATTTAACAAAATCATAAACTTCATTAGATATAAAATTTTTTGAAATAGTAGTTTGATTAGCATAAGAATTTTTTAATTCATTTAGGTTTACAAAAAACAAACATATAAAAAAAATAATAATTTTATAAAATTTATAATTTACTACATGATTGTGCATATTTAGTTTTCAGATATTATTAAATAACTAATGAATTTATTGGATATATATATATATGCATCAAGAGCTATTGGGCAAACTTTTAATTTCTTCACCTGGACTACAAGACTTGAGATTTCAAGACTCTGTTATAATAATTTGTGAATATTCTAAAGATGTTGTGATGGGATTAATTTTAAATAAACCCCTCTACAATTTTGATATACACCAAATGTTTAAAAAATTAAAAATTCAAAATAATAAAAACATTGAAAATAAAACAACTTTCTTTGGTGGTCCTGTACATTTAAATCAAGGTTTTATTCTTCATTCAAATGATAAAAAATACCCATCATCTTTTCCGGTTTTAGATAATGTAATGATTACAAGCTCTAATGAAATTTTTAGTGACATATCTAAAAACCAATCACCTGAGTTGTCTAAAATTTTTCTTGGTTGTGCTGTTTGGGACTATGATCAGTTAAATAATGAAATTCTTGAAAACTCTTGGTTAATTTCAGATTCTTCAGTAGAAATAATTTTTGACAAACAATTAGGAACTGAATTATGGAAAAAATCGCTTGTCAATATTGGGGTAGACCCAAAAAAATTGATATCATTCTCAGGGACTGCTTAAAAAGCTAATTTAATAAAGAGGATATTCCTAATTTTTTATATTCACCTGCACCGGGACCTATGATTGATAGGACGGGATCTGAGGATGTCAGTAATTTATCAGCAACTTGGTAAATTGAATTTATTGTTATATTTTCAATCTTCTCTTTAACTTCTTCACTCTTTATTATCTTACCAAAATCAAGCATACATTTGGCTAGATATTCGGCTCTTGCAGAATTACTTTCTTGTCCCATAATAAAGCCTGCTTTCATCTGTGCTTTCGCTCTAGAAAGTTCATGATTAGAAAGAGATAGTCTTATTTTTTTTAATTCTTTAAGGCTTGTATCAATTAAATCATCTACATTATCAGGCGAGGTACCAGCATAAAATCCTAAAGTTCCAAATGTTTTTTGAATTTGACTGAATGCAAAAATAGAATAGCATAACCCCTTCTTTTCTCTTATCTCTTGGAACAGCCTTGATGACATACCACCACCAAGTATAATAGTTAGAGCCCTTAATGAGTATCTATCTATATCAGAGTTTTTCAACCCTTCTATTCCAAATACTAATTGTGTCTGTTCCAAATCTCTTTCTTCACCACAAAAGCCTGAAGACCACTTAGGGATTATGTTATTTGGTTTATAATTATTTTTAATATGTAAAAATTTTTCTTCTATGGTTTTAAAAAACCAATCACTATTTATATCTCCAGAACAAACAATGACCATGTTTTGTGGAGCGTAATTAGCTGAAAGAAATTCTTGTAAATCAATTTTTTTGAATTCACTAACTGTTTCCTTTGTACCTAAAATAGACCTTCCAATGGATTGATCTTTAAAAGCCGTAGAATTAAAATTTTCAAAAACTTTATCATCTGGTGAATCTATTGACTGTCCGATCTCTGAGATAATAACTCCTCTTTCTCTTTCTATTTCTTCTTCTGGGAAAGTAGGATTTACTAATATATCAGATAAAATATCAATGCCTAAATCTGTGTTTTCTTTTAAAACTTTTAAATAGTATGCTGTTACTTCTTTGCTTGTATATGCGTTTATATCTCCACCAACATCTTCAATTTCTTGAGCTATTTGCTGAGCACTTCTGTTAACCGTTCCTTTAAAGGCCATGTGCTCCAACATATGGGCAATTCCAGATTGATTTTTTTTCTCCTTAGAGCTTCCAGATCCAATCCAAACCCCAACAGAACTACTATCAACATTCATTTTGTCATTTATAATGGTAAGTCCATTATCTAGTATTTTGTATTCTAGATTCATTGGCATCTCATTTTTGATTTGACAAACTCTTGAACCTTAGACAAATTTGCTTCAATTACTTCAAAATGCTCCTCACTAGCCATAATTTTTTCAAGTTTACTAGGGGTTTCAGGTGAAGAGTTAATACTTTTCTTTATTACTCCAGGAAATTTTGCGGGATGTGCACATGCTAAAGAAATTATTGTTGAGCTATCTTGTATAATGTTATTATCTATGGCTTTTTGAAGTGCACCGTAACCAATAGCGCTATGAGGGTCCAACAAATAGTCATAGTCTTGGTATACACTTTTTATTATTGTTAGTGTTTCCTCATCCGTAATCTTATATGCTGCGAATAATTTATTAATATTTAACAACTGCTCTTTTGTAATTTCAAACTTACCTTCATTTTTGAAATCAAGCATCTGCTGTTTAACTTTAGCTGTGTCTAATTCATTGATTATATATAATAACCTTTCAAAATTACTTGAAACCTGGATATCCATACTTGGACTAAAAGATGTAATAACTCTTTTTCTTTCCATTACACCGTTTTCAAAAAATCTAGTTAGGATATCATTTTGATTAGATCCGCAAATTAATTTTGAAATAGGTAATCCAATTTTTTTTGCCATCCACCCTGCTAAAATATTACCAAAATTCCCAGTTGGAACAGAAAATGTTATTTCCTTTTCAGGAGCACCTACTTTTAATGCAGAATAAAAATAATAAACAATTTGAGGTAATAACCTGACCCAATTAATTGAATTGATAGCAGATAAAGAGGTTTGATCTTTAAAAATCAAATCTTCAAAACAATCTTTTACAATAGATTGACAGCCATCAAAATCTGTTTTCACTGATAATGCAAATGCGCCAGGATCATTGATATAAGTCATTTGTTTTTGTTGAACTTCAGAAACTCTTTTGTGAGGGAAAAGAATAAAGATGTCTATATTATCTTGTCCTTTAAATGCCTCCAATGCTGCTGAGCCTGTATCACCACTGGTAGCGCCAAGAATAACACCTCTTTTATTTCGCTTTTGAAGAGCTTTATTAAACGCTCTAGACAAAAATTGCATTGCATAATCTTTAAATGCAAAAGTTGGTCCATGAAAAAGTTCTAATATATAAATATTCTTTTTGATATTAAATAAAGGAGCTACACCCTCATTAAAACTGGAATAGGTATCTTTAGATATTTCAAGTATTTCTTTTTCACTTAGACATGGCTCAATGAATGGCTTCATAATTTTTGTTGCTAATTCTGCATAATCTAAGGTTTTCATTTCTTCTAACTCAGAATAGCTAAAGTGAGGCCATTCTTCAGGCATAAATAGACCACCATCTCTCGCTAATCCTGATAGAAGAACATCTTCATAGGTTAATGAAGATTCTCCACCTCTTGTACTTGAATATTTAATCTGTTTCGACATGCTAATCTTTCTTTTTAATTTTGAACCTTCCATGTGATGCATGGTAAGAAAAATAAACAATTAAAAGAGATAATGCCAAACCATACCATGTTATCGCATAAGATAAATGTTGATTTCTTAGTTTTGGCTTTCCGCTGACACCAATTGGAAGTGTCATTTTTTCTCCAACCCTGAGAGCATCAATATAGTAATCAGGAATAAAATCATTATCGTTGATATTTAAAAACTTAAAAATCTCAACTGGTTTTATAGTAAACCAGAAGCCATTCGTGCCATCATTTTCTGGGACAAAATAACCTTTTTTTTGTGGATATCTTATTATACCTTTTATAGTCAATTGGTCAGGGAAGAGACTAAATTTTCTTTTTTGTGGATCTTTATATCCTTCTGATACCCAACCTCTATTAACAAGAATGATTTTTTCATTTGTTAATTTAAAGGGTGTAACAACATGAAAGCCTGCATTACCTTCATATGTTTTCCCAGTTATATAAATTTCATTCTCATGAAGAAAATTACCTTTGAACTGGATAGATTTAAATTCATTAATATTATTTATTTTTAAATCTGATGGATTGATAAGAGGATTAGATTGGCTTTGTTCTAGATATCTCTCTATTAACGCTTCTTTCCAATATAACCTTTTTACTTGCCAAGTTCCAAAACTCAGAAGCATAACAAAAACAAAAAAAGAAAATATCGATGGCCAAAACATTGGCTTAAAAATTATATTCATTTGTTATTAAAATGCTCCAATAGTGAATAAGTATTTACCAATACTTATCAAGCACCCCACCAGTAAATACAAACAAATAAGAATAACCACACCACATCAACAAAATGCCAATACCATGCAGCTGCTTCAAAACCAAAATGATGGTCAGCAGTAAAATGACCTTTTAAACCTCTGAATAAACAGACAGTTAAGAAAATAGTACCAACTAAAACATGAAAACCATGAAAGCCAGTAGCCATATAAAAGGTGGAAGCATATATACCATCAGTAAAGCCAAAAGTTGCATGATTATATTCATAAGCCTGCACAAACGTAAATATAGCTCCTAAAATTATTGTTAATACAAGACCTCTTATAAAATCTTTCCTATTATTATGCTGCAATGCATGGTGAGACCATGTAACTGTGCATCCAGATAAAAGAAGAATAAGAGTATTTATCAAAGGTAAATCAAATGGATCTAAAGCTTCAATACCCTCTGGTGGCCATACCCCAGTGTCAGGATATAAACTTGAGTCAAAGAATGCCCAAAAAAAGGCAACAAAGAACATTACCTCTGAACATATAAAGAAGATCATACCGTATCTCATTCCAATTTGAACAATTGGAGTATGATGACCTTGATATTCGGCTTCTCTTACAACATCACGCCACCAATAAAACATTGTGGCTAATACCATAAATACGCCTGCCCCTAAAACATACAGAGAATAGGGATATTCATGCATAAACAACGTTAATCCTAAAAACAAGGTGAAACCGGCAGCTGAACCTAAAGCAGGCCATGGGCTTGGCTCTACTAAATGATATTGATGTTTTTGATCGCCGCTCATTTATATCTCCTTACTTACTTATGATCACTTAATTTTATATATTTAAACGTAATTTAGTCCAATAAATTTTTATCTCTTTTAATTATTCCAACCTTTAATCTATTTTTCAGCACTAAAGAAAGTGTATGACAAAGTAATTTCTTTTAAGTTCTTAGTATTTTCATCTTCGCTAATACTTGGATCAACATAAAATGAAACAGGCATTTTAACTTCTTCACCCGGCTGTAGAGTTTGTTCAACAAAGCAAAAACAATCAACTTTCATAAAAACACTTCCTGCTTTCGGTGGAGAAACATTAAACACTGCTGTACCAGTAGTCGGCTTATCGGACAAATTTTTTGCGGTATAATAAATTATTTCTTGAACGCCTGGTTGGACTAAAATTTCTTGTTTTGGAGCACTAAACTCCCAATTCAAATCAGAAGATATATTAGAATCAAATCTTATCTGAACATTATTATATTGGCCATTTGAACCAGGCGCAATGGATGCTCTCTGAACCGTTCCTGCATAGCCAGTAACTCTACAGAACAAATCATATAATGGAACAGAGGCAAAAGATAAACCTAACATGAATATTACAATTAACGAGGTCCACAAAAGAGCATTATTATTTTTCTTTGATAAACTAACAGTCATTTACCCTGTAATATCCATCCTCAAAATAGTAATAAAAAAGAAAAGAACGACCATGAAAATTATTATGCTAAAAATAGCAATATTTTTTGATTTTCTATTTTCATAGAAAGCTTTTATATCATCATCTTTTTTACTAGTTTTCATAATAAATACTACAATCCCAATCCAATTAGTTTATCCAAACAAATACCAGTAAAAATTACACTTAGATAGAATATAGAATATAAAAAGAGTTTTTTTTCAGCTCCATTATCTTTTTTAAATATCAATAATGATCTTCTGAAAAACTCAAGGCCACAAAGACTTGCTACTATAAGATAAATCAACCCAGAGTAGCCTAAAACCCAAGGCAAAATAGATGAGGGAATAAGTAGACAGGTATAGATGAAAATATTTTTCTTTGTTGCCTCATCACCATGAACGATAGGAAGCATTGGAATGTTTGCTTTAACGTAATCTTCTTTTTTAATTAACGCTAACGCCCAAAAATGTGGGGGCGTCCATAAGAAAATAATTAAAAATAATATAAGCGACTCCATACCAATGTAACCGGTCGCACAAATTTGACCTATTACAGGAGGAAACGCACCAGCCGCACCCCCGATCACAATATTTTGAGCTGTAGTTCGTTTTAACCAAATTGTGTAGATTACGGCATAAAAAAATATTGTAAAAGCTAGTAACCCGGCAGCCATCCAATTTACAGATAAACCTAAAATGATAATAGATAAAACAGATATTATCATACCAAAGGACAGAGCTTCTGATGGAATGATTTTACCTTGAGGAATAGGCCTATCTTTAGTCCTCTCCATTAATTTATCAATATCTCTGTCATACCATTGGTTGAGCACACCAGATGCGCCAGCACCAAGCGCTATAGCCAATATACCTATAGAAGCTAAAAAAGGGTTTAAATAATATCCACTCTCTGGTGTAGATACATAATAACCTACAAAAGCTGTAAAAACCACAAGGGACATTACTCTAGGTTTCATTAACCTAAAATAATCTAATGGCGAACTTAGGTTTTCGTAACCTTCGATTACGCTATTGGTATTAGTGGTACTTACGGACATATCTTATTGGCTAATCACTATTTAACTTTTGGTATTTCAGAAAATGTATGAAAAGCTGGTGGAGACGATACTGTCCACTCTAACGTATTATCTGTAGATCCCCATGGATTTTTATCAGCTTTACGTTTTTTTACAAATGCCTCAATTATTACTACTAGAAAGATAATAGCACCCAAAGCCCCTATATAAGAGCCAATTGACGCAACCATATTCCAACCTGCAAAGGCATCAGGGTAATCAACGTAACGTCTAGGCATGCCAGCCAAACCTAAAAAGTGCATTGGGAAAAAAGTTAGATTAACACCTATAAAAGTAACCCAAAAATGAAGCTTAGCCAAACTTTCGCTATATTCATAACCTGTCATTTTAGAAAACCAATAATAGAAGGCTGCAAAAAGACCGTAAACTGCACCTAAAGACAAGACATAATGGAAGTGTGCGATTACATAGTAAGTATTATGTAAAACAACGTCCAAGCCTGCATTTGCAAGTACAACACCAGTTACACCACCTACAGTAAAAAGAAAGATAAAGCCAATAGCCCAATACATAGGAATTCTAAAAACAATAGAACCACCCCACATTGTAGCAATCCATGAGAATATCTTAATTCCTGTTGGAACAGCGATAACCATTGTAGCAGCAGTAAAGTACGCTCGTGTATCGACTGAAAGACCGACTGTGTACATATGATGTGCCCAGACAACAAACCCTATTACACCAATTGAAACCATGGCATATGCCATACCTAAATAACCAAAAACGGGCTTTCTTGAAAAGGTAGACACAATTTGGCTAACAATTCCGAAAGCTGGCAATATCATTATGTAAACTTCAGGATGACCAAAAAACCAAAATAAATGTAAAAATAAAATTGGGTCACCTCCACCCTCAGGAATAAAAAAACTTGTGCCAAAATTCCTGTCTGTTAGCAACATTGTTATTGCTCCAGCTAATACAGGAATAGCTAATAATAATAAGAACACAGTAACTAACATAGACCACACAAATAAAGGCATTTTGTGCAGAGTCATGCCAGGTGCTCTCATATTAAAAATAGTCGTAATAAAATTTGCCGCACCCAAAATTGATGAAGCACCAGCCAAATGTAGAGAAAAGATTGCCAAGTCCATTCCCATACCTGGTGAACCAGCCGAACTTGAAAGTGGTGGATAAATAGTCCAACCTACACCAACTCCTCCATCCACTACAGCAGACAAAAGTAACAATATAAAGCTTGGAGGTAATAACCAAAATGATATGTTATTCATTCTTGGGAAAGCCATATCAGGAGCGCCTATCATTATTGGAACAAACCAGTTTCCAAAGCCACCAATTAAGCCTGGCATCACCACAAAGAAAACCATTATCAACCCATGAGCAGTTGTAAAAACATTCCACATATGCCCGTCTTCCATATATTGGACACCTGGGTTCATTAGTTCCATTCTCATATATATAGACATTGCTCCACCGATGAATGCAGCTACAATTGCAAAAATTATGTACATTGTGCCTATATCTTTGTGGTTAGTAGAATATAACCATCTCTTCACAAACCCTGATGGAGCTCCATGATCATGGTGAGCGTCTGAAGCGTGTGAACTTTGAGACAATGATGCCATTATTTGATCTCCTTAATTTCTTTTTTATCTAGTAAGGCAATTTTATTAAAATTAGTTTGTTGAACATTAGCAAATTTAACTTTGGCTTCTTTTAACCATTCTTTGTACTCATCCTTAGGTAAGGCCTGTATCACTATTGGCATGTAAGCATGATTTACACCACAAATTTGGTTACATTGGCCATAATACTTTTTCTTACCCATTGGCACCTCTGTCCAAATTTCATTAACTCTACCAGCAATTGAGTAAACTTGAAGAGCTAGAGAAGGAACAAAGAAGGAATGCATTACATCGTTTCCTGTTATCAAGAATTTAATTCTTGTACCTTCAGGAACAACTAATGGATTATCTACATCTAACAATCTTTTCTGATTTTCCTTTAGATCATTTTCTGCAATCATATAACTATCAAAAGATATTTCTTCGTCAGGATATTCATAATTCCAGTACCATTGAGCACCAGAAACTTTTACTACCATATCCACTGGTTTATCAGCTTCAGTTAAATAAAGTAATTTAAAAGAAGGAATAGCAATCACTACTAAAATCAAAACTGGAACTACGGTCCAAATAACTTCAATCAAAGTATTATGAGAAGTCTTAGAAGGTTTTACATTTGGCTTTTCTCTAAACTTTATACATACATATATTAACAGTCCTAAAACAAAAACAGATATCAAAGTAATAATAACAAGAAGGAAATTATGAAGGTCTGTTGCTTTTGAAGCAATAATACCAGCAGGTTCTTGAAGATCCATTTGCCATGGTTTAGGTTCCGATGCATGAGCTAAATTAGTAATAGAGAAAACAAAAGAAATAACTCCTATTAAAGAAATTGTTATTTTATTTTTCCAACTAATAATTGAAGCTTGGAAATTCATCGTCATTATGTTTACTCCTCAAACTTTAACTTGAAACAATCCACTGTTATTAAGGAAGTTTATTGCTAAAAATTAAAATGATTTTTATCATTATTTTATATTTATTACTTAAAACTTTTTTAACAAAAATACTAGATCTAAAAACAAATAATTTTAAAAAATCAATTAAAATTCAACCTGAAATACCGTAAAACTTTATTTTGTGTTAAACCTTGCAGAATAGAAACAATACTGCCATTTTATTATTAGTTCAGAAATTAAAATCAGGTTTAATAATGCAAAATAAATCACCTTTAGAAATAACAGATAAAATTTTTTATGAAGATAATGATTTTGATCTTACAAAAGCTCAATCTATATTATCAAAAACCCTGGAAAATGCTGACGATGGAGAATTATATTTAGAATCGACTAGATCTGAGTCCTTTTCTTTTGATGATGGAAGGATGAAAAATATCTCATATGATAGCACTAAAGGTTTTGGCCTTAGAGCAATCGCAGGTGAAGCAAGAGGGTTTGCACACTCAGGTGAAATCTCAGAGTCTTCTCTAAAAAGAGCATCAGAAACTGTAAAATCTGTTTCAAAAAACTACTCAGGCATAATGGCCCCGATAACAACTTACGGAGTTAACAGGCCTCTTTATACATCTGTAAACCCACTTGAAGAAACTGCTTTTGCGGTCAAAACAAAGCTCTTAGAAGAAATTGATAGTTATGCTAGGTCATTAGATAGTAATGTAGTTCAGGTATCTGCTTCTATTGCAGCATCATACCAAGCCATTCAAATATTAAGAGCTGATGGTGAGAGGGTTGCTGATATTAGACCTCTCATTCGACTTAATGTATCATTGGTTGTACAAAAGAACGGAAGACGTGAAACAGGCAGCTCTGGTTGTGGTGGAAGAGGTCTCTATGAAGAGTGGATTAATAAAGATAGGTGGAAAGGACAAGTCAAAGAAGCTCTTCGGATAGCTAATACTAATCTTGAATCCATTCCAACACCAGCTGGAGAAATGCCAGTTATCTTGGGTCCTGGATGGCCAGGAGTTATGCTTCATGAAGCTGTTGGACATGGTCTTGAAGGAGACTTTAACAGAAAAGGTACTTCTATTTTTTCAGGTAAAATTGGTGAAAAAGTAACAGCTAAAGGTGTTACAGTTATTGATGACGGAACAATTGAAAACAAAAGAGGCTCTATCACGATAGATGATGAAGGTACAAAATCTAAGAAAAATATTTTAATCGAGGACGGTATTCTTAGAAATTATATGCAAGACAGACAGAATGCTAGATTAATGAAAATGGAACCTACTGGAAACGGCCGCAGACAATCTTACTCGCATTATCCAATGCCAAGAATGACAAACACATTCATGGATAATGGGACAATGGAACCGCAAGAAATTATTAATTCAGTTAAAAAAGGTATATATGCTGTAAATTTTGCTGGAGGCCAAGTAGATATAACAAATGGAAAGTTTGTTTTCTCAGCATCTGAAGCATACTTGGTAGAAAATGGGAAAGTTAAACAGCCTCTTAAGGGAGCCACATTAATTGGCAATGGTCCAGATGCCATGTCTAAAATCTCACTTATTGGAAATGATTTATCTTTAGATGATGGAATTGGTACTTGTGGAAAAGATGGACAAGGTGTTCCCGTGGGGGTCGGTCAACCAACCTTGCTAATGGGTGGAATTACAATAGGCGGAACAGATACTAATTAGTTAACTTTTAAAAAGCATCTTCTATAAAGATGTTATCTATTTTTGTATCCCAAGATTTGTGATATTTTTCTAATAAAATTTCAGCACCTGTTTTTTTATTGTTAACAATATTGAATAACGGGTCTAGAAATTGCCTTTCATCAATTCCTCTACTATCTAACTTATTGCGTCTTTTTAGCCCTTCACTAGAAATTCTTAACATTTCTAAAGCTATATCATGTATAGATACATTATTAATGTTTCCTCCAAGAGCAAATTTAGCAGCCGAAATTCGTCCTTCTTCAAGAATTTTTGAATTCATAAAAGGCCTTGCTAGATCATAAGCTTCCTGTTGAGACTGAGGATCATATAATAAACCAACCCACAAAGCAGGTAAGGCACAAATGATATTCCAAGGACCACCATCTGCTCCTCTCATTTCTAAATATTGCTTTAACCTTACCTCTGGAAATGGAACAGTTATATGGTCTTCCCAATCTTTTATTGTTGGGTACTGTCCTTCAAAACCCTCTAAATTTCCATTCATAAAATCTAAAAAAGAATGTCCGGCAACGTCTATATATTTACCTTCCCTGTAAACAAAATACATTGGAACTTCTAGAACATATTCCAACCACTTAGAATACCCAAAATCATCATCAAAAACTATTTGAGGAACCCCAGTCCTATAAGGGTCAGTATCTGTCCAAACCATTGCTCTAGAGGATAAATAACCACTCTGCTTTCCTTCTATAAAAGGAGAGTTAGCAAAAATAGCAGTTGCAATAGATTGAAGAGCCAATGAGATTTGGAATTTTTGTATCATGTCTTTTTCATTTAGATAATCAAGATTTACTTGGATAGTACAAGTTCTGAGCATCATATCTAATCCAAGTTTACCTACTTTAGGCATATGATTTCTCATAATTTCATATCTTCCCTTTGGCATCCATTTTTGATCGGAACGAGACCATTTAGGGTCATAACCTAAACCAATCATTGATAAATCTAGATCCTTCATGGCTATCTTCATCATATTTAAATGTTTGCCAGTCTCTTTACATGTTTGATGCAAATTTTCTAGAGGAGTGCCTGATAATTCTAGTTGTCCACCTGGTTCTAAGGATATCGATGCGCCTGTTTCATCTTTTAAAGCTATGGTATTATTTTTCTCTAAAATTTTTTCCCAATTGTTTTCGTGGGCTAGTTTATTCAAAAGATCGCTTATTCCAGATTTACCTGAGTAGCCGACACGTTCAAATGTTTCTTTGTGAAAAACAAACTTCTCGTGCTCAGTTCCTATTTTCCATTTTTCTCTAGGTTTTTCTCCTGCTTGAAACCATTTGAGAAGGTCTTCTTTTTCTAACCTTGGCATATGGACCCCATTTTTATAAAGAGATGTATATTCTTAACATATTAACAGTTTATAATATAATTTATTTTTAAAACTATTAATTTTTTTATATCAACAATATTACTCTTGTTTCATATCACCATTCGTTAGTTGCCAAATAGTAAGAGCTGTAATTACTGCAGTATCAGACCTTAAAATTCTTGGCCCTAAATTAATAGGAATTACAAAGTTTTTTTGTCTAATATATTTTATTTCATCAGATGAAAAACCTCCCTCTGGGCCAATTAAAATAGCCCCCGAAGAATAAGGAGATAATTTATCATTAGAAGAATTGTTTTCGACCTGATGTCTTATTGTCTCATCACAGAATAATATCTTTCTCTTATCATCCCAATCTTGAATAACCTTAATTATTTTTTGAGGAGGAAGAATTTCAGGTATAGTAATTCTCTCACATTGCTCAGCAGCTTCTATAGCAATATCATTTAATCGATTTAAATTGAGTTTTTGTGTAATTGTCCTCTCAGTTAATATTGGAAGTATTTTGGATACTCCTAATTCTGTTGCCTTTTGAATAATATACTCATTCGGTGTTTTCTTTACTGGAGCAAACATAACCCAAATATCATTTTTAATTTCAGGATTTCTTAACTTTCGTAAAATATTTAAAGATACTTTTTTCTTTTCTATTTTTTCTATTTTAGCTAAGTACTCTCCATAATCATCGTTGAAAATTAGTAAATTTTCATCAATTTTTTTTCTCATTACATTGATTAAATAATGTGATTGCTTCAATGAAATAATAAGTCTTTTATCAGGAATAAGCTTGTCTGGTATATGTAACCTTATTTTTGGCTGATATGAAAAATTTCTCATTCGTAAAATCTATGCTTTTTAAAAAAATAAATCTACAGCAGATTGATCGCACTAAGATTAGATGATATTGCATTATTTATGAATATTCCAAAAACTAATAATAGCGACATCATAGAGAACGGTTGGTGGGACGCTTTACCTAATAATTATGTAAAATGGATTAGACTAGGAAGATTTGACAGACCCGTAGGCTTCTGGCTTTTACTTTTACCAGGTTGGTGGGTTCTTCCCTTAACAAGTTTAAGTCTGCTTGAATGTTTTAAAATTATGTTTATCTTTCTTATAGGCTCCATTGTTATGAGAGCTGCGGGTTGTACAATAAATGACTTATGGGACAAGGACATTGATAAAAAAATAACCCGGACGAAAAATAGACCTCTAGCAAAGGGTGATATTTCAGTTAATCAAGCCCTTATTTTTTTATTAATTATGTCACTCATTGGTTTAATTTGTTTATATCAACTTAATACTAAAACTTGGTTTGTTGCAATCTCAGCAATACCATTAGTAATAATTTACCCCTTGGCTAAAAGGTTTACCAAATGGCCTCAAGTAGTTCTAGGATTAACATTTAGCTGGGCAGTTCCTACTGCATGGGCATCAGCCAGTGAAAATTGGAATTTAGGAATTATTTTAATTTATTTTGCAACAGTTTTCTGGATTATAGGTTACGACACAATTTATGGATGCCAGGACAAAAACGAAGATGAAAAATTAGGAGTTAAAAATTCTGCAGTATCTGCAAAAAATTTTTTAAGTGCTTTCGTAAGTATTTCATATTTTTTATGTTTTATTTTACTAATGGCGGGCGGATATTTTTTAAAGGCTAACTATTTTTGGTTTTTGGGTGTCATGATATGTGGGCTTCATTTATTATTTCAAGTTATTAAACTTCAAGACTTAAACAAAAATCACCCCCTAAAGATATTTAAATCTAATGTGCATTTAGGCTTATTATTAACAATTTTTTCTTTATCTAACCTCATCAGTTACTAAAGTCTAAATTTTAAATTTCTGCCTAAAGAAACCATCAACAAGAACCATATGCGGAAACGTTAAAGCAGCCAGTCCAATAAAAATAACTTTAATTAAAGCTTCATTTTGGTTGAAGTTAAATGATAAATAATATAATGCGAATGCACCTCCCAACCAACTTAGTAAAGAAAATATTACCATTAACCAGATAGCTTTTGCTTTATTCATAAAGTTAAACAAAGTTGGTATTATTCTTTTCATGTGATTAAAGCTGTGTATAAAACAAAAATATAGCGCAAAGGCTAATAAAGGTGGAAAAAAGGAAATTATTAAAATGATTGGAAACATTAATTTCAAATAATCAATAGAGAAATTTATTGTTTTATAATTTATCAATAAGAAAATTATTGATAAACCACAAAACAAAAGCATGGCTTTTAAAGACATCCATAATAAAGATAAATTATTGCCAGATAAAATTTTAAAGAATTGCTCTACCTCACTTGGATTTAGAAAAATTATTCCTAAAACTATTAAACTGCCATGAACATAACCTCTGATATAGTAAAAATTATCAGCATTCCATTTTAAATCACCACATCCAAAATGAAATATACTTATTAAAATAAAAGTTATTAGTGAGATAACTGGAAAATAATACCAAAAAATTAATATTACACTTGAGAATAATAAATAACTTATTAGAAAACGAATTTGGAGACTAATTTTTTTTGAGTACCCTAATGTTATTGAAATAGCACCATCTAAGGCTCCATGAGGTATACCCACAAAAAAAATTAAAAAAAAGGATAAATAATCCCACCAATATAAATTAATTTCTAGCATTAGATAATAACATCAACATAAAAGATTTAATAAAAGGTAGTTTGGGCATAGCAAAAATTACTTTAAATATTGTTAATTTAGAACATTCACCTGACATAAACTGTGCCATTTCATCTCCACTTAATTTACTTGCCAAACTAGAAAAAATCTTAGGAGCTAACTGAGGGTATTTATCTATCACACTTATAAAAACCTTATCTAAAAACAGATCTAAATTATTATGAATTTTTGTATTTATAAAAGTACCTTTCCTTATTTGGTTAAAAATTTGAAATACTTGTTTTTGAATAAAAGTAAATGCATATCCAGAAGAGGGTCTTACAGCTCCTCCTCTTGTACCAATACTAAGACTGCATTGAGATTTAATTGAAATTTGATGCATCGGTATTACACCCTCCTCATAGTGACTAGTTGTAAAGGAGGTCAAATTAAAATGTTTCTTAAGATAGTTAGAGATCTCGCTTTTATAAAAGCTTTTACTTTGAATTTTTTTTGAAAACATTGTTGATTCAACTAACGCTTTTTTTTTACTAAAGGGTAGTAAATAAATAAAATGAATACCTCTAGATTGGTCACATCTAAAATCCATCAGAATTGCAGTTGCATCATCAAACACATCTTCTTTAGTCTCAACTACATAACCTTGGAAATGTTGTAACATGATATTTGAAGGAATTTCAGGAGGTCTACTATCAAAAATTAATTCGCTATTTATTTCTTTATCATTAACAAATAGAGCATTATCACTTTCAATAACATTTTCTTTTATATAATTAACCTTGATGTTTTTAAGCTCAGATTGACAAAAGCTTAGCCATTTTTTTTTCTTTATTACGCAATAAGGGTGTGTTTTAGAAGAGAGAATTATATTAGAGTTTTCTGTACATATAGACCATTTATACCAGATATGATCTGCATTTTTATAAGCATCTTCATTAAATTCATTTTTCCAAAAACCCCAAAAATGGTCCTTGTTCAAATCGAAGTTTTTACCAAGAAATAAATTAATATTATTTAATGAAGTTTTTTTAATGAGCCTAGCTAATGAAAAAGCTGCACATCCTCCTCCTATTATATCAATTTGACTATACTTCAATTGGGTAAAACTCTTTTAAATATTTATGAAGTTCAGATTTATGATTAATATAAATTTTTTTCTTAAAAATTTCAGTTAAGATTTTTTTTGCTGAAATTTTTGCCTTAGTAATATTTGATGTTACTTGACGACCCATATGCCAATTATAATTTTCATTTTTTAGTTGAATACCTATTTCTCTATAAACTCCACCAGCAATTGAAATAGCAACTCTGATTTTTAAAGGTAAATAAACTAACCCTTGTGATCCACTCAGATAATATTTTTCAGATAAATTTAATAATTTCTTTATTCCTAGTGAAACAATCTCAATTTTTTTCTCATCACCTTTTTCAGCCGCTTTTACTATTTCGTTAGCCGATAGATTATTCACCCAAGCTCCAGGCAGATACCTTCTTCCCATACTTGCATCTTCCAACACGTCTCTTGCAATATTTGTGAGCTGCATTGCAATGCCAAGATCAATTGCAAACAAATTCGCATTTTTATCCTTACATTCTAAGGCATCACACATCATTAACCCTACGGTTCCTGCTACCTGATAAGAATATCTTATTAATTCAGATTGATTATCAAAAGAGACAGAATTTTGATCTAAGATTAGACCATCAACCAAATCAATAGCAGCTTTTTTTGATAGTGAATTAAAATATTTGGGGAAATTTATTCCTGATATTGATTTTTTATCATTTTTTACAAGATAGCTTTTAATACCCTTTAGTTGCTCTAAAGAAAATGAATCTCCACTATCGGCTATATCATCTAGAATTCTACAAAAGCTATATAACTCAGCAGCTCTATTAGTATATTTACTCGGTAAAAATTTACCTGCCCAATTAAAACTTTTCCCATTTTCTTTTAGAATTAATTTTGCATCTTGAATATGGGTATCCATTTAAAATCTCTTTTACTTAATAAGACTTTCTACAACTTTAGCCGAAGATAAAACTCCAGGAACTCCAGCACCTGGATGAGCACCTGCAGCAGCAAAATATAAATTATCAATATGTGGGTCTTTATTATGATATCTGAACCAAGCTGATTGGGAAAAATTTGGAGCAATAGAAAATCCTGCACCGTGTTTTGATCGATAATTAGTCTTAAAATCTTTTGGTGTCATATAGAAGTCATCACAAATAACCTTATTAAGATCAGGTAAGATAGTTTTATCTAAGGCCTCAATAATCCTTTTCTGAAGTTTAGGTCCTTCAATTTCCCAATCAACGTTTCCTAGTAAATTTGGCACAGGACATAATACATAAAAACTATCACACCCTTTTGGTGCAAAGCTTTTATCAGTTGCAGTAGGTCGATGTATATATAATGAGAAATCTTCACTTAAAATCTTATTATCAAATATATCTGTTAATAAACCTTTAAATCTTTTACCTAACCAAATTGAATGATGGGCAATTTTAGGAAATTGTTTTTTTGTTCCAAAAAAAAGAACAAACATACCCATTGAGTAAGTTGTAAATTTTTCTGGTAAAAATTTCTTTCGTTTTTTTATAAATCTATCTGTGTTTAAAATTTCACTATAAAAGGTAGGTGGATCACCATTAAAAATTATATTATCGGCAGTAAACTCTTCACCTTCCATACTTTCTAGTTTTCTTATTAATCCATTTTCTTCATACGCAGTTTTAATGTCTACTTTGTACCTTACTGTTACGCCAGACCTATCTAATAATTTTGTTAATTCTTCAACTAATTTTCCTGTACCCCCCATACTAAAATAAACACCCCAATTTCTTTCTAGAAAATGAATAAGGGCGTAAATTGAGGTCGTTGAAAAGGGGTTTCCACCAACTAAAAGTGGATGAATAGAAAAAGCGGCTCGTAAATTAGAATTTTTAATATATTTATTTACCAATTGGGAAACTGTAAAATAACTTTTAAGTTTTAATAGAGAAGGTATCTGTTTTAGCATAAATAAAAATGAGTTAAATGGTTTGTCTGCTAGCTTTGTGAACCCAACATCAAATATAGATTTAGAAGCGTTTAATAATTTTTCATAATTCTCGGCATCACTGATCGAAAATCTTTTCATTTCTTCTTTTGTTTTTTCAATTGTTTGAGAATAATCAAAAGTTTGGCCATCATGAAAGTGGAATCTATACCATGGATCTAAAGGCTTAAACTCGACGTAATCTGACCTTTTTTCATCGAAAAGCTCAAAAAGTTCGTCAAATAAAAAAGGGGCTGTTATGACAGTTGGACCAGCATCATGTTTATAACCATTTTTTTTAAATACTTGTGCCCTACCACCCAAGGATTCTAATCTTTCTAAAAGTGTTACTTCATGACCAAGAGCCCTTAACCTAAGAGCGGCTGCTATACCACCAAAACCTCCTCCAATAACAATACTACTAACTTCATATTTTTTTTTGATTTCTCTTTTCATTTATACCTAATTAAGAGTTTTACCGTAGTTTAAATATAAAAAAAGCCTGCAGAATAAACTGCAGGCTTTTATAGAATTAATTATTAAAGCTATGCTGCTTCTGATTCAGTTACAGCAACGTTCCAAATAATTACACCAAATGCAATCTTATTAAGAACGTCAGCTAAGTTATATATAATGTTTAGTGAATTATCATCCACGCCACCGGCCATATAACCCATAAAGTAACCGATTGGGTAAATTGCCCAACCAATTGTTACAATCCATCTCATTGTAGAGAAAGCTGACTTAACTGACTCTGGAGCTTCTTCGCTAGCTTTACTTGCTTCACCAGCAAATACCTCATATAGGATGTATATCCAACCAACCATTCCTATAACAAAACCAAGAGTTACGTTCATGTAACCAGCTTCACCTAAGTAACCACCAATTAACATTACTAAAGAACCAATCATTAGTTTCCAGAAAACACCACCAGCAACCGCTGTACATGCTCTAAGGATAATGTAAAATTCTACCATTAACAATGGAACTGTAATTAGCCAGTCAATGTATCTGTAAACAGTTGGTGTCTCACCAGTTCCTACCCATACATCTCTCATGTAGAAGTAGTGAACTGCAGCAACTAAAGTTACTAGACCAGAAACTGTTAAAGATGTTTTCCACTTTGGAGAAACTCTTTGTGTTTCCATAAAGAAGAAAGCAGTTGAGGCTACAAGAGCCATTGAAATTAACCAGAAACTAATTCCTACAAAATCATCTGACTTTAAGTTAGCACTATCTGCTGCATTAGCCAGGAATGGTAATGACGAAATGAAAGCTGCTGGTAAGGCATATTTTAAAAATTTAGACATTTATAAACTCCCCTTATATTTGTCATATATTCTAGCTAATGCTAGATTTATGCACTATTAGTTAGTACTTTGAAGGTGACAATAAAAAAGAATTAAAAGATTATCAACAAATAAAAATTAATTTAAATCATTTTTTTTTGAAAAAAATATCTAAGTTATTGATTTCAATGCGTTTTTAATTTTGATAATGATAATCATTATTACAAAAATAAGGGATATTTTCTATGGATACAGTATTAATAGGCGGTATAGGGTTCTTAATTTTAGCGGGAATTGTTTTTCTTTTAATTAAAAAAGTAGATAATTCTTCTATGAATGATAAAGGTAAAAGAATATTAAACTATGTAATATTAGGCACATTAATTTTAGTAACGATAGCTATTTTTAAATGGCACAGTAGCACTTATTTAGTTACCAATTAATTAATATTAAACTATTAACTTGCCTTTAGTAGTGACATTAACTATTTCCCAGTTAGGATTTTTAGGCTTAATTGCTTTGGCACGTAAAAGTTTAAGTTTTGAAAATCTATATTCTTCATCATTTATAATTTTCTTTAACCACTGGTCTAGTGATAGCTTTTTATCACCCATAGTCTCTTTTAAATAAAGAACTGCATTTGTTTCTGAAAATTCATTGAGCTTAATATTATCTCCACCTATAGAAGAAAGTCTTCGGGGAAGATTATCTTGGAATGGGAAAACGCCCGGCACTGAAATATAGCCATAAATATCTTTTGTATAATCAAAATCTTCTATTTTTACTGTTCCCGTAGTTAATTTGACAAAGTGGTATGCAATGCCAAGCCCCTCAGTAAGATGCATTTTATTTAATTGATCCTCTTTTAACCATAATACATTAAGTGCTACTGAAGCACCCTTACTTGGCCACTGTGTAGCCGGCACTGATCCATATGCTGAAATTGATGCCGCATAGACGATATCTGAATCAAACAAAATAGCTGGAGTAACGCAAATATCTTCGTCTAAAGTAAATTTCCTTTTTAACTGATATGGTGATCTATTAGAACCCACTGATAGAATAGGAATCCTACTTTCTAGATCATGACGTATTCCCTTTACAAATTCTCCTTTATAAAAAGAAAATGAAAAGTCTGGAGCTGGATATGGATAACTTACAGCTCTTTCAAATGAAGAATAATTTGGAAAAAGCTCATCAATATGCTTAGCACTTGGTTTTTCTTCAAAAGAGCTCATAGATACTTTATAAACCTAAAGCTTCATCATAACCTAAAACCAAATTCATACACTGAATAGCGGCCCCAGATGCGCCCTTGCCTAAGTTATCCAATCTAGAAGATATAACAAGTTGCTCATTTTTATCATTTCCAAAAACGCTTATATCTAGGAAATTAGTATTTACTAAATTATCGGGCCTAAGATAACCTTTGGAATTTAAACCTTCATTTTTTTTCAATACCGACACAAACTTTGAATCTAAATAAAATTCTTCCATGAAAGTTTGTATTGTTTCTGTATCTACTTTTTTAATAAATGAAGAAAAATGTAATGGGATAGACACTATCATGCCCTGGATAAAATCACCTACAGATGGCATAAAAATAGGATCTAATGACAAGTTATTGTGAAATTTAATCTCAGGTAAATGCTTGTGATCTAAATTAAGTCCATAAGTAAAAAAAGGTTCATGATCTTCTTCCTTAAAATATCTAATAAGGTCTTTACCTCCACCAGAATACCCGCTAACTGCACTTATAATGAAAGGGTTATTAGATGAAATATATTTATAATCAATCAATGGTTTGATAATGAGGTTAGCTCCAGTTGGATAACATCCAGGAACAGCTATTCTTTTAGATTCTAAAATTTTATTTTTATAATTTTGCCCTAACTCTGGAAGACCATATGCCCAGTCTATATTAGTCCTGTGCGCAGTCGAAGCATCTATGATAACAGGAGATTCGTTCCCAAGTTGGTCTGCGATTTCAACCGTTTCAATTGCACTTTTATCTGGAAGGCATAAGAACGCAATATCACAAGAAGCTAACATCTCCTTTTTATAAGAAGTACTTTTCCTTCTTTCGTTATCAATCGGTAAGATATTTACATAAGGATGTTTATTCAACCTTTCATATACTTGCAAGCCAGTGGTACCGCTTTCACCATCAATAAAAATATTTTTTTTCATTTTATCCTTTTAAAATATTTATTAACGTTGCAACAACTAAAACACTATATTAATAACTCAAATGTAAATTTTTGTAATTTATTTTTAGGATTTTAAAAAATGAGTGCTCAAAAGCTTAATGACACTGACATAATGAACCTGCTCATTGAAACAGCCATAAAACAAGGAGCGACAGCAGCAGATTGTGTTTTATCTAGAAGTAGAGGCGTATCACTAACAAGAAGATTAGGCAAAGATGAAACTATTGAAAGATATGAAGATTTTGATACTGGCTTGAGGGTATTTGTTGGTAATAAAATAGCATCAGTTTCGACAAATGAAAGTTCTGAGAGTTCTATCAAAGATGTAGCATGCAGAGCTGTTGAAATGGCTAAAATTGCTCCTGAAGACAAATTCAGCTTAATTGCTGATCAAGAAACTCTAAAAGAATTTCCAATTCATAAAAATTTATCAATAGATAGTTATGATGCCAATGAACCTAATATTGAGACTATTAGACAAAGAGCATCTGAAATTGAAGAAGCAGCTTTAAGCGTAAAAGGCATTACTAATAGTGATGGTGCAGACGCATCATGGGGTGAAGGCGAAACACTCTTAATGACTTCAAATGGGTTTCTAGGCAGCTCAAAAAAATCTAACCACAGTATTAGCGTTGTTGTCATAGCCGAAAAAGATGGAAAAATGGAAAGGGACTACGATTATTCTTCAAAAGTCTTTGCTGAAGATTTAAAAAGCCCAAAAGAAGTTGGAATTGAAGCTGCAAAAAAAACTTTAGCCAGAATGGGAGCAGTTAAACCAATAACTGGCAAATATCCTGTAATATTTGACCCGAGAGTGTCTCGATCAATTGCCAGTCATTTTGCATCAGCAATTAATGGCTCTGCTATAACACGTCAAACAAGTTTCCTTAAAGATATGCTTGAAAAAAAAGTTGCTAATGCTTCAATCAATTTAGTAGATGATCCATTACTTAAAAGAGGCTTAAGTTCAAGGTTATTTGATGGTGAAGGTTTAGGCACATCAAAACAAACTCTAATTAAAGACGGTGTGTTACGCCAATGGCTATTAGACTTATCATCAGCAAAACAACTCAATTTAAAACCTACTGGGAATGCCAAACGCGGTATTAGTGGCCCTCCATCACCTGGGACTACAAACTTAACATTAATGAATGGGAAAGAAACACCCGAGGTTTTAATTTCAAACGTTAAAGATGGCCTCTATATAACTGACATGATTGGCAGTAGTATATCAATGGTCACAGGTGATTATAGTAGAGGGGCAAGTGGCTTTTGGATAAAAAATGGTCAATTGTCTCAGCCAATTACAGAGGCAACTATCGCTGGAAATTTAAAAGAGATGTTTATGACTATCATTCCTGCAAATGACCTTGATTATAACCAGTCCATAAATTGCCCAACATTATTAATTGAAGGCATGACCATAGCAGGGAATTAATTGATTGACAGAAAAAAAAGAGGAACAATTTAATAGATTTTTAGCATGGTTTGACATGATTATAAAAGACCATGGTTTCTTGAGGCTATGTTACAACAACTTTCATAAAATTGATGAGAAACTCTACAGATCAAATATGCCTACCCCTCTAAGAATAAAAAAATATAGTCAGCTAGGAATAAAAACAATTATTAACCTTAGGGGTATCAGAAAAGACGGCGGTTGGTTGTTGGAAAATGAAGCCTGTGAAAAATATAAAATTAAATTAATTGACTTCAGAGCTAGATCGCGGGCGGCACCAGAAAAAGAAATGATTTTTGAAGCCGATAAATTATTTAAAGATATTGAATATCCGGCACTCATACATTGTAAGTCAGGTGCTGATAGAGCAGGTATAATGTGCGCTTTATATTTTTTACTCCAAAAAAAACCAGAAATACAAAAGGCAAAACAACAACTCTCATGGAAATATTTACATATTAAGTGGGCAAAACCTGGTGTTTTAGATGCTTTTGTTCATGAATACATCAACGAATATAAAAAAAATAAAATAAAGCTTTTAGATTGGGTTAGTAAAAAGTATGAACCAATTCAACTAGAAAAAAACTTTAGATCTATATGGTGGGTTAATAGATTGGTAGATGATATTTTAAAACGAGAGTAGTTAATTATTCTTAGCGCTACTATCATATAAATTTTTATATGTTTTTGATTTTTTCATTAACTCATGATGGTTTCCAACACTCAAAACTTTCCCTTTACTAAATAAAATTATTTGATCAGCATTAACTGCATTTGATAATTTATGGGTAATAGTAATAGATGTTTTATTTTTTGATATCTTTCTTAACGTTTCTGTAACTTGTTTTTCTGTTTCGGCATCCAATGAACTTGTTGCTTCGTCTAATAAAAGAATAGGTGCATCTTTCAAAATAGCCCTGGCGATCGAAATTCTTTGTTTTTGACCTCCTGATAAATTATTACCATTCTCTTCCAATACAGTATTGTAACCTAGCGGAGAGGTATTAATAAAATCATGAATATCGGCACTCTTAGCTGCCTTAATAATTTCGTTTTCCGTAGCTTCTAATCTACCAATTCTGATATTATCCATAAAGCTTTGATTATATATTATTGTATCCTGGCTTACTAAAGCAATGTTCTTTCTAAGTGAGGTAATATCTACTTTACTTATTTCCTGATCATTTATGAGAATATCTCCCGATGATGAATCATAAAATCGTGATATTAAATTTATTATTGATGATTTTCCTGCACCACTCTGGCCAACCAAGGCGACACTTGATCCCCCTTTAATAGCAAAGTTTATATTATTTAAGACTTTAGATTTTTGATTATATGAAAAATTAACGTTTTTAAAAATTATATTGGGCGGTTTGTTTTTAGCTAACTTAAATATTGGAGAGGAATTCAAGCTATTAATTTTAGGGACAACACTTAACTGGATATATATTCTGTCCAAAGCAGACAAAGCCTCTTGAAATACAGTGTTAAACGTGCCTAAAGCTCTTGCTGGTTGAGCAATCATGAGTAAAGCGGTTACGTAACCAACAACACTACCAGGAGTCAACTCTCCTATTGTAACTCTATAGCTAGCCAATCCAATAACACATGCAGCGGCTACTCCCCCTAAGATCTCAAGAATAGGCAATACTTTTGCTCTTCCAATTACCAAATTATACATTCTTGTAAATAACTCATTTAGAACATTTTCTGACCTTTTAATTTCAGTTGTTTCAAGATTATAAGATTTAACCATTCTTATACCTTGTAACATTTCAGTTAAGGTAGACGTGACAGTTTCCATTTGCTCTTGCAGAGATGTAGCAATCGTTTTTTGTTTTTTACCAATGTTAAAAATTGGCTTAAGAGCAATAGGATAAATAATAAAAACCAAAATAGATAAAAGCCAATCCAACCATATAAGATATGACATTAACGCTATGATCGTTAAAGTATCTCTTATTAAATTATTTATACTTCTCTCAAAACCATCCCTAATCAGAGTGACGTCATTAATTATCCTAGAAACATGATTTCCTGAAGAAAATTTATTAAGTGTGATCAAATCACTATTGATAAGATGTTTTGACAATTTTTTTTGTATATCAACAGAAATTGATAATGATATTTTTGAGACTTGTCTTATCTGGAAAAACATTGCTACCCCACGAATAATAGCTACAACAGCAATAATAAAGGGTAGAACTAGCCAATCACTGTTTTTGTTATCCAACAAACCATCAAATACCTGTTGAATTAGATAAGGATACACAGAAGCTGTGGCTGCTACTAAGATCAATAGAAAAAAGGCTATGATTATATCAACAAGATACTTCGATGCAAAATCATTAAAAAAATCTTTAAGGATTAATTTAGCGCTCTTAGTTATATTTTTATCCTTATCCATCATATTCCGATTTTATATAAAACTTTATGTTAACTTATTATATAAATGATATGTATATATAGGTAATTATTTTGTTTTGTTTAGGTTTTTTCAAAACATTTACTCAAAATATAAAAGTTTGGAATGATAAATGCGTATCATAAAACGTTTTAGTAAAACTAGTTTTGGTCAAAAATTTATTGGTTTTCTTTTTTATTTTATAACAAGTTTGGTATGCAAATCAATAAGATGGACATATTTAGTTGAAAATGAAAAATCAAATATTTTTAATAATGATCAAGAATATATTTTCTGTTGCTGGCATAATAGACTCTTTTTAGGTCCTCACCTATTACCAAGAAATAGAGTTATCAATGCTCTTCAATCAAGTCATTCAGATGGGATGATTACCTCACTGGCATTCCAGTATTTAGGTATGAAAGTGATACTAGGATCTTCAAAAAAGGGTGGTATGCAAGCCTTTAGAAAAATGGTTAAATGCATACAGTCCGGTGAAAGTGTAGCTATTACTCCTGATGGTCCTAAAGGACCTAAAGAGGTAGTAAAAGAAGGTATTATAAAATTAGCACAAATTACTCAAAAACCTATAATTCCACTAGTTTGGTCTACTAACAGATATAAAGTTTTTAATTCTTGGGACAACTTTGTCTTACCATTTCCATTTTCAAAAGGTTTTTATAGCTTTGGAAATCCGATATATGTTGAGAAAAAAATGAATGAGGATGAGATAAAAAAAGCTACAAAAAACCTGCAAAATGAAATTAAAAGACTTACTAAACTTGTTTATGATAAAACAAATTGATTTTTTGAGTGAGATTATAAATGACACTAACCACTTATAATTTTTTATGGGGAATAATAAAATATTTCCTTCCTAACTATCTGGCTAGGCGCAAAAAAAACGGTAAAGAAGATGGTCAGCGAATTAACGAAAGATTCGGCAATTCCAGAAAAAAAAGACCTAATGGTACTATTATTTGGCTCCATGGGACAAGCGTTGGTGAATCAGTCGCTGCACTAGCTTTAGCAAATTCAATGAAAAAAAATGGCTATGGGGATAATAATACTGAGTTTTTTCTTTTAACTACAAATACCCTTTCTGCTGCTAAATTAATAAAAGATAAAATTAAAAAAGGATTACCAGCAATCCATCAATATCACCCCTATGACCATCCAAAATTTGTTGCTAAGTTTATTAAGTATTGGAAACCTGACATGGCGGTTTTTTTAGAATCTGATTTTTGGCCAAATTTAATATATTTAACAGCAAAGTCAAATGTTCCAACAGTTCTAGCATCTTCACAAATGTCACAAAAATCTGCCCGATTTTGGACAGGGTTGGGGTATTTTTTAGCAAAAAAAATATTCAGTCAGGTTACTCAAGTATTAGCTGTAGATCCTAAACAGGAATTACTTTTCAAAAAATTAGGCGCACCACATGTTAAGAGTTTAACTAGCCTAAAATCAATTGCAGAAAAGCCTCCTATTGACGAAAATTATATTAGAAATCTTAAAAAACATTTGATTAAAAAAAAGATTTTACTAGCTGCATCCACTCATCCTGGTGAGGAAGAGTTGATGATAAAATTAGCTGACCTCCTAAGAAAACAAGCTCATGATGATATTTTAATAATCATTGCTCCCCGCCATATAAAAAGAAGTACTGTTATTCAAAACAGAATTAAAGCTGCAGGGTTTGATATTAAATCCAGAAGTAAGGGAGAGTTTCCTCATAAAAATGATGTTTTTTATTTATCTGATACAATGGGAGAAATGGGTTCGCTTATTGAAGCGGCAGATTTAGTATACGTAGCCGGGTCTATGGTTCCTGTTGGTGGACATAGCCCATCAGAAGCTTCTCAATTTGGTAAACCAGTAATTATGGGACCACACACTGAAAAATGTGATGCTCAAATTAAGGACCTAGTATGGTCTGGAGGAGCAGTTCAAATTGAAAAGGACCCCGAAATGACAAAAAATTTCTTAAACACAACCATAGAGCTTCTTGGTAATAAAGATCGACTGGAGGATATGGGTAAAAACAGCTTAATTGCTTCAGGTTATGCTCAACAACGTGCAGACGAAGCAAGTGTTTATTTACTTGGTTTATTGCATAAAAATAAAATTAATGATGTTGCTTAGGAATGATTAAAACACCAAAATTTTGGTACGACAACAATACATCATCTACCATAATAGCTTTAGCTCTGTATCCTTTATCCATAATCTGGATAATAATTTCACTTATTAAAAAAAACTTTAATAATCCTTACAAATCGAAACTGAAAGTGATTTGTGTTGGCAATCTAAATATTGGGGGTACTGGAAAAACTCCTTTTACCATTTACACTTATAAAATATTAAAAAAATTAGGTTATAAACCTATATTTTTAACAAGAGGATATAAGGGATTAGAAAAAGGTCCAGTTAAAGTCCGACCTGATCATAATTTTAAAGATGTCGGGGATGAGGCTTTATTACTTAGTAAAGTCGGCCCTACAGTAGTATCAGCCAATCGATCACTTGGAGCTAGATTTATCGAGGGTCTTAAGAATAATTATAATGTAATTTTGATGGATGATGGATTACAAAATAATACATTAGAACAAGATATTAAATTGTTGCTAGTTGATAAAAAATTAAAATTTGGAAATGAATTTTGTTTTCCTTCTGGGCCACTTAGAGAGCCAACAAAGCAGGGCTTAGAAAATATTGATGCTATCATTTTAACAGGTAACGATAAAAAGTTTATAAATTATAATGATAAATTTAATCACAAAACTATTTTCAACTCATCTATTAAAATTATTAAATCATCCATAACAAAGACAACAAACATTTTTGCATTTTGTGCCTTAGCTAATCCTGATAAGTTTTTTGATACACTTTACCAGAACGAGTATAATGTTATTTCTAAAAAATCATTTCCTGATCATCATCAATATACAGAAAAAGAAATTGATAGTTTAATTTTAAATGCCAAAAGTCAAAACTTAACACTTTTAACAACTGAAAAAGACTATGTTAAAATTCAAGATAAAAAAAATGAGATAAATGTTTTATCAATTGAAAGTACTTTAGATACAAAAGATGAGAAAAATTTTGAAATATTTTTGGAAAAGAAACTAAATGGCTGACCCTCTAAGTTTTCGTATAAAAAAACAATTTGATAGGTATATCCACGATCCTATTATTGCTATTTTAGCTATTCCGTTATTTTTAATTCTTAAAATATTACCTTTCAATTTATCATCCTATATTTGCGGTAGCTTGATGTATATAGTTGGCCCAATGACTTCTTATAACGGTCGTATTAAAAAACATATGCAGATTGCTTTCCCCAAGAAATCTATTACTGAAATTAATAAACTTACTAAACAACACTGGTTTATGCTAGGTCAAACTATTGGGGAAATGCCTCATATAAATCGTCTAATAAAGATAGGTCATTTAGAAACGGACGGTTTAGACAAACTAAAAACTGGTCCTGCTATTCTAGTGGGGGCTCATATGGGTAATTGGGAATTTCTTTTAAGGGTAGGTGACCTTGCAGGAAGACGTGCAGGTTATGTATTCAGACCTATAAACAACTGGATTTTAAATAAAATACAAATTCATAGGAACAAAGATGCTAACGCTGATTTCTATCGTAAAGGCCGTTTAGCTGCAATTGGCATGGCAAGCAAACTTAAATCTGGGGAGATTATTGGTCTAACTGGTGATCAATTATTGAGAGAAGGTATTATGGTACCTTTTTTTGGTATAAAAACACCAACTCCTCAAGCAGCTGCTGTTATGGCTTTAAAATGGAATGTGCCAATTTATATGGTTAGAATAGAACGTTTTAAAGGAATAAAGTTTAAAATGACTGTTGAAGATAAACTTAGAATCCCTTCAAACCTAGATAAAGAAAAAGCTATTTATCAAATTACTAAAATGATTTCATCCAGAATAGAAGATTGGATTAAAGAACAGCCTGAACAGTGGTTATGGGCTCATAGGCGATGGGGTAAATAATTAATCAGAACTAAGAAGTGATTACTTAATGCAACTTTTTAATAGTTGTTTTCCATTAACAATTTGATTATTCAATTTTTGCAGAACGAATTTCATCTGCAAACTTAATTTTAATATTTGAATTTTTAGGTACTTCTTTACTTAATTTAATTGGTTTACCCTTATCATTCATTACAAGAGCGAAACCCCTATCAAGCACTCTATTAAAACTAGATGCTTCTAATAACTGACTTAGAAAATTTAATTTTGTAACTTTGTTTTTTATTAAGATTCCTAAATAATTATTAAACTTCGTATCCAAGAGCTGAATTTTTGAATCAAGATTATTAATAAGTACTTTAGGAGGAGTAAGTTTTTGAGTATATTGCGTAATTTTATTTTTTTGCTCTGTGAAAATAGTTTTAAATAAATTTTCAATATCTTTGTAAACAAAATCTAACTTTTGGTTTTTATTATCAAAAATTTGGTCTGGTTTTCCCAAGATTCTTATTAAACTATTAAGTCTATCTTTATTAATATTCATTTTGTTAAAAAATGAAGTTTTAAGCCTTAGTTCCAACTCACCAACCCTTGCTCTTAGGTCATCTCTTACTGGAACTGATTTTTCTGCTGCACCTGTTGGTGTAGGTGCTCTTAAATCTGATACAAAGTCAATTAATGTTGTATCTGTCTCATGACCTACAGCAGAAATGACAGGAATAGCACTATTGAAAACAGCTCTAACTACGATCTCTTCATTGAAAGACCAAAGGTCTTCTAGACTACCTCCTCCTCTAGCAACAATTAATAAGTCAGGTTTTTTAACAATTGTTTGATCAGTTAGCTCGTTAAATTTGTTTATTGCATTAGCTATTTGTGAAGCAGACCCTTCTCCTTGAACTGCAACTGGCCACACATAAACATGAGAAGGAAAACGATCAGACAATCTATGTAAAATATCTCTAATAACAGCACCCGAAGCACTTGTAATAACTCCTATTCTTTCAGGGAGATAAGGTATTGGCTTTTTATGTCTTTGATCAAACAAACCTTCAGCGAGAAGTTTTTTCCTTCTATCTTCAAGCATTTTTAGAAGCGCGCCTTCTCCAGCAACTTCCATGTTCTCAACAATAATTTGATATTTTGATTGCCCTGCAAAAGTTGTTACTTTACCTGTACAAATGACCTCCATACCTTCCTCAGGCCTTATGGACAACCTTGGCATGGTATATTTCCAGATGATCGCAGCAATAGTTCCATCCATGTCTTTTAAAGTAAAATAAACGTGACCTGAGCTAGGAAAAGAAGGTCTTGATATTTCGCCTCTAATACGAACATAGGTAAAGTTTGATTCAACTAATTTCTTTATAACGTGAGAAAATTCACCAACAGAATAAACCGGATTGTTTGTATTATCTTCCATCAATAATCATTAAATTTTATATTTATCATAATTTGATACTATGGCATATTTTACCAAATCTAAAGTTTTTTGGAGTAAATAATTTATGAATATTTTAGTTGTAGGCGGAGGTGGAAGAGAACATGCAATCGCTCATTCTTTATCAAAATCTCCATTAACAAAAAGATTAGTTGTTGCTCCGGGTAATCCAGGTATTGAAACATTTGCTGAGTGCTATCCAATTGCGGCAGATGACATGGATGGACAATGTGAATTAGCAAAACATATGAAAGCAGATTTTGTTTTTATTGGTCCTGAAATACCTTTAGTTCTAGGCTTAAAAGACAAGTTATCTGAGCTTGGCATTAAGGCTTTTGGCCCATCTAAAGAGGCAGCTCAGTTAGAAGGATCGAAAACTTTTTCAAGAAAATTTTGTAGAAGACATAATATTCCCCAACCAAATTTTAAATATTGTAGTGACTTAGAAACAGCAAAAGAACAAATAGAGTTATTAAAAGGATATTGTGTTGTTAAAGCTGATGGTCTAGCAGCTGGCAAAGGTGTTGTTGTTTGTGACACCGTTGAAGAAGCAATACATGCCTCCTCCCAAATGTTAGAAGAAAATATATTTGGTGATGCAGGAAAATCTATTCTTATAGAAGAAAGAATAACTGGTATTGAAGCCAGTGTTTTTGCTGTATCAGATGGTGACAATGTAGTTGTTATTGGGAATGCTCAAGATCACAAGAGGGCTTATGATGATGATAAAGGTCCTAACACTGGAGGAATGGGAGCAATTTCTCCAGCTCCTGCTTTAGATGACAAATTAAATAAAAATATTTTTGAAAATATTATATTACCTACAATCAAAGGTATGAAATTGGATGGAAACCCTTATGAAGGTATTTTATACGCTGGAATAATGCTTACGAATGAAGGGCCTAAAGTTATTGAGTTTAATTGCCGTTTTGGAGATCCAGAAACTCAAGTGGTTCTTCCACGATTAAAAACAGACCTTGTTGAAATAGTTAACGCAACACTCGCAAAAAAATTACAAGGATTTTCTATTGAACTAATTAATAACACAGCTATTACTGTAGTTGTTGCAAGCAAAGGTTACCCCGGACAATTTCAAAAAGGTATTAAGTTACCTTTACTAAACCAATCAACACCAAAAAATGATGTATTAATTTTTCATTCTGGAACTTCCAAAAATAAAGATGGTGAACTTATATCTAATGGAGGAAGAGTTTTATCCATAACTGCAAATGGAGATAATATTCAAAACTGTAGAGAAAAGGCATATGCTGTTATCAACAATATAAATTGGAATGATGGTTTTTATAGAAAAGATATTGGAAAGTTAAAATTTACCTAAGTTTCTGAAAAAAATTTTTAAGAATGTTTTCTGACTTTTTAGCATAAAAACCTGAGTATATTTCTATTTTGTCATTATTTGAAAAAATCATTGGACCATTCTCAATTGCTCCACCTTTTTTGTCCTCAGCACTATAATATAAACGGCTTATTCTAGCTTGTTTAATGATACTCGCACACATTATACACGGCTCTAGTGTAACCCAAATATCACATCCTACTAAAAATTTTTTACCAGTAACTTTTAAAGCTTTTTCTATAACTAATTTTTCTGCATGACAAAGTGGATTATTTTTTGTCTCAACTAAATTATGTGCCTTAGCGATTACTTGACCATCACTATTTACAACAATAGCTCCAACAGGCACTTCATTTTTATTTTTTGCTTTAATAGCCTCAGCTATGGCTAACTTCATGTAATCAATCTGAACGCCCAACACTTTTATCCCTATTAATAAGAAATATTGCTAATAATTTAGTAAAGCCTATATTACAACAATATGGGAAATTCTTTGAAGAAAAATAATAACTTAAATAATAATTCAGAAGTAATCACTTCAGGGGCAGAAAGAATAGCAAAAGTAATAGCTAGGTCTGGATTATGTTCTAGAAGAGAAGCAGAGAGATGGATATTTGAAGGTAAAGTAAAACTAAATAATAAAATTTTAACAGAATGCGGTACTAAAGTTACCTCAAATGACTTAATCGAAGTGAATGGGTATCCACTGCCAAGTAAAACTATCACCAAACTGTGGCTTTACCATAAACAAAGAGGCTATCTAGTTACTAATAATGATCCTGAAGGTAGATTAACAATTTTTGATCAATTGAAAGTAAAAAACCAGTCAAGATTTATTTCTATTGGTCGGTTGGATATGGATTCCGAAGGGCTATTGTTGCTTACTAATGATGGTGATTTAGCAAGAAAGCTTGAACTTCCTTCTACTGGCTGGCTTCGTAAATATCGAGTTAGAGTTCATGGATATGTGAACTCAAAGGAACTTGAAGCACTAAAAAATGGTATTACCATTGATGGAATCAGATATGGTAGTATAGATGCAACCTTAGACAGGCAACAGGGTAGTAATGCTTGGCTTACACTGGGCTTAAGAGAGGGCAAAAATAGAGAGATACGAAAAGTTATGAGCCATCTTGGCTATAATGTAAACCGACTAATTAGAATTTCTTTTGGTCCATTTAATTTAAAAAACCTTCCATCTGGTGAATTAGAACAAGTTAAGCAAAGGGTTTTAAATGATCAATTAGGTATAACAAAATCGAAAAAACAAAATAAGATTAAATAGCATCAACTAACACTTTGAAAATGAGAATAATTGGCGGTAAATTTAAAGGATTAAAACTGATACCTCCCAGTGATTTAGGGATAAGGCCTACATCTGATAGATTAAAAGAAGCTCTGTTTTCTATCCTAGATTCTAAAAAATATAATATAAATATTCATAACTCTAAATTGATTGATATTTTTAGCGGAACTGGAGCGCTTGGTATTGAAGCATTATCTCGAGGAGCAAAAAAAGTTTATTTTCTTGATCAAGACACTAAGTCTATTGAAATTATAAAGAAAAATATTTCTAAACTAAAAATAAACGATCAGGACGATATCATGATTAAAATTATAAAAGAAGAAGCAACCAAAGCTTTGAAAAAAGTAAATGAAATATTTGATATTGTGTTAATGGATCCTCCATATAATAAAAACATTACTAATAAAATCTTAGAAAATCTCAAAAATTATAATTTGATTAATACATTTAGCTATATATTTGCTGAAAGTGATAAAGCAGAAACATTTGATGTTAATGGTTATGAGGTTTTGGATACTAAAATATATGGGAAATCCAAGTTAACAATTTTAAAATTGAGAAACTCAAGTCCTATTGAATAATTTTTCGATATCTTTTAATGATAGGCTTATGGAGGTAGGTCTTCCATGGTTACATTGTCCAGAGTTAGGCGTATTCTCCATCTCTCTTAATAGCTGGTTCATTTCATTTTCATTTAGAACTCGTCCAGATCTTACTGACCTGTGGCATGCAATATTCCCCAAAATCAAATCTATTTTTGCAATATAGGAAGTAGGCATACCCGATGAGGATAAATCATCACCAAGATCAATAATGATTTGTTTTATATCAGCATCTCCTAGTAAAGAAGGAACCTCACGAACAATTATCATACCCTCTCCAAAAGGTTCAATATCAAACCCAATTTCAGATAATAACTCGACATTCTCTATAATTATTGCCAAGGGCGTAGGATCAAGATTTATAACTTCAGGTAAAAGTAATATTTGTTTTTCTACAGATTTATTTTCTCTTGCAGCCTTCATCTTTTCTAAAACTAATCTTTCGTGAGCTGCATGCTGATCTACTATAACAATACCTTGTGAATTTCGTGAAATTATATAATTTTTACTGAATTGCGCCAAAGCAACACCCAGCGGAAAGTCTTCATCTTGATGATCTAATCTTTGGTCCTGTAAATCATTATTTTCATTGACTGGTTTGACTGATGGCACAAAATCATTCTTACTAAAGAAACTTTCAACCTTCTCATAATTATCATTAACTTTAATTTCATTATAAGTATGAAATTTCTCAATAGCCTGCTTTGAAAGCTCACTAGAAGTTTGACTAGAATGTATATTTAACTCTCGGCTTATTGAACCAACAATTAAACTTCTAATTATAGCATTATCTTCAAACCTAACTTCAGTTTTACCTGGGTGCACGTTTACATCTATAAATTCGGGAGGAACGTCTATATATAAACAAAAAATAGGAAATCTTCCTTTTGGAAGAGTATCTCGATACGCAGCTCTAATAGCTCCCGATAAATTTCTATCCTGAATTGACCTTCGATTGATAAATAAATATTGCTGACTATAATTTGATTTATTTAATGTTGGCAAACCTATAAAACCGTTTATTTTTAAAAAATCTTGGTTTTTAAGAGTTTTAGAATTGTTAATTTTTATGGCTTCATCAGCAAAACTTTTCCCCAATATATTTCTGATTCTATTTAAAAAGTATTCATCTGAACCAATCTCACTTTCAGGTTTTATGTTAAGTAACTCTTTACCATCTGCTTGTAATCTAAAACCTATTTTAGGATTAACGAGTGCCTGTTTTAGAACTATCTGGTGACAATAACTTCTTTCTAAATTCGAAGATTTGAGAAACTTCAAGCGAGCAGGTGTAGCAAAAAACAAGTTTTTAACAGAAATTATAGTTCCTAATTGTCTAGGTGATGGATAAATATCATCAAATTTTCCAGCCACAACATCTAGAGCCCAAGCTTCTTCTGATTTATTTGACTTCGTTTGGATATTCAACTGACTAACAGCTGCGATTGAAGGCAAAGCTTCACCTCTAAATCCTAAAAATTCTATTTTGTTTAGATCATTAGTTGGAAGTTTAGAAGTCGCATGCCTCTCAACAGCTAAGATTATGTGATTTTTTTCAATACCTATTCCATTATCAGAAACTGATATTAAACTTTTTCCACCATCGTTTAATACAATATCAATTTGTGTCGCATTAGCGTCAATAGAATTTTCTATTAATTCTTTTAGAGCTGAAGCAGGTCTTTCAACAACCTCACCAGCGGCTATTTGATTAATTAGATTTTCTGGAAGCCTTCTTATTTCCATAACAGGGCTCCAATTACTTTATTAGAACAGACTTTCCAGAATTTTTTTCAATAGCCGGAGAAGGTGTAGAATTAATCTTCTGTCCCAATGATTTATTTTTTCTTATTCGAAGGGCTTCTTTTTTAGCATCTAATACAACACCTGTTTCTGGAACTTGCCCAAATAAAATATCTATGCCCCTTCTTTCACTTAAAGAAATACCCAATGTCTCTTCATCAACTAACTTTCTAATATCTTTTGGAATTTCCTTATCAACAAACAAATCTTGAAAACTTGAAATCTCATTAGTTTCTTTAACATTAATTTCACTACTGAGGTTAAAATCATTCTCAGCTTTGGATATATCATTATTTTTAAATAAATCAGGGTCTATATTATACCCTGGAGGTACAATTAGAGATGGCGTCATAGCAACTGAAAATTCATCTGGTATCACTTTTTCCTTACCTACAGCTTTTCTAAAATCTGAACAACTTGATAAGGACATCCACAAAGGCATTAAAAAAACAAATATTTTAAAAAATTTATTTTTCATAATAAGAACTCTCAGCTGTAAAAAATTGAGCAAAAAGGAACAAACATGCTCCAATAAAGATTATTGTATCAGCAACATTAAAAGCTGGCCAGTGTAAATCTTCAACATAGAAATCTATGAAATCTACCACTTTGCCGTAAAGCATCCTATCAATTGCGTTTCCTATTGCACCACTGGCTATCAAAATAAATCCTAATGATGAGTATTTTGGTAATTTAAAAGATGAAAATATTAGATATACACTTACTACCAAAGCAAAAATGGTAAATCCATACCTTCCAATTTCTCCTGAATCTTGAAAAAAACCAAATGAAATTCCGCTATTCCATACAGGTGTCATAGAAAGAAATGATGTCAGTTTTATAGATTGAGCTTGAATAAAAAGAGTTTTAATTGCCCACAGTTTTGTACCATAATCTAAAGCAACGAAACTTATGAGAATTAATAAAAGATTAAATGTACCTAAGTTTTTTCTCATTTAATTTTTTTTAAGACACTACTACATCTATTACATAACTCATTTTCATCTTTGACTTCCTTAACAATTTTCCAGCAACGCTGGCATTTCCCACCAGAGGCAAGCTCTATAGTTACTGAAAAATTTGTCTCATCTTTTGAACTATTAATATTTGTTTCTACCTCGGAACAAATAAATATGTCTGGGAGATTTACATCACTAAGTTTATCCAAAGTGTTTTCATCTGCTTGAATAATAACCTTAGCTTGAAGACTAGATCCTAACAAACCTTCTTTTCTTTTTTCTTCGATTGCGGTGGTAACAACAGATCTTAACTCTCGAATTTCTGACCATTTCTTTGCAATCAGATTGTTTTCCCATGCCTTATCTGCTTTATAATACGTCTGCAAGTGAACTGAATTTTCTTTATCATTATATCTACTTTGCCAAGCTTCCTCAGCTGTAAAACATATAATGGGAGCTAACCAAGTGGTGAGTGACTGAAACAAGATGTCCATAACAGTTCTGCATGATCTTCTTTCATTACCATTTAGCTCTTCGCAATACAAAGTATCTTTTCTAATATCAAAGTAAAATGCTGATAAATCTATAGTACAGAAATTATGAATATCTAAATAAATGTCATGTAAATTAAATTTTTCAGTATTCTCTTCAATTTTCTTACTTAATTCGGAAACTCTATGTAAAACCCATTTCTCTAACTCTGGCATTTCTGTAAAATCAATTTTTTCTTTTTCATCAAATTCATTCAAAGCGCCTAAAAGGTATCTGAGTGTATTTCTTAACCTTCTATAATGATCAGAATGTCTTACTAATATCTCTTTCCCAATCCTTAAGTCATCATAATAGTCAGACCCAACTACCCATAATCTTAATATGTCGGCACCAAATTCATTAATCACTTTTTGAGGTGCAGTAATGTTACCTAGAGATTTTGACATTTTTCGACCTTGTTGGTCTAAAACAAACCCATGAGTTAAAACAGCATCATAGGGAGCTCTCCCTCTGGTACCACAACTTTCAAGCAATGAAGAATGGAACCATCCTCTATGTTGATCTGTACCTTCTAAATACAATGAGGCTGGCCAAAACAGATCTTTTCTGTCTTCTAAAACAAAAGCATGTGTTGAACCTGAGTCAAACCATACATCAGCTATGTCTTTTACAGCTTCAAAATCATCTGGATTATATTTCGAGCCAAGAAAATAGGACGCTGGTTTTTCAAACCAGGCATCTGCACCATATTTTTTGAATGCCTCTACCACTCTATCAATTACCTCTTGGTCCCTAAGAGGTTCTTGAGTTTTTTTATTAACAAAAATTGCTAAGGGTACACCCCAAGCTCTTTGCCTTGATATACACCAGTCTGGTCTATCTTCAATCATTTTAGTTAATCGGTTTTCGCCTTGTGGTGGAAAAAATGTTGTTTCTGACAAAGATTTTAAAGCTGTAGTCCTTAGATGATTAGTATCCATTGATATAAACCACTGAGGTGTTGTTCTAAAAACAAGAGGAGCTTTAGATCGCCAACTATGGGGATAAGAATGGTTTAGTGTGCCTCTTCCAATTAATGCACTATATTCAGACATTATATCAGCAATTTTTTCATTATCTTTTAAGACACGCAGACCTCCCAATAGTGGTAAATCACTATCTAAAATACCATTATCTGAAACTGTTTCGGGTATTGGTAGATTATTTTTCTTTCCCAACTCAAAGTCATCTGCTCCATGTCCCGGTGCGATATGAACAAAACCTGTTCCTTGATCAATTGTTACAAAATCTGCTTTTAACAATGGTACATCGTGATCATAACCATGTTTGTATAATGGGTGAGATAAAATTGAACCTGTAAGATCTCCACCTTTAATAGTATCTATGATATTATAACTTATTATTGATAATTCTTTTGTTACTTCTTCTAACAATTCTTTGGCTATTACAATTTTATCTCCTAGAACAGCCATTGAATTTTCATCTACTTTAGTAATTTCTAATAAAGAATACTCTATACTTTCTCCATAAGCGACAGCTCTATTTCCTGGCATAGTCCATGGTGTTGTTGTCCAAATTATTATCTGATAACCAGATAATTTTTCTAAAGGTGTACTTTTTACCGGAAACCTGGCAAAAATAGTTGTACTAGTATGATCATGATATTCAATTTCAGCTTCGGCAAGAGCGGTTTTTTCAACAGGAGACCACATCACAGGTTTTACGCCTCTGTAAAGGCTTCCGTTCATTAAAAATTTACCAATCTCAGACATTATAATAGCCTCAGATTCATATTTCATGGTTGAATAAGGATCCTGCCAATTTCCATATACACCTAACCTTTGAAACTCCTCAGACTGTATTTCCATCCACTTAGCAGCAAAGTCTCTACATTCTTTTCTAAATTCTACAACAGGGATGTCATCCTTGTTCTTTTTCTTTTTTCTATAATTTTCTTCTATTTTCCATTCAATTGGGAGCCCATGACAATCCCATCCAGGAACATAATTAGCATTTTTGCCAAGCATAGATTGAGATCTATTGATTACATCTTTGATTATTTTATTTAGAGCATGCCCAATATGTAAATTACCATTTGCATATGGAGGTCCGTCATGAAGAATAAATGGCTTTGCTGACTTTCTCTGCTCTCTCAGTTTATCAAATAATTTAGTTTCTTCCCATAATTTTAATATTTGAGGCTCCTTTGTGGGTAAACCTGCCCTCATTGAAAAATCGGTTTTTGGTAAAAAAACTGTTTCTTTATAATCTGTCATCAATCTTCTCTAGTTTATTTAAAAGCGATTTAATTTTTAGCTATTTCTCATATGAAATTCTGCAGCCTCTTTCGTATCAAACTCAATCTGATTTTTTAATTCAGATAGTGAGTTAAATTTTTTTTCAGGTCTTAAAAATTTAATCAGCTCAACTTTTACTCTTTTTCCATATAAGTTTAATTCTGAAATTTCATTATTTATATTAATTATATGGGTTTCTAAATTTATATTTTCTCCAGAAACTGTAGGCTTTGTACCTATATTAGATATAGAAGGCAACCAATCATTTTTTAGTTCATTACTTTTATGATCTTCTACTCTTAGTCTTGTAATATAAACACCAAGAGGAGGTATTAAAAAATTTCTTATATCAACATTAGCTGTTGGGAAACCAATTTCCCTACCCTTTTGTTTACCTTTTTCAACAATACCTGTGATACACCAATTCCTTCCAAGTAATGATTTAGCAATTTCTAATTTTCCTGTTTGTAATAATTTTCTTATAGTTTGAGAGCTAATTACTTCAGAATCTTTTTCTGGGTTATAATTAGTTTTTTTCAAATCTATTGACCCGATCTCTAGCCCTTTAGTTAGGGCAAACTCCTTGGCTGACTGAATAGAACCTTCTCGGTTTTTACCAAATTTAAAATTGGATCCAGCGTACATTTTAGAAACTTTAAAATTTTTGATTAATATCTCTGATAAAAAATCATTAGGACTACAATTTTTTAAATCCTCATTAAATTGAATTATAATAAGGTACTCAACACCAATTTGATTAAGTAGGTTTTGCTTTTCTTCAATATCTAGAAGTTTAAAAGATGTGTTGTTGGTATTAAAAAAATCTCTTGGATGAGGATCAAAAGTAACAACACCAAAAGACAAATTATTTTCTATTGACCTTTCCTTTACAGCTTCTAATAATTTAACGTGACCTTTGTGAATACCGTCAAAATTTCCAATTGCGATGGCTATGTTTGTTCCAATTTCTGCTGGATTATCTCCAATTTTCCATTTTATAATTTTCATAGAAATGTTATAAACACAATAAGAATTTAAACTCAAGTTGATATATGATTGTTAACATAAATTTTTAATTATGTTTTTGCTATAAACGATTAAATATGTGTAATAGTGTTTATACTAAATCTTTTGTAAAACCAAATGGAGATTATCTCTTTGACCAATAAAATAGATGTCAATTTTGAAATAATTTCCAATCTAATTAATAGTTCGATTCAAGTTATAGTTACTTATGCTGGCCAAGTATTAGGGGCAACTATTATACTAATTGTTGGCTTCTATTTAGCTGGCAAGTTAAGTAAATTGGCTAGAACAAAATTAGGTGTTTTTGATAAAATTGATCCTCTTATCGTTCCTATTTTTGGAAACATAATAAGGTACGGTATAATAATCATCACTCTTATTGCCGTTCTAGGACAATTTGGAGTCCAAACCACTTCTATTATCGCTGTTCTGGGTGCTGCCGGTTTAGCAATTGGCTTAGCATTACAGGGGACTTTGTCCAATGTAGCTGCTGGTGTGATGTTATTGTTATTAAGACCATTTACAACCGGGGATTGGGTAGAAACCGGAAGTGTTTCTGGTACAATAAGAGAGGTTGGTCTATTCACTACTATTATTGATACATTTGATAACGTTTATGTTTCTATACCAAATTCAAGTATATGGAATAGTACAATTACTAATCACTCACATTATGAAACTAGACGTATTGACGTTGACATTGGGATACATTACGACACTAATCTTGATTTGGCATCTGAAGTTTTACTAAAATTAGCCGAAGATGAAAGGGTTTTAGATAAACCAAAAAAGCCCCAATTTTTAGTTATGAAATACGATGATAGCGCAATCGTTGTCAGACTTAGACTCTATTCACATACAAAAGATTGGTATGCTGTTTACACTGATTTAATGAGGAAACTTAAACCTGCCTTGGACGAAGCTGGCATTCAAATTCCTTATCCTCACAGAGTCATTACATCATAAATTTTTAAAATGGCTACTACCAAAAAAATTAATGATGGTTTTATTAAGCTCACAAAAGAAAATATTAGCAAAGGTCAGTTAGGCGATAAAATAAAAAGCATTAGCGGAAGTGACAAGGTATTAACAACCGAGGAACTTCTAAATGCGAGAAGAAATATTATTCCTGACGAAGGAATTGGTGAAGATATTTATATTTTTGCATATGGATCTTTATTATGGAACCCAACAGTAGATTATGAAGAAGAATGTTTGGCAAAGATTTATGGTTTTCATAGAAGTTTCTGTATGAAAACTAACTTGGGTAGAGGTTCTTTTAAAAAGCCAGGATTAATGTTAGGTCTTGATAGAGGCGGATCCTGTCGAGGCTCTGCATTAAAATTAAAAAAATCAGAAGCTATAAAAAATATAGACATTTTATTTAGAAGGGAGATGGTAACTGGAGCATATAAACCGAAGCTATTGAAAACTATTTTAGAGGATGGAAGAAAAGTTATTTCACTAGCCTTTACAGTTGATAAAAAACACAAAAACTATTTTCAAAATAAAGCCATCCAAACTAAAGCTAACATGATTTCAAACGCTCATGGCTTTTTAGGAACCTGTGAAGAATACTTTAGCAACACATTACAAAGTTTATCAGAGTTAAATATCGTAGATAGCGAAATGATTGCAATTTCCAAACATTTAAAAAATAATTAATTTAAATCTTTTTTTATAAGATCTGATGCTTTCTCTGCTATCATTAAAGTAGCCGCATTTGTGTTTCCTGAGGGCATTGTGGGCATTATGGAAGCATCAGCAACTCTTATATTTTCAAGACCTAAAATTTTAAGTGATGGATTTACTACTGCAGATTGATCAATTCCCATTCTACAACTTCCAATAGCATGATATACAGTTGCCCCATTATTTCTTACAAAGTTTAAAATTTCATTATCAGTTTTTACTTGTTCCCCAGGTAGAGTCTCTTTAACTGAAATTTTTTCAATATTAGAAGTTTTTAAAAGTTTTCTACACATTTTAACTCCTTCAATTAAAATATCTTGGTCAATTTTTTCTTTTAAATAGTTAGGTTGAATTATTGGATCAATTTTAATGTTACCGGAAGTGGCTCTTATATAACCTCTACTTTGTGGCCTGGATTGCCATACTCCACAAGTTATGCCTGGGTGATCTTGAAGTTTTCCTATCATTCCCTCAGTATATGAGGCTGGTGTAAACACAAATTGTAAATCTGGAAAATCAATTTCTGGGGAAGATTTTAAAAAAGCTCCCACATGGGCAGGGCTATATGAAATTAGACCTTTTCTAAAAATAAACCATTTCATAATTTCTAAAGCTAATTTGTAACCACTAGCTTTTTCATTTAACGTATTTGGCAAATTAATTCTGTTAGCAACTCTGACAGCATAGTGATCCTGCAACCCCTCACCAACATTTTTGTTCTCATGGACGGGTTTTACACCTATCTCATTTAAATGTTCTAAATTACCAATACCTGATACCTGGAGCAAGTGTGGTGTGCCAATAGCACCAGCACATAAAATTATTTCCTTATTAGCGTGAATTTGAAAAATTTTATTATTCTTTTCACAAACTAAACCAATAGCTTTTTTACCTTCAAATATAATTTTTAATACCATTGTATTTTTTTTAATATCTACATTTTTTCTTTTAATTGCAGTTTTCAAAAAAGCGTCATATGCACTGAATCGTGCTCCATTTTTAATCGTTCTTTGGTAATAAAAAATACCTTCTTGATCACCTGAATTATAATCCTCTTGAATTTTGATGCCTAACTCACGAGACCCCCTAATAAATTCCTCGCAAATTGGATGTTTTTCAACAATATCAGACACAAATAAAGGGCCGTCTTTTCCTCTTGTATCAGCATTACCATTTTCTTTAGATTCTGATTTCTTGAAATAAGGAAGTATATCCTCGTATGACCACCCATAATTTCCTAATTGTGACCATTGATTATAATCATCAGGCTGGCCTCTAACATATAAATGCCCATTAATGGAACTAGAGCCACCAAAGCCTTTTCCTCTTGGGAACAAAATTTCTCTGTTGTTTACATTCTTATTTTTTTCAGTTTTAAAACACCAATTGAACCTCTTATCGTTTATAGTTTTAATAAAACCTGCAGGCATTTTGATGTATGGATGTTGATTAGTTCCACCTGCTTCAACAACACAAACACTAATATTACTAATTTCGGATAATCGGTTTGTAATTACAGAGCCAGAAGAACCAGAACCAACAACTATATAATCATAATTTTGCATAATAATTTTTTAAATGCTTTCATTAATAGTTGACGTTTCCCCTGCTACTGTAGTTCGAACCATTAATCTTTTCTCAACTTTACCTTCAAGTGGAGTAGCTCTATGTAACACTGCTCTATTATCCCACATGATTAAATCATGTGGCTCCCATATATGAGAATAAACAAATCTTTTATCATTAGTATATTTCATTATCTCACTAAGAAGTTTTGTACTTTCTTTTTCTCCCATACCATCAACTTTACTACAATGTGCACCTAAATATAAAGATTTCCCAAATTTATTATTTTTTAAAACTAACTTTTGTTTCACAGGTGGTAATGCCTTTTTTTCCTCTGGTGTAACTAAGTTAGGGTCTATTTTAGATCTGCCATGAGAGTAATCATGCCAACAAACTTTATCTTCTATTATGATTTTCAGATCATCTGGCAAAGAATTATAGACAGCTCTCATAGACAGAAATTCTGTATTACCACCCTTTGAGGGAATCATTTTTGCTGATAACAATGACATCTTCGAAGGTATTTTTTTAAATGAGCTGTCACTATGCCATTGTTGATTAGCTAAATTATTTAACCTTTGTCTACCAGAAGGAGGGACAATATTTCCATTTTCATCAAAATTACGAAGTATAATTAGCTTAGATCCCGACCCATCAGTGCCTACTTTTGTTAGTTCCAATTCTCCAAAGGATTCACTAAATCTTATATGTTCTTCATCAGTGATATTTTGGTTTCTTATAATGACTACTGAATACTCAGATAAAAGTTCTGCAATTTTATTTATTATTTTCTTTTCTTGAATATTAGTCACATCAAGGTCTTTAATTTCAACCCCAATAAAAGCTCCAAGTTTATTTATTTTCACTGATGAATCTCCACAAAAACAAATATCTTAAATTTGATTTTTAATAAATAACCCTAATAGACTAAAATTAAATTTCAATACTTGGAAATATTTTTATTCATTATTAATCAACTTTGTTTTTTTATTTTGGTAATCTAAATATTATTACTTTAATAAAAATAGAAAAAAGCAAAATTTAATAGAATGCAAAATAACTTAAATATAAATAGTGACATTAAGTCACTTAAATTAGAGATTTTAAAAGAAAATTTAAAACAAGACTGGAACTTAGACACTGACTTATGGAATGAAGAATTTCCACATGATTATAGGTTTGAAGACACATACCTTCAATTAAGTTTTGTTTTAAGAGATTTTAATATTGATGAATTAAAACATCTCATTTCCATTACAAATATTTTTGATATTAAAAATTATAATCATGACATTGCCACTTTAATTAATAATTTTGTAAGAAGTTGCGTGGATTATTTAAACCACGAAATTGAAGGTAGGTCAGATGATTATTTTAAAAAATATGATAATAATAATAACTGCTTTTCATATGAGAAAAAAATCAAAGATGCCCTTAAAAAACATAAATTAAAGTACTCTCTTTTTTTCTATGGAACATTAAGAGCTGAGGAAGTACGTCAAGCTGTAATAGGTGAAAAAAAATTTAATACATCACCTGCAATTTTACAAAAACATAAGGTTTATAAAGTTAAAAATGCCAATTACCCCCTAATTAAATTTACAAATAATGAAAATGATGAAGTTCAAGGTATTCTTCTCATAGATTTAACAATTGATGAAATAAAAAAACTTGATCAATTTGAAGGTGAACACTATTTCCGTCAATTTGTAAAAATTAATAATGGAGACAAACTCTATGACGCACAGGTATACATGCCCGACAAAACATTAATTGCAGAAGAAACTTGGGATTTTGATTATTGGTATCAAAATAATATGAATGATTTTTTTGCTAACGAATTTGATTTAAATGGCGTTAAACAAATAAAAAACTAATTTAAATATATCTATTTACTTTTTAACTTTTGCACTTGATCCCATGCGGCATTAATGGCCCTCATTTTATTCTTACTTTCATTAATAACTTCAACAGGAACACCTTTGCTAACTAGCAAATCTGGATGATGTTCTTTTGATAACTTTATGTATCTCTTTCTGATAGTTTGAAGATCATCTGTGGGTTGGCTCTCTAATACAATGTAAGGGTTTAGTTTATCAGAAGCCTTCCTAGACTCCCTTATACTTTCATATTGTTTTTGACTTAATCCAAAAATATACGCGATGTTAGCAATCATTGCTTCTTCATCTTGACTGACATTCCCGTCAGCCTCAGCAATATAAAATAAAATATTTATTACCTCTTCTAAAACATTCATGTTTCCTTTGAAGATTTCTGAAATTTGCTTGGCATATGGTTCGTAACCTGTACTCTCATCCTTTGCCTTATTAAAAATTTTTGCAACTTTATCTATTTCAGAGTCTGGTATTTGTAATTTTTCTTTTACTGCAAACAACTCTTCTTTACTAACTTGCCCATCAGCTTTGCTTAATTTTGCAGACAACACTATTAATGACAGAGCAAAAATTTCTTGAGAATTTTGATGATTAATTACTGTTTTATCTGAACCTATTCCGGAAATTTTACTCCCCAAAAAAGAGCCCAACAAAGCTCCAAAAGGACCACCAAACGAAAATCCTATCATACCTCCAAGAAGAGTTCCCCAAATTGACATGTTTTATCTCTCGAAATTAAAAATTAAATATTGTTTATTAATATAGTTATGTTTTCTTTATTACCAAGTTTTAAAATTTGAGGAATAATTAATGAAATTAAGAAAGAACAAACCATGGAAACCAGCGCCAGAATATTCAAAAGATTTGTCTGGTCTAACTATTAATTTGTTAGTTCAAGATATGAGAGAAGCTACAAATTTTGTTAAAAATATTCTGCAAGCTAGAATCATATATGAAGATCCTGATTTTGCAGCCATTGAAGGGTTTGGGTCTCAATGGTGTTTTCATACTCACCACACATACGACTTACATCCTTTTAAGACTATTACTGAAAGTTCAATCAACAAGGGATTAGGGGTAGAGTTAAGATTAATTGGCTGTGACCCTGATCAAGCAGAGATTAGAGCAAAAGAAAAAGGTTATATAATACTATCTAATTCAAATGATAAAGCACATGGGATGCGGGAGTGTTATATCCTAGATAAAGATAATTATTGTTGGGTACCATCTAAAATTATTTAATAAAGTCTTATCTATAAATTTAAAATTTCAATTAATTTGTATAGGCTTTTTTCATCATATTCTGGCTCTTGTCTATTGAGATTATTTAACCCAATTCGGTTATGCCAATATACATCCATACCCATAGACTTGGCCCCTATTACATCAAAAGGAGACCCTGCAACAAATAATGTTTTACCAGGGGTAGTATTCATTTTCTTTAAAATTGAAAGATACATTTGTGAATGGGGTTTATAAAAGCCTACCTCTTCAGCTGTTACAGAAAAGTCAAATTCTACATTAATTCTATTTATTGCTTTATTGCCATTAATAATTGAGCAATTAGTAGCAATACTAATCAAATATTTTTCTTTAATTTTACTTAAAACGTCTACAACTTCAGGCCAAGGTGAAAGCCGTTCCCATTCTTCAAAAAGCTTGCAAGCTTTGTCCTCTGGGAAACCTACATCTCTAGCTGCTTGAAGAACCAACTTTTCATAATCTTGGTACTTGAAAGTGTTATATGTAATTTCAAGGTACCTACCTCTCCATTTTTGTCCTATTAAATCCGATCCAGCAATCTCATTCCATAAAGACCAGGAATCTATTAAACCCGTTAATAAATCAAAGACAACTGCATCATATTTATAATTATTCATAAAAATTAAATCTCAATCACTTATTTTGGTTTTATAAATTAGAAACCATTACCAACCATTAACTCTATCCCAACTTTCATTTATAATTCCATTTTCAAGGACATTATAATTTTCATAAGCGGCGCACGTTAAGCAAGCATGATTAGGCAAAATTCTTAGTAAGCTTCCAATAGGTAATTTATCAAACCAACTTGTATCGCTGATGTTTATAGATCCATGTTCTTGGTGAACATCAGAAACAGTAAGACCAGATAGTGGCAAACAACTATTAGGATCACAAACTAAGCCATAACCAACCTCTTTCATAAATTTATTGGCGCTTATGTCTTTAGATAAAGCCAATGCTCCTGCGTCGACTATGATTTTTTTATTATTTTCATTGTGTCCAATTACACTTGTAAGTACGCTTACTGCTATATCGTTGGTTTCACACATATTTTTAGAAGCTTGGGCTAAATCCCAAAACATATATATCCCAGCCCTTATTTCTGAAATACCATTGAGGTGAGAGGCGTAAAACATAGTTGGGGTAGACCCTATACTTACAATAGGAGTTATTTGATTAATATTTGTAAAGTTATTTACAGCAGCTAATGCTTCATCTCTTTCTTTATTACTAATAGATATAATTTGGCTCTTGTCATTGGTTGAATAACTATGACCTGCATGCGACATAACACCTATCAATTTGGAGTATTTGCAATTATCAAAAACTTTGGATATTTCAATTATATTTTGGTCTTTGAAATTTATACCACCCCTACCTTCACCGCAGTCAATTTCTATTAAAACTTCTAACTCAGCATTATAGCTTTTACTGAATTTTAAAATTTCCTTAGCTAGGTAAATAGAGTCAATGGCTATCCTTATTTTACAATCATATTTTTTTTGAATAAAATTTAATTGTTCAAGCTTTTTAGGAATTATACAAACTGCATATAAAATATCTTTAAACCCAGCTCTTGCGAAATACTCAGCCTCTTTAAGGGTCGAAACAGTAATAGGACCAATTTCTTCTCCAAGAGCTATTTTAGCAACTTGAATACTTTTAGGTGTTTTTACATGTGGTCTTAATTTTGTATTTAATTTGAAGCACTTTTCCTGAGCTCTTTTACAATTAGCTTCAAGTTTTTTTTTGTCTAAAATTAAGGACGGAGTAGTAATATCTTCAAGATTTTTAATTTTCATTTTAATAAACCATATCTAAAAACAAATTTGAAAAATTATTTGAGTTCAAATTAATTTTAAAAATGTGCAGATAATGAATTTTGATTTTTTTCAATAGGCGGCGAAAATTTTGTAAGATCAATCCCTTCCACAGCTGTTTTATACTCATCTAAAGTTGGAGTTCTACCTAATATAGCAGAGAGAACAACAACTGGTGTGGATGCGAGTAATGATTCCCCTTTTTTTTCATCAGAGTCCTCAACCACCCTTCCTTGAAACAATCTAGTTGATGTAGCCAAGACAGTATCACCCTTAGCTGCTTTTTCTTGATTACCCATACAAAGGTTACAACCAGGTCGTTCTAGATAAAGGATGTTTTCGTAGTCCAAGCGCGCTGATTTTTTAGGACTATTATCATCAAACTCAAATCCTGAATATTTCTGTAAAATTCCCCAGTCACCCTCTTCTTTTAATTCGTCAATAATATTATACGTTGGAGCAGCAACAACTAACGGAGCATTAAATTTGACATCCCCAGATGATTTTTCAAGGTTACGTAGCATTTGCGCAACAATTTTGACATCTCCTTTATGAACCATACAAGATCCAACAAAACCAAGATCAACTTTTTTCTCAGCTTTATAGTATGAAATAGGTCTTATAGTATCGTGAGTATATCTTTTCGATACATCTATATTATTTACATCAGGGTCTGCGATCATTGGTTCATCTATTAGATCTAAATCTACGACAACTTCTGCAGAATATTTTGCATTCGCATCTGGAGCTAAAGCAGGTTTTTTACCAGATTTGATCTCATCAATTCGGTTTTCTGCAATATTAATAAGTTTATGGAGCATTTTATTTTTATTCTCCATGCCCTTATCAACCATAACTTGTATTCTATCTCTAGCAATTTCTAGAGATTTAATAAGCGTTTCATCTTGAGAAATACAGATTGATGCCTTCGCTTTCATTTCAGCAGTCCAATCAGTAAAAGTAAAAGCTTGGTCTGCTAAAAGTGTTCCTAAATGAACTTCTATTATTTTACCTTGAAAAACGTTATCACCAAATTGCTTTAACATTTGTGCTTGAGTAGCATGGACAACATCACGGAAATCCATATGATCTGACATCTTCCCTTTAAAGGTAACTTTCACAGATTCTGGAATTGGCATGGTAGCTTCTCCAGTTGCTAAAGCCAATGCAACTGTTCCAGAATCAGCACCAAATGCAACACCTTTTGACATTCTAGTATGAGAATCTCCTCCAATAATAATTGACCAATCATCAACTGTGATGTCATTTAAAACTTTATGTATTACATCTGTCATTGCATGATAAGATTCTTTTGGGTCTCTACCTGTAATCAAGCCAAAATTATTCATAAATTTCATAAGCTTTGGAGTGTTTTCCTGTGCTTTAAAGTCCCAAACAGATGCAGTATGGCATCCAGATTGGTAAGCGCCATCTACTGTAGGTGAGATCACAGTTGCTGCCATAGCTTCTAGTTCTTGTGCGGTCATTGGGCCTGTAGTGTCTTGTGAACCTACTATATTTACTTTTACACGAACATCAGAGCCAGCGTGTAGCTTGACACCATCTTCAATCCCGACTGCATTTTGATTAAATATTTTTTCAACAGCTGTAAAACCATGATCTGAATTATATACTTGTTTTGAGGGAGCAAATGCGGATTTTAGTTCAACATTAAGTGCCTTGCATGCAAAACTTTGAAGCTTCTTTCCAAAGACAACGGCATATGACCCACCTGCTTTCATGAATTCTTTTTTTTGTGGAGTGAAAGATGCGGACAAGTCAACTAGTTCCTGGTCACCAGTTTCATCATAAAGCTTTTTTTCTTTTGTATTAATCTTTAAAATTGTTCCTGTATCAACACTATACCTTTGTTCAAGAACTGGATTGTCGTCATTGTTTATTATTGGATTTCCATCAGAGTCTAACTTCTTTGTCCAATTTTTAAGATCAATACCAATGCCACCTGTTACACCAACGGTAGTTAAAAAAATTGGAGAAACTCCGTTTGTTCCCGCAACAATTGGAGCAATGTTGACGAATGGCACATAAGGGCTAGCCTGCTTTCCAGTCCACAAAGCTACGTTATTCACACCAGACATTCTTGAAGAACCCACCCCCATGGTACCTTTTTCAGCAATTAACATTACCTGTTTGTCTGGATTTTCTTTTTTCAATTGTTCAATTTCTTGTTGAGCCTTTTCAGAAATCATACATTTACCATGGAGCTCACGATCTGCTCTTGAGTGTGCCTGATTTCCTGGAGATAACAAATCTGTTGAAATATCGCCTTCAGCTGCAACATAAGTAACAACTTTAATCTCATCTTCTATATCAGGGAGTTTAGTAAAAAATTCAGCTTTAGAATAACTTCTCAAAATATCTTCAGCTATCTTATTTCCACTTTTATATGCTTTCTCAAGTCTATTTGTATCTACCTCATAAAGAAAAAATTGTGTTTTTAAAACTTCAGCCGCATTTAATGCAATTGATTTATCTTCCCCTAGAGCAATATCTAAAAGAACCTCTATTGAAGGACCACCCTTCATATGAGATAATAACTCAAAAGCAAAAGATACTGAGATCTCATCGACTTTGCTTTCACCAGTTATTATTTCTTTTAAAAATTTTGACTTTACTTCTGCTGCAGTAGTTGTACCTGGAATAGTATTATAAATTAGAAAATGAATTGAATCTTTTCTATGAACATTATTTTTATCTTTAATTTGTGAGATAATTTCTTTTAAAAGTTCGCCATTCTCAATTGGCTTTGGATTTAAACCATCGTTTTTTCGTTTTTCAATTTCTGCTAAATAATTTGAATATAAAGTCATGAGTTTCCTTGCGATCTTAATTATTAAGAATTTAAAATTTAATACGACTGAATTTTGGTATTATTACCAATACTAAATATGAAGATTTTAATGATAAATCTTTTATATAACAATGAATATTTTTTAAAATTTCTTATTAAAAATATTTAAAAATTAACTACGTCTGTTCAGAGATATATTTTCTAAAATTTTCAAAAAATGTTTTAGATAATTTTTTTGCTGTACTCAATATTAAGCGACTACCTAACTGTGCAATTTTTCCTTTAACCTCACTTTTAGCATTGTATTTAAGGATAGTCTCATCACCATCTTCTAACAACTCAACATCTGCTCCACCTTTAGCAAAGCCAGCCACGCCTCCATCTCCTTCTCCACTGAGGGCATATTTATTTGGCGCACCTGAGAGATCTAAAACAACTTTTCCATTAAATTTTGCTTTAATAGGACCAATTTTTAACACTACTTTTGCTGATAAAGAGCCATCTTCGTTCTCTAATAATTCCTCACACCCTGGTATACAAATTTTTAGAACTTCAAGATTATTCAAACAGTCATAAACATAGTCTAATTTAGCTGGTAGTTTAATTTCATCTTTTAATTCCATAATAAAATCTCAAATCAATAAATTTGGTAGGGATACCCGGAATCGAACCGGGAAGCCTTGCGGCACTGGTTTTTGAGACCAGCGTGTTTACCTATTTCACCATATCCCCATTAATAAAGTATTGGATGATTATATATATCAATGATATCAAATTGAAAGAAATTTATAAAAGATATTAATATGTTTTAACAAATGTCAGATATGAATCTAAAAAATTATAAAAACAAAATTAATTCCTTAATTTCTAAAGCACAAGAAAATGCTGTTAAACCACTAGCTGATAAACTTCTTGCCTTTATTTCATTAATTGAATCAATTATTTTTCCAATTCCTGTAGATCCACTTTTAGCTGGCTTAACTTTAGCTGCCCCTCACAAAACATTTAGATTTGCTTTAGTCTGTACAATTGGATCTGTTGTTGGAGGAATCGTTGGTTGGCTTCTTGGTTTTTTGATGGGCCCATCAATCGAAAATGTTTTTATGCATATTCCTTGGTTTACTGAAGAAAAATTTATAGCTGTTAAAAATGCTTATAAACAAAATGGAATGTTAATAATCTTCTTGGGAGCATTTACGCCCTTACCATATAAAATTATTACAATCACTAGCGGCGTTGCGGGCGTCAATATATTTGCATTTATTTTAATGTCTATTATAGGAAGAGGAATTAGATTTTTTATTGTTGCATATTTAGTAAAAATTTTTGGCAAACCAGCAATTCTTTTTCTAAAAAAACATCTACTAATTTCTTCATCTATTTTAGGAATAGTAATTATAATTTTTTCGATTTATATATTCTAAATGATCAAGAAAAATATATATAAAATTTCTTTGTTATTATCTTCTTTTATGCTTCTTTCGGCTTTTTATCTTGAATACTTTCATGGCGCCTTGCCATGTGATCTTTGCATAACTCAAAGATGGTTTCATGCTATAATTATTTCTTACTGTCTATTATCAATATTTATTTTAGATAAATTTTTAAATGCAAAAACTTTTTTATTAATAGGATTAGCGCTTACCTGGCTAGCAAGTTCAATTGCAGGATTATATCATTTTGGAATTGAAATGAATTATTGGGAAGGACCAGATGATTGTTCTTCCAATATTGATTTTTCAAAAGACACCCTTACATTCTTACTAAATAAATCACCAATTAAATGTGATGAAGTAATGTTTAAAATATTAGGATTGTCGCTAGCTGGTTGGAATGCTTTACTATCATTTCTAATGTTTTTAAAAATATTATACTTAGGAGTTTTCAAAAGGGCATAAAATTATGAGCAATCGTTTAACCAAAGATAAATTAGATTCTATTTTGCGGGTTGATCATGCGGGAGAAACTGCTGCTGCTAAGATTTATGATGGACAATTAGCTATCCTAAAGAATACTCCCGTAGGCCCAACAATACAACATATGAAAGACCAGGAACAAGAACATTTAGATACTTTTAATAAACTTTTAGTAGAAAATGATACAAGACCAACTGCCCTTCTTCCATTATGGAATGTTATGGGATTTGGACTTGGTGTTGCTAGCGCAGTCCTAGGAGAAAAAGCTGCTATGGCTTGTACTATAGCTGTAGAAGAAGTTATTGGCGAACATTATGCAAAACAAGCTGAGGTTTTAGATGATGAACATAAAGATCTAAAATCTACATTAATGAAATTTAGAGATGATGAATTAGACCATCTCGATACAGGTGTAGAGCATGATGGAGAAAATGCTCCTGGGTATGAGTTAATGAAAGCTGTTGTTCAATTAGGTTGTAGAACGGCAATTAAAATATCTGAAAAAATTTAATATAAAATCTTAATTTAATTTTCTAATTCTGTATCCCAATACAAAAAATCACGCCATGATTCGTGTAAAAAATTAGGTGGAAAGTTTTTTCCGTTATTTTTTAATAATTGTGATGAAGGTTGAAGCGGTTTAATTAAGGGGAACATATTAATTTCTTTGGTATTCTTGCTTCCCTTTTTGAAGTTACACGGTCTACAAGCAGCAACAACATTTGTCCAGTTCGTTTTCCCACCTTGCGATCTTGGAATCACATGATCAAACGTTAAGTCATGAGATTGTTTCAAAGCTCCACAATATTGACACGAAAATTTATCCCTTAAAAAAACATTAAACCTTGAAAATACTGGTGATTTTTGACTTTTAATATATTCTTTTAAAGAAATAACACTTGGTAATTTCATAGAAAATCCAGGAGATCTTATTACTTCATCATATTCAGAAACAATATTTACTCTCTCAAGGAAAACAGCCTTTATAGTGTCTTGCCAAGACCACAGCGATAATGGAAAATAACTTAAAGGTTGATAGTCAGCATTTAAAACTAGAGTAGGTGAAAAAGAATAGGCAGTCATAGAATCAATTTTAATTATTTATTAATTAACTTAGATTAATGATATTAAATTTTTATTAAATAGGAAAATTTTTTTAATTAATTTAATTTCTTTAACATTTCCATACCCTTACTTATACCTTCAGGGTCAATTCCATGTCCTAAATTAGCCCTTGTAAAAGTGTCTGTATCGAAGCCAATTTCATTTAGTAAAAGTTTTGATTTCTCGAGTGAACTGAATGGCACTACTTCATCCTGTTCTCCATGAACTAATAAAACAGGCGTAGAAGAAAATCTATGCTTACCTTTTATTATGTTGTCTTTTGCTGCATTAACGTTCTCTATTCTAAGAGCACCTGAGTACCCAATTATGCCAGCCAATTGATGTTGGCTAATAAGTAAACATTGCATAGACATCATGGCTCCCTGGGAAAAACCAATCAAGATCACATCTTTCAAATCAAGCCCAATGTCTGAAGCCTCTTTATCAATCAAAGACAGTAAACTCCTCGAGGCATTAATAGCTCCCATCGGAATTTCTTCAATAGGAAACCATTGCCTTCCTTGTGGAGACATTGCGCAGGGGAAAGGCGCATCAGGTGAAATAAATGCAGCATTAGGGAGCGCCATAGAAAAAGGATTTGCAAGATCGATAAGATCTTTCCCGTCTGCACCATAACCATGTAAAAACACTACCAAGTTTCTTGGTTTGCCTCCAGCTGCTGGAGGTTTTCTGTATATATTAGCATTATCTTTCATTTAAACACTTTATCCTTTTCATCATAACAATATATATCCTTATAAAAAAAATGTTACTAGTATTTCTTAATGCTATGTTATGTTTCTATCATTAATTAATTCACTATAAACTTAATGGATAATACTATCAAAAACTCTAATAAACTAATTGATCCATTTGGAAGAGATGTCAATTACTTGAGAGTCTCTGTTACAGACAGATGTGATTTTAGATGTACATACTGCATGGCTGAAGATATGCAATTCCTTCCAAAGAAAGATATTCTTAGTCTTGAGGAATTAGAAACGATTTGTAGAGTTTTTATGAAACTTGGCACCAGAAAAATCAGGCTTACTGGTGGCGAACCCCTTGTTAGAAAAGGTATAATGCAAGTTATTAATAACTTAGGTAAAGAAGTTGGAAATACTCTTGATGAATTAACTATAACAACAAACGGTAGTCAGTTAGAAGCAAAAGCCGAGGAACTTTATAATGCAGGCGTTAGACGCATAAATGTGTCGTTAGATCACCTTGATCCAATAAAATTTAAAGAAATAACGAGATGGGGTGATCTTGAAAAAGTTAGAAGAGGATTAAAAAAAGCAAGCAAAGTTGGATTAAAAATAAAAATTAATACCGTTGCAATTAGTAATTTTAATCAAAGCCATTTGCCTGAAATTCTACAATGGTGCGGTGATGAGGGCTTTGATATGACTATTATTGAAGTTATGCCTATGGGTGATATTGGAGGAGATGTTAGATATGGACAATATTTACCTCTTTCACAAGTTCGAAAAGATTTAGAAAAAGACTTTACATTAATAGACCTTACTGAAAGAACGAGCGGTCCCGCAAGATACGTGTCAGTTAAAGAGACACAAAATAAATTAGGATTTATAACACCACTTACACATAATTTTTGTGAAAGTTGTAATAGAGTTAGACTTACTTGTACGGGTGTTCTTTACATGTGTTTAGGGCAGGATGATAACGCTGATCTTAAAACAGTTCTGAGAGAGAAAGGTCCAGAAGCATTAGAAGATGCTATTAGGAGCGCAATAGGTAGGAAGCCTAAGGGTCATGATTTTGAAATATCACGTCAATCAGATAACGTTTCTGTAAATAGACACATGTCTCTTACAGGTGGATAAAAAATTATCTTAAACTTAGCTCCTGTGGTTTAATAACCAAAATACTAATAAACAAAATTATAATTGGAAGAGACGTATAAATCATCATTAGTTCCCATCCAAGATTGGTATGTAATGCGCCCGCCAGAAAAGATCCTGTGGCTACAAATGTAAAGATTATAAAATCAGTAACGCCCTGAACCTTTGGCCTCTCTTCAGGAGAAGCTGATTTTGCTATTACATCACTACCTCCTACATACAAAAAATTCCACCCTAAACCACATAGGAAAAGTGAAATCCAAAAATTTAGAAATGTTTCCCCAATTATGGCAAATGAAATTGAAATTACATATAATAAAACGCCCACTAACATAACATTCTTATTACCAAATTTCGTTATGATAAAACCTGTGAAAAAGGATGGTGCAAACATGGCAATTACATGCCACTGGATTACAGTAGCACTTACTTCATCTCCTAATTTGCAAACATTGACAATTTGAAGTGGTGTAGCTGTCATAATAAAACTCATTAACGAATAACCAACTCCTGCAGCCAAAATAGCGATTATCAAGTTTTTTTGAACTAAAATATTACTTAACGGCCTAAGTAAATTTTTATTTGGGGGAGGTTTATCTATTTTTATAAAGATTAAAATTACGAAGTTAATTATCTGAATCAAAGCTGCAAGCAAATAAGATGCTAAATATATGTAGTCAGGGAAAAAATCAAAAGAATGTTTCGAGATCTCTGGTCCAATAAATGCCGCTATCACACCACCAGCTAGAACTAATGAAATGGCCTTGCTTTTCAAATTTGTAGAAACATTATCTGCTGCTGCATAACGATAAAATTGTTGATTTGCTTGAGATATACCTAATAAAATTGATCCAATAATAAACAATAAAAAGCTTCTATGATAAATTGAAAAAGCTATAATTAAACAACCTAGAAACGCAGAAAATGCTCCTAATAGAAACATAGGCCTTCTTCCAAACTTACCCATCAAAAGAGAAACAGGTATCAAGCTAAGCGCTATTGTAAGAAATTGAATTGATAAGGGCAAAGTTGCCAAGGCTGAATTAGCAGACAAAATAGTACCAACTAAACCAGTATTTATCATATTAATATTAGTGGTTGTAATAGATAAACCTTGAGCAACAGAGAGTATTAGTGTGTTTTTTTTATTTAATTCCAACTACTTATTGTCTTTACTTAGCGATGATATTAGTTTGATTACACAATCTTTCAAAAAATTCTAATGGAGATAGAAGTGATTAATTGTTCTGGTCCGGGTATTAATAACCTTATTACAGACGTAACTGGAGTGCAAGTGGGCCATGCGGAAAATTTAGAGATTGGAACTGGCGTCACTATAATTACCAGTGACAACCCTTTTTCTGCAGCAGTAGACGTCAGAGGAGGTGGACCTGGCACAAGAGAAACTGATATGTTAAGTTTAGAAAATTCCATTGGACGAGCAGATGCAATTGTTCTCTCTGGCGGATCTGCTTATGGACTAGATGCTTGCGCCGAAATACAAGATTTATTAAGACAAGATCAAAAAGGGTATAAATTAGGAAATGCAATTATTCCTCTTGTTCCAGGGGCAGTGATATTTGATCTTAATATCAATGAAAACCCACATGTTAATGAAGTAGGAAATCGCTCACCTTGGAGGTTATTAGCAAATAAAGCTTATAATTCACTTAGCAAGCAAATGCAGCAGGGCTCATATGGTGCAGGTTGCGGTGCAACTACTGCCACATTAAAAGGTGGGCAAGGTTCTTCATCTTGGAAACAAAAACTTTCAGATGGAAAAGAATATACTGTCGGAGCTCTTGTTATCAATAATGCTGTTGGAAACCCTTTGCTTAACGAGGGTCCACATTTTTTATCTGGTTTTTTAGAGTATAAAAATGAATTTGGAGGTTATGGTGCTTCTGTTGAAATCTATGATCATATTCTTCGAGCAAAAAGAATTCCATCTTCTCTAGGCCAATCAAATACCTTTAATGACATTGCTAGCAATACGGTCATAGGAATTGTTGCAACAGACGCTCCTGTAACAAGAGCTCATTTAAAAAGAATGGCAATAATGGCTCATGATGGTATTGCAAAATCAGTAAGTCCCGCACACACGCCAATGGATGGGGATACAATCTTTGCTATTTCAACTTATGATCTGTCAAACAAAGAAGTTTTAGACAATACTGATATTCTCGCTTTAGGCGCTAGAGCAAGCGATTGCTTAGCTAGAGCATGCAATCGGGCGGTTTACGAAGCAACTGCAATAGGAAAATCTAAACCAGGATGGAAGTCTTTATTTAAGACTAAATGAAAATTTGCATTAATCTTTTAAATTAAGTTTTTGTGCTTTTTTTTTCAAACGCCAATAAAAAATTGATGCAAGAGGTAAACTGAAAATATAAACTAGTACTATAATTATAAAACCTCTTATTGGATTGCTTATAATCGCATTACTTAAAAGGGCTAAAACTATCAAAAGCGGTATGACAAAAGATTTAGGAATTTGAAATACTTTACCTGAAAAAGTTGGTAAATTACTTACCATAGCAACTGAAATAAACCCTATCCATAAACCAATTGTTTCAAAAGATTTTAGATTATGTAACTGTAAATATTCTTCAATAGCAATTGGAAACAGTAACAAAAACGCTGCTGCAGGAGTTGGAACACCGTTGAAATAATTTTTTGCATAACTTGGTCTTTCAGATAATTCTGAATTAAATCTAGCCAGTCTAAGTCCAGAACAGATGACGAATAAAACAATTACAATCCAGAAAAAGTTTCCTTGAGGTTTATCCATCCATAAATAAACACTAAATGCAGGTACAGCTCCAAAAACAACAAAATCTGATAGTGAATCCAGGTGCATCCCAAATTCACTTGTTGATTTTAATAATCGCGCAACCCTTCCATCAAGCATATCAAATACTGATGCGATAATGATCATTATAATAACACTATCCCAATTATTAAACAAAGCCTGATACATTGCTTGCAAACCAAAAATGAGCGCACATATTGTAAGAAAATTTGGAAGCATCCAGACAACAGAAAAACGTCTAGGTCTAGATTGGAATGCTTTTTTGGCTAAATTTATGCCCTTATTTTTCATCTATATTTCTCGTTACAGGCTTACTACTTTTGGTAAAATCAGCAATGATAGTCTCACCTGCAATCATCTTCTGTCCCACTAAAACTTTCGTTGAAGCTTCAGATGGAAAATAAATATCTACCCTACTTCCAAATCTTATAATACCAAATATATCACCAGATTTAAGATGTGAACCAATATCAACATCACATATAATCCTTCTTGCCACTAATCCAGCAATCTGAACAAAAGCTATTTTTTTACCATTTTCAGTGTCCATGCCAAGAATAAGTCTTTCATTATCAGAAGAAGCTTTATCCATGCTGGCATTAAAAAAAGCACCTGGGATGTAATTTTTGTATGTGATCTGTCCAGACATTGGAGATCGATTTACATGAACATCAAAAACATTCATAAATACACAAACTCTAGTCCAATTTCCATCAGGCAAGCCTAACTCTTCGTCTGGAGTTACTTTAGAGACTTCTATAACTTTTCCGTCTGCTGGTGAAATAATAAGATTATTTTTATTTGCACCGGATAATACTGGCGTAAAACGTTCTGGATTTCTAAAAAAATATACACACCAAACTGTTAGAACCAAACCAACAAAAAATAATGGGCTCCAAAGCCAACCAATTATTATTGTAAAAACAAAAAAAATAGCAATAAAAGGAATGCCTGCGGGATGTATTGGTGTAATAACGGATGTTTTGATAGAATCTATTATATTCATTTTATTCTCAACGAAATTAAGCTTAATATATTATTCGAATTATATAATTTTTTTTAAATCCTACATATGTTATATTACATATAGGTTTTATATAACACAAAAAGATCATAACATATATAGTGGGTGAAATTTTGAACAAAGTTAAAGAAAAAAAACTAAAAGCTATCAAATCTGAAATATCTGAAATTTCTAAACTAGTATCATCTAATTCAGAAAATAAATTAGATGATAATAATGTTGATGATCTTCAAAAAATAGAAAGCGATACCATTACACTTACTAAAATAGTTGATAATGTATCCAATAATACAAAAAAAGAGCAATTTTCAGAAATTGTTGAAGAAATTAAGAATGTTAGGGTTGCGCTTAGTAAACAAGATAAAATTCTTGAGGATATTTTACTAAAGCTTAATGAAAACAATTAGTTGGTAGACAAATTTTTTACAGATTAGCGTGTCAATACAACAAAGTATCTATATTAAAAAAACTGTATCTTTTTTAAGAACGTGTTATATATTAATTGCTAGTTACTAAATTAGTGGAGGTTTATATGCGTTTTTTAAAAAACAATTCAATGCTTTTAGCGTTTTGTTTTTTAGCAAGCGTTTCAGTTTTTAGCATAGAAAAAGCTGTCGCTGGTGGTGATCCCTCAATTAAAGATAAAAAAGTTAACACTAACAAAAGTAATATAAAACAACACGATCATAATAAAACTTATGTAAAAGATCAGAAAAGACTATCTTCTTCTGACAAAGCTACTCAAAATAAAAGTCAAATAAATTCCCAAAATAATGCTGGTGGAGATGGTAAAGTAGAAGCAGCAGGTTTTGCTGCAATCGAAGATGTTCCTCTAATTATCGACTTGTCCTCCGTAACAGACTCTGATGGTATGGGAACAGTAAGTGTACAATGGCAGATATCATCTAATGATAATAAATGGACCAACATTAGTGGTGCAACTAACCAATCATTTACACCTAGGCAAGTTCATGTTGGGAAAAAACTTCGTGTTTCTATATCATATGTTGACGGTCAAGGTAATTTAGAGCCACTGATTAGCCCTCCTTCAACTCCTGTTAAAAACGTTAATGATAAACCTACTGGAGCAGCAAGGCTTATTGGTAGTCCTGTAGAAGACAGTGCTCTTGTTGTTGACACCTCAAGCATAGCTGATGAAGATGGAATAGGTGGTTTCGATATCTCATGGCAGAGATCTACAACAAAATCATCATGGGAAGCTTATCCTCAAGCCCAAGACGAAGTTCTTAGGCTTGGACAAAGTCAAGTTGGTTATTCGTATAGGGCAGTTGTATCTTACATAGATTCACAAGGAACCCGAGAAGTTCTTTACACAAATCCATCAGAAACTATCGATAATTTGGATGATCCAGTTCAGGGTGAAGTTGTTATTGTGGGTAAACCTAGGGAGGGTGTTACCCTTAGAGCATTGTCAGACTCGCTATCAGACGAGGATGGTATAGCTTCTATTTCAATCAGTTGGGAGACATCTAAGGATGGAAGAAATTGGACTTCAGTTAATAGTTTAAGTGGTCCTATTCTAGCTTTAAATCAATCATTAGTTGGATCACAGGTTCGTTCTAGAGTTGCAGTAGTTGATAATTTTGGCATAGAAACAATCCTTTATAGCCAAGCAACTCGTACTGTTGAAAATGTTAACAACAGGCCTTCAGGTAGAATTATAATACGAAGAGTTGGTGAATAATATTCTAATACAAATCATATTATTAAATCTTGTATTTTATATTAAAGATAATCATATAAATAATATACATGCCAAATCTATGGAGTATATTTTATGAAAATTAATCATGACGCTAAAGAATTAGAGTCTAATGTAGTTTCATTTAAAAAATACAAAGAAAGAAAGCCAGAAACGATTAGCTCTACAATTGCAGCAATCATTGCTATTAAGATTGATCATCCCGAAAATATGAGTCCAGAGGATTTCTTTATCAACCAATTAGAATCAATGCAAAATAATGAAATTCTAGCTTTTGAAGATGCTTTAGATAATGATGCTATAGGACTAACAACAAAAGATGCTCAAAATGAAGCATCTAATGATGCTTAATATTCTGTAAACCTAATAAATTTAAATAGAATTTATTTTTTAACCAATTTCCAAATCTGCGGGATTAATAAAGCTGCAAGTAGAATCTTGTAGAGGTCTCCAATAATAAACGGATACAGGCTACTTAATATGCCAAAACTAAATCCCTTTAAAAAACTTAATTGAAGTATACCAAAGAAATAAATAGTAATCATACCTATCATCATTGCTAAAATTGATTTAAAGAATAACTTTCCCCAACCCCTATCTGCCAACTCTCCTAAAACCAGGGCTGCAGCTAAAAAACCAAATAAAAATCCACCTGTTGGTCCCATAAAGTAAGGCAAGCCTCCTCCATAAGCAAAAACTGGTAATCCCACCATTCCCTGAAACAAATATAAGCTAACTGAGGAAACTGCTATATTTCTTCCACATAGCATTGCAATCATTAAAATTGCTAAAGGCTGTAATGTCATTGGAACAGGATACAAATCTACCTTTATTTTTGCAGATAAAACTAATAATAAGCTGCAAAAAATAACAGTGAAAACACTAGTTACGATTGAAAATTTTTCATCAGCTTTGTTTCTTAATACAAAGCTCTCAATCCAGGTAGTTCTGTACATTTTATCATTCATAACAACAACCCTATAATTAAAATAATTTAAAAATTTAGATTTATAGATTAAACATATAACATATATTATTTCTTAATAAAATTATATTTTATAGGTTAAAATAATGAATGAAATTGATGATATTTTAACCCCGACAAGTGTCTGGTTAAAAGAAAAAAGGAAAGTCTCACTGGCAACTGTTATTTCCACATGGGGAAGTGCACCAAGGCCTGTTGGTGGTCAAATGGCAATCGATAGTAATGGTGAAATAATAGGCTCAGTCTCTGGGGGATGCATAGAGGGCGCTGTAATTGCAGAGGGCATTGAAGCAATAAATGATGGTAAAACCAGAATCAGGGACTATGGCATTTCAAATGATATGGCATGGGAAGTCGGATTGGCTTGTGGTGGTGAACTAAAAGTTCTTATACAACCACTCGAAATTGAGGATAAGATTATATTTTCCTTAGTAGAAGATATAAAAAATAGAAAACAAATCAAACTTAAAATTAATTGTTCGAATGGCTCTAGAACTCTTGATAACACATTGATCAATCAGACAAGTTATTTTGATAAAGAGCAAAATGAATTCATACAAGTTATCGATCCTAAGCCAAGACTTTTTGTTGTTGGTGCTGTTCATATTGCGCAGGCGCTTGTATCACTTGCTAAAACAACTGACTTCGAAATAATTTTAATAGACCCCAGAGAACATTTTGCAACGAGTGAAAGATTTCCAGATTGCAAAATTTTAAACGAATGGCCAGACACTGCTTTATCAAAATATAGTTTAGATCAGTCTACACATTTAGTTACATTAACTCATGATCCTAAGATAGATGACCCTGCATTAATTTATACTCTTAAGGAAAACATAGGTTATATAGGTTCATTGGGAAGTAAAAAAACTCATCAAAAAAGATATGATCGATTATCGTCGCTTGGTTTTCATGAAAATGAAATTAATAAAATCCATGCTCCAATAGGTCTGGATATTAAAGCTAAAACTCCTGCTGAAATAGCAGTATCTGTTATGGCTGAAATTATAAGCTTTAGACGTAAAGCTCATGATAAATCATAAAAACTGTACCAATATAATAAAAAAAATAATTTTAGCTGCTGGCTCTAGTAAGAGATATGGAAAAACAAATAAACTGGTCCAAATATTTCAAGACAAGCCTATTATAAAACATGTAATTGATGTTTTATTAGAAGAAAATGACCCCAAGGACTTGTTAGTTGTAGTAGGTCATGAGAAAAGTAAAATTATAAATCTAATCAATAATCCTAATATTAAAATTGTAAATAACATAGACTATGAAAAAGGTATAGGGACATCTATTTCATGTGCTATGAGACATTTAGATGATTATATTCAAGGTGTCATGATAATCCCAGCTGATATGCCTTTAATATCAAAAGTTGATTTACGGAATTTGGAAAATAAATTTATTGAGTTGAATTCTACCAAAGTAGTTTTTCCTAAACATGAATCTAGTCTTGGTAACCCCGTTATCCTACCTAAAAGCTATTTTGATATTCTAACAAATCTTAA
>VMBT01000048.1_pt1 | contig 77048 bp, 62 predicted proteins | sample 4404301 | NCBI WGS metagenome assembly VMBT01 (sample SAMN12238535, study PRJNA552566) | marine metagenome | isolation source: Coastal seawater | place: USA: coastal Georgia, Sapelo Island | collected 2008-08/2009-08 | reverse complement strand
GCCAATCTCATGGAATAATTGCTGGAGATTATCTGTTTGTACTTGGATTCGGACTCGGTGGTAAATTCGATGCTCGAATTGTAGACCGAATGGCCGAAACTTCCGCCAATATCGCCGCCGGTGAATTATTGCAAATCAAGCACATAGCAGACTTAGCTACAACTCCCGAAGACTACTATGCAATCATCGATGGAAAAACCGCTGGACCATTCGCCAGCGCCTGCTCTTGTGCTGCAATGCAGGCAGACGCTGAGCAGACAATTGTAGACACTCTCGATGATTTTGGATGGGAAGTCGGTCGAGCCTTCCAATTGGTCGATGATTTACTTGATTTGACCGGGGATCCATCGATGGGTAAGCCAAGAGGTACCGATGTTCATGAGGGTAAGATGACCTTACCAATCATTCATGCTCTAACTATGCTTCATGGTGTTGAGAGAGAACAACTTGCAGATGTCCTACAAAACTTCAGCGATGACAGGTGGGGTGAACTCACCGAATTGCTTGAGAGTGCTGGCTCATTTGAATACGCCAAGCAATTGATTCAGAATCATATCGACCGAGCACAAGAAAGTCTCGAATCTCTACCAGATACGGATGCGAAAGCATTGATGATCGAGATCGCAAAACTTTCTCGCGGGCGACGCACCTGAGGTGGCCAAACAACGCACTGAGCGGTGATTTTCATGGTCGAAAGAACTGATTGGGATGTTATCGTAATCGGAGGAGGCCCTGCCGGCTCTACCGTAGCTCGTTATGTTGCAGAGGGTGGAAAGGACGTCTTAGTCATCGATGGTAGAGAGTCCATAGGTAGCCCTCTTCAATGTGGGGAATTAGTTCCCAGCAACGAGGAGATGAAGCGACTTTGTCCAGACGTTCCAGAGGTTGATGATCTACTACAAACACCCGAACACGCAATCTCGATGAGAACTTCAAAAATGCATTTGGTGCCACCATCAGGGCGACCACTTCGCTATCCCTTTGAGGGCCTAATGCTCGATAGGGTGGCACACGATGAGTGGTTGGTAGATTTAGCGAAATCCAAAGGTGCAAATTACCTGACTGGTGCAAGGGTTGATTCTGTAAATGGAGAAACCGTCAGCCTAAGGGATGGACGAGAGTTTACTGCTAGAATTATTGTCGGTGCAGGCGGTCATAATGACCCACTGCGCCGCAGTCATTGGAATGAATCGAGCCTAAAAATCCCCATTAAATTCGTTCTGATGGATGGCGACTTTGGCGATGCTGTAGAACTCCACTTTGGCTCAATGGCGCCAGGAGGTTATGCCTGGATGTTTCCTAAGCAGGGCGGAGCAAATATTGGAGTTGGTATTCAAAATAAATTTGCTAAAGGACGTTCATTGAATCTATATGCAGAAGATTTCATCCAAGGCTATGGTGAGGCTGTAACTTTCGCAGGAGCGGGTTCTCTACCTATGTCGGGAACGATTGATTGCTTCGTCAAAGAAAATCATCTTCTTGTCGGAGATGCCGCCGGTATGGTTCTTCCATCAAATGGCGCAGGCATTACAATTGCAATGGTCGGTGGGAGAATTGCAGGTCAACAAATTGTTTCACATCTAGATAATGGTACTCCACTAGATGAATACGAGAAAGAATGGAAAAGACAAATGGGTTCAGTGATGCGAAATTCGAAATTATCATTCAAAGTTGGTAGTTGGATTATGAGACTTCCAGATTGGATTCTAAATCTCGCATTTAATCCTCTTACGAAGCCCTTTGTTTGGCGCTTTGTGACCTGCAGGAAACCATTCATAATTTTCTGAATTGGTTGGTTTCAAACCTTTGGAATTCACGGCTTGATGACATTAGTATATATGCGGTGAATGAAAGAATATACATTTCTTGATAACCCATACCTCGATAGTAGGGTTATGACAACAAGAACTGTACTTGTGGTGTTGATTGCTAGCTACGCATCCTTTGCGGTTACTGCAATGACAATCACGCCACTTCTTAGCTAAGCCGAAGATTTCAAGGTGGTAACAAAGATGGTTTTCAAAACACTATTTGCGTTGTTAGTCTCCGGATATGTATCATTCGGAGTCTCAATTATGGCAACAGGGGGCTTCCCCCAATCCGATATGGCGACAATAACACTGTCCTTCTCGGTAGTCTTTCTGATGAGCTTCTCAATGATGTCGATTGCCTTAGCGCCCAAGTCGAAGAGACTGTTTGCTTGAAAGGGGGTCCTTGCGACCAAACCTAATCGGAAGGCGGAGATTGCCTGACCCCTTTGATAACCCACTGATTCAACTTGAAGCAAAGGTTACTCTATGATTCGGCTTTTGTTCCTTCCCAAATGGTCGCCATTCCAGGAAATACGACCTTAGCTGTGACATTTTCGAATCCTACATCTTCCATCATTCGGACATAATCACGAGTAGTTCCGAATGTTATGTAAGTCTTGGTTAACCATTTCCAAGGATGATCCTTTACTCCACAAATAATCCGTGCGTAGGCGCCTACCCAAACCCTCATCCAAAGCCAACCAAGGAATCCATGAATTCGATTCATCTTCGCGGGATCGACAATCACCACTTTGGCACCAGGCTTCAATACTCGAAGTACCTCTCCTAGCCCAGCCCTTTTGTCGTACCAATCTCTGAACGAGAAGAGGGAACATACACCATCGAAGGAATTGTCATCGAAAGGCAATTCCTCGGCTTTTCCTTGTACGAATTCAACCTCTGAATCACCTCTATCTTGCCGTTTTGAATTGACTCTTGGCTTAGCCGCTTCAAGCATCAAAGCACTAGGGTCTAGGCAGACTAAATCAACTCCAGAAACATCCTCTGCAAAGCTACCGGGTCCACATCCGACTTCGAGAAGTTTGGCATCCTCACTAGGCAATCTTTGCCTTACCATTCGCCTCCATTTGTCGACTTGACCGATGGTTGCAAAGCGGTTTATTCGGTCGTAAACAGGGATGGTTGCCTCTAGGTTTAGAATCAACTCGTCCCAGTCCTCTGAGCCGATGGTTTCGTGGTCCACAATCGCCGTGGGAAGTGAGCCTATATTTGGTTGGTTTGGGCATACGTCCCGCCGAGTATCGGCTGATGCATTTCTCATTCAACATAGGTTAGCATGAAATACCCATTTCCGGTCGCTCGCCTCACCAAAGGTGGATGAAATGGGTAACGCAGATGTACTCCGCACCATAAGGGAAGCAGAAGAGGCCGCAGCCGCGGCCATAGCAAAGGCCGAATCTGAGGCCACAGGTATTGTTCAAAAGGCAAGGTTAGAGGCCGCCGAATCACTCCAGACTGGACGAACAGATTCAGAAGCAGAAGCACAGAAAATCGTTGCTGATGCCCGTGCAGCAGCCGAAAAAGAAGCAGCTACAGTGTCTGCTGATGGAGATGCAACTATCGATTCAATTCACAACAGCGGAAAGAAGAACCGTGACAAGGCGGTCAACACAATTTTGGATGCCTTCCGAGCTTGAAACTCAATTCTAGGAGGTCGCTACAAATGTCACAGGTTCAGACTAAGCAGATGGGTCGTTTGACCGCAGCTGGAACCTTGGACAAACTTGACGATGCGCTAAGTCTCCTCGCTCAACTAAAGGCACTACACTTCGTCGATTATGACGGCTCAATGGATGACCTGTCTTTGGGAACACCAAATGAGAAGGCAGAGGAGATTGCAAAGTTGCTAAACAAAACCAGAGCCGCAGTCGCTCAAGTCGAGCCAACAGGTCCTAGCAAAGCGGCTCCATTGGCTGCAGTTAGGAAATCTATTGATGAAGATCTAGAGGGCAGAGTAGACTCTCTCTTAGGCGACCTCAGTAGAATTGACGAAATTGAGAACAGCATTTCCTCACAGTCTGAAGAAGAATCGGTGTTGTCTCTGTTAACACCTCTCGGTATCGACATCGAACTACTATCTGGCTACGAATCGATTACATCATTCGTTGGTACGGTTGACGACCTCAAAGCGGCACAAGTCGCTGCAGGAGATGGAATGTTTGTCAGTGGCACATCAGGGAAGACTGATGTCGTCGCAATTTTCGTCAAAAACGAAGATGCTGATTTGGTATCTTCAGCACTTTCAGAAGCGGGATTTACCGCGATTCAGTTGCCAGAAGGAGCCGGCAACCCTGAATCTCGCATGAATGATCTGATGAGTGAGAGATTGGAGCTTCAAACTGAGAGCGAAGGGCTCTCCAATTCTGTAGCAGAATGGATATCCGATAACGGAGAAGACCTGATTTGTAGTTTAGAGGTATTAGAGAGAGATCACGAATTAGTTACTTCTCCAGTAAAGGTCGCTGTATCCGCCCACGCCTTCGTGATTGATGGCTGGGTTGAAATGGATAGGTCTGCAGATATCAAGGTCGCACTTGGTAATGTTTGCACCGTAGTAGATGTAGAGCCATTCGTAATACAAGCAGGCGGTGCCCATCACGACCATGATGACGAACATCATGAACCTGAGATGCCACCAATTGCTTACCAACCTAGGTCAACAACCAAATCAATGGAATTAGTTACCGATATGGTAGGGCGACCAGGATATGGAAGACTTGACCCTACAGTATTCATGTTCTTCACTTATCCCATTTTCTTCGGCGTGATGTTAGGGGACATGGCGTACGGACTCGCAACAATGGGGCTGGGTACCTTCCTATACAGTAGAGCAAGAACAAATGAAACTCTGAAACTAGGCGGTAGATTCCTCCAATTAATCGGCCTTTCAACCTTGATTTTCGGCTATCTGTACGCTGAAATAGCAGGTTTTGAAATATTCCTTTATGAAAAATTGACGTACCCTGATGGAACTTACATGAAAGATTCAGCAGGCCATTACATGTACAGCGACAATCTATCACCAGTCGCATTCCTCAGCGCACTTTACTTCCCCTTCGATATTGAGCATGGATACGGTTGGGAGGCATCTTACGGATTCAGCCTATCCCTCGCGTTCCCCTTCCACAGAGTTGGAAGCCACATGATTGACCTGATTGTCATCAGTCTATACATGGGTTGCTTCCATGTCCTTCTTGGATTTATCATGGGATTCCGTGATATTCTCCTAATAGGAAATGGGCACGGCGGTGTTGGATTAGTCGCAGCATTCTTCGAGAAAGGAATTTGGATGATTCTCCTAGCTGGTGGGTTCATGTTTGCTCATGGATTCCTCGGTAGCTACGATGAACTATTGATGCCAGGAACGGCACTTATTGCGTTCTCAACAATCTGCCTAATCTGGACTCTGTACAGGTACCATGGATTCGATCTGTTTGTTGCAATTATCATGGGTCCAGTAGAAGCTATTGGACTAATGCCAACAGTATTGTCTTATGTTCGACTTTTCGCAGTAGGAATAGTCGGTGTTAAGATTGCTGAAACCGGCAATCACATGTTCTTCGATAAAATTTCATTGGACGAGCCACTGATGGCAGTTTTGCTAATCTTTGGTTGGCTCTTAGTCCAAGCATTTGCTTGGTTACTGGGAGTATTCAGTCCAAACATCCACGCAGCACGTCTGCACATGGTAGAGTGGATGAAGCAATATTACGATTCCAGCGGACAACCGTTTTCGCCATTTGGCGGAACCTCGCAATATGTGGAGGGTGAGTAATCATCCGGCTGTCAGCAGGGAAAAAATGGAGGAAAAAAAATGAAGAAAACCGCAATGAAAGGAATGAGTGTACTGTTTGTCCTATTTGTCGTCGCTGCTTTTGCAACCGGCGTACAGGCACAGGATGCAGCTGACAATAAGGAAACCACCGCAGCCTACGCTGCTATTGGAGCAGGTGTGGCATTAGGTTTGGCAGCAATTGGTACTGGTATGAGCCAGGGTCCAATCGGTGCTGCAGCTGTAGGAATGATCGCAGAGGACAGATCTCGAATTGGTCACGCAATTTTGATGACTGCTCTTCCAGAGACAATTGTTCTGTTCGGTTTCCTTGCAATGTTCGTTATGCCAGGTCTAGCCTGATTGCGAATGCAAAGAAATTGAATTTAGAATGAAATATACGAGTTGATAATATGACTCTTGAAGCGCTAGCAGAACAGATTGCAGCCGCGGCGAAAGCCAAAGGCGAAGCAATCACAGAAGCCGCGCGAGAGCAAGCCAAAGAAATCGCATCAGAATCAGCCGCAACCAATGCGGCTGCTCGCGAAGGAATTGTTGCTCGAGCAAAGCGAGAAAGTGACCAACTTTCCGTAGAAGTTGTGGCATCAGCGCGCCAAGGAAATCAGAAGCGAGAGCTAATTGCACGCCGTGAGGTTCTAGAAGCAACATGGCAAGATGTGCAAGAAAAAGTCGGCTCAGCCGATTTAGCTGGTCGTAATGACATCTTGAAATCCCTTCTAACTGAGGCTAAATCTGTAGGTGGAGATATGATTCTACACCCGGTAAATACCGACAGAAAGGCCCTAACTGGAAAGGGATTCGATCTTGGCGATGATGTTGATGGCTTAGGTGGCTTCATTCTAGAATCTACAGATGGCTCAATTCTATTGGACTACAGATTCGATGGACGATTACAAGAGGTTTGGGAAGCAAACCTCGGAGCAGTAAACGAACTAATGTTTGGAAATTGAATGGGTGATTAAATGGCAAGATTAGCAACTGGAATTTCCAATATTTCCAATGCCGGAGCGAGAGCAAAAGCTCGTAAGGCATCGCTAATTGATAGCACAAGAATACGCCAACTTCTACAACAGGGTACAGATTCAATTGGAGCCAGTATCGGGGAATTAGGATACAGGCAAGAAATGGATCTCTATTCAACAAGGATGTCTGGCTCAGATGCTATCGAAGCCGCTCTAACCCATAACTTGGATAATGACCTAAATTCTGTACTTGGCTTTTGCCAAGGAAACCTAAGAGATCTCGTCGCTATTTATGTCGAGAGATTCCAATATGAGAAGGTCAAGACAGTTCTTCGTTCAGTATCGAAAGGCGCATCGGATGAGATGATTGCAGATCAGATATTGCCAGAAGAAAACCCAAGTAATGCACATTGGTTGCACATCGTACGCACAACGGAAACCGTTCAAGAAGCCATAGAAGCAATGCGAGGATCTCCTTGGGGACGATGCTTAGCAAAATTAGATGAAGATACATCTCTCATAGAGATGGAGGATGCTTTGGACAGGCAGTACTTTACTGACTCTCTCGAAGCATCTAGGGGTAAGGACGGAAGTCCCCAACTAATTCTATATCTTCAGACCGAAATAGATCACAGGAACATTGTGAACCAGTTCAGAGCATTGAGACAAAATTTGTCTTTTGAAACTCGTGAGAGAATCAACATCCCAGGAGGAAAAATTGCTGATTCTATCATGAATGCTGCTTCACAGGCAGATACACAGGAGGCGTTGTTGGAAGCCCTCCGTCGTTCAATTGCCTTCGATGATTCCGGCTTCGAAGAAGCCATGCAGGAATCAACCCAACGCGGTACATTTGACCCATTGGTCAATTTACTTAGGATTAAGAGATTGAAAATGCTTAGGAGATTTTCATATCTCAATCCTGTATCTGCCCTGCCTGTGGTTTATTACATTCAAGCAAAGGTTCTGGAAGTTCAGAATCTACGCCTACTTGTGCGCGGTAAGGCGGCAGGCCTCTCTGACGAGGTCATAGAAGCGCACTTATATATCTGAGGTGAAATGATGGAAATCGCAGTAGTCGGAACACCAGAATTCACCCTCGGATTCCAACTTGCTGGCGTAACCCGCCTGCACAATCCAACAAACCTAGAGGAGACAGCCACTGTCCTTCGAAGTTTGATGGGTACACCAGAGGTTGGTATTGTCGTGATTGACAGTTCCGACCTCACCCAAATGCCTGAGAAGTTGCGAATGCAACTGTCCGAGAGCATTACACCCACAGTACTGGGTATAGGGACTGAGGAGGATAATACCCTTCGTGAGTCCATTAAGTCGGCTCTAGGAGTTGACCTATGGAAGTGATTCCAGAAAAAGAAAAGGAAGTGAAAAAATGAGTGAGGAAAATGGAGTGATTTATCGCATTTCAGGACCAGTAGTTACCGCTGTAGGTATTACCCCCAGAATGTATGAGGTAGTGCGTGTTGGTGATGAAGGACTGATGGGTGAAGTCATTGAATTGCACGGAGAACAATCGGTTATCCAGGTCTACGAGGAAACATCGGGTATCAAACCGGGTGAACCTGTAGTCAGAACGGGGCAGACTTTGTCTGTTCAGCTAGGTCCGGGTCTGCTAACACAGATTTACGACGGTATCCAGCGTCCGCTAGAGGACCTTGAGGAGACCATGGGTGTCTTCATCACACGTGGTGTAGATGCTGATGGTCTAGATCTCAAGAAGAAGTGGGAGTTCAACGCTACCGCTTCCAAAGGAGATGAGGTTAGCGCGGGCCAAGTAATCGGAACCGTACAAGAGACCGAGACTATCGAGCATCGAGTTATGGTGCCACCTGGAAAAAGTGGTACCATCAAGAGCATAAAATCTGGTGAATATGACGTCACGCAGACGGTTTGTACTCTTGACGATGGCACAGAAATTGCCATGATGCAAGAATGGCCGGTTCGAACACCACGTCCATTCGTCCGAAAGTATGCGCCGGATGTACCACTAATTACAGGTCAGAGGATCCTCGATTTCCTTTTCCCTCTGGCTAAGGGTGGTACCGCTGGTATCCCTGGACCATTCGGAAGCGGAAAGACAGTTACTCAACAGCAGTTGGCTAAGTGGTCTGACGCTCAAATCGTTGTTTACATTGGATGCGGTGAGCGCGGAAACGAGATGACTGAGGTACTTACTGAGTTCCCTCACCTAATCGACCCGCACACAGGAAAGCCTCTGATGAACAGAACTACGATGATTGCAAACACATCAAACATGCCTGTGGCAGCTCGAGAGGCTTCCGTGTATACAGGAATCACCATTGCGGAATACTTCCGAGATATGGGATACGATGTTGCTCTAATGGCTGACTCAACAAGTCGATGGGCTGAAGCAATGCGTGAAATTTCTTCTCGACTTGAAGAGATGCCTGGTGAGGAAGGTTACCCTGCTTACCTATCAAGCCGACTTGCTGAGTTCTACGAGCGAGCTGGTCGTGTACAGACTCTCGCTGGTGACGATGGTTCTGTATCCGTTATCGGAGCGGTATCGCCACCTGGTGGTGACATATCCGAGCCGGTCAGCCAAGGTACACTACGTATCGTCAAGGTGTTCTGGGGATTAGACGCAGGTCTAGCTCGACAGCGACACTTCCCTGCGATTAACTGGCTGAGTTCATACTCGCTATACCCACAGGCATTGGATCAGTGGTATCGCGACAATATCGCTGGCGATTTCCCCGAAATTCGTACTGAAATCAGCGCTCTCTTGCAGGTTGAAGCAGAGTTGCAAGAAATCGTCCAATTGGTCGGTTCCGATGCTCTACCAATTGACCAGCAACTAACTCTGGAAGTTGCACGTATGATTCGTGAATTCTTCCTGCAACAAAACGCATTCCATGATGTAGATACATACAGCAATCTCAAGCTACAATATACAATGGCTAGAGCGATTCTTTCATTCCAAGATGAATCAAAGAAGGCAATTGCTGGTGGAGCAGATCTGGAATCTGTTGTTAACGTACAGGCTAGAACTGACATCATGCGTGGAAGATTCGAAGAAGGATACGAAGAGCGTATCGAGAAACTAGTGAAAGAAATGGGCAAGCAGATTGCTGCTACCATGGAGGAGAACTGAGGAGGGATATGAATGAGTGGAAAAGAGTACCGAACCATTACTGACGTCAAGGGGCCTTTGGTCTTCCTGAACAAAACCGAACCGGTTGCATACGGTGAAATTGTCCAATTGAGATTAACCGATGGGACAATGAAGAACGGGCAAGTACTGGATACTTCCGATGACCAAGTTATCGTGCAGGTGTTCGAAGGAACATCATCTGTTGATCGACAAACAGGTGTTAAGTTCCTTGGAGATGTATTCCGTCTACCAGTTAGCAAGGATCTCGTCGGCCGTATTCTAGACGGTGCCGGTCGCCCTCGTGATGGCGGGCCAGCAATCGTTCCTGACGAAATGGCTGACATCATCGGAGCTGCAATCAACCCCTACTCTCGTGAAAGCCCAGAGTCTTTCATCCAGACAGGAATTTCTGCAATCGATGCTTGTACTTCCCTCGTTAGAGGACAAAAACTGCCAATCTTCAGTGCTGCAGGTCTTCCTCACAACGATATCGCACTTCAGATTGCAAGGCAAGCAAAACTTGTTGGAAGCGATGACGATTTCGTCGTAGTTTTCTGTGCTATGGGTATCACTGCGGAAGAATACAACTTCTTCGTTCACGATCTAGAAAGAACTGGTGCATTGGAGAACTCCGTTCTGTTCGTCAACCTAGCTGACGACCCAGCGGTCGAGCGTCTGATTACACCACGTCTTGCACTAACTGCTGCTGAGTATCTTGCTTTCGAGCATGATTACCACGTACTGGTTATCTACACTGACATGACAAACTACTGTGAGTCTCTGCGACAAATCGGTGCAGCTCGTGAAGAAGTACCTGGACGACGTGGTTACCCTGGTTACATGTATACTGACTTGGCTATGCTTTACGAGCGTGCAGGTCTGGTTAAGGGCAAGAAGGGAAGTATTACACAATTCCCTATCCTAACCATGCCTGGTGACGATATTACTCACCCAATTCCTGACCTTTCAGGATATATTACAGAGGGTCAGATTGTTATTTCCCGTGAATTGCACCAGAAGGGTATCTACCCACCGATTAACGTTCTGCCATCGCTAAGTCGACTGATGAACGCTGGTATTGGCGATGGTAAGACTCGTGAAGATCACAAGTCGGTATCTGACCAGTTGTATGCTGCTTACGCTCAAGGTAGAGAATTGCGTGGATTGGTTGCTATTGTCGGTGAAGATGCATTGAACGAGCGTGACCTTCAGTTACTGAAGTTCGCTGATATTTTCGAAAATGAGTTCTTGCGACAGAGCCGTGATGAAGATCGTTCAATCGGTGAAGGTACGCTTGATCTTGCATGGAATCTTCTGACTAACATCGACACGAAGTATCTCGTTCGATTAGACCAAAAGTGGATTGACAAGTATCACCCAACCGAAAAGAAGGAGTGAAACTCTCGATAACTAGTCGTTGAGGAGGTAAAAAAATGGCATTGGACATTAAACCAACCAGGTCCGAGCTAATCAACCTCAAGCGACGCATCAAGCAGACGTCAAGTGGATACAATCTACTAAAGATGAAGCGGGATGGTCTATTCCACGAGTTCCGAACTTTGTTATCTGAAATGATTAGTGCAAGAGAGGAACTGGTCGGCACATATCGAGAAGCGGTAGAAGCCATCAATTTGGCCAGCGCTATCGAAGGAGGATTGGTTGTAAAGAGTGCAGCGATTGCTAACTCGGCTTCACCGGAAGTTGAAGTTAGTCGCCGTAACATCATGGGTGTTGTAGTTCCTCAAGTAGAGGGACAGAATCTAACTTCTACAATTGAAGAGCGTGGAACTGGTCTAATAGGTGGTTCTCCGTACATAGATGAGGCCGCAGACTCCTATTCTTCGTTAATTGCAAAGATAGTCAAAGCCGCAGAAATGGAAGCTACTCTGAAGCGACTCCTTGAAGAAATTGAAGCAACCAAGCGCCGTGTGAACGCGCTTGAGTTCAAGGTTATTCCAGAGATGAAAGAAGCTCAGACATTTATCCAACTTCGATTGGAAGAAATGGAGCGTGAAGAGACCTTCCGCTTGAAGCGATTCAAGAACAAGTAAGTCAACCTCGATTACGCGGTTTGATAGGTGGGAGCATGAGTTCGCAACCACCAAAGGTGGTTGCGTAGTATGTCCGAAGCCGAGCCAATCATACTAGATCACTCGGCTTGGAACCAGCAAGAGTTGTTACTCCACATCATTCAACGATACTTCGATTTAGGCAATGAAGCAATGGCGGGGCAGGCTTGGGAAGTCAGAGCAAAAAGCGGAAGGAGTGAATCTGAGGCGTTAATTCAGCTCAATGAAGAACTCGAGCCATTGGGTTACCTTTCGATGCTAGACAGGGGTAATCCTCCAATTCTCAGCGTGGCTCATTATCCAGCCGGTCAACAAGTCATTGCCAATTGGCAGTTGTCAGTTGTTTGGCTAATGATGGCTGGCTTCCTTACTATGATTGGTAGCGCGTGGTTGATGCAGTTCGATTCAAGCGCCACTGCCTTCGATTCAGATATATTGGAAGAATCTCTGATTTTCTTAGCAATTCCAATGATGCTAATTTTGGGTTTGGCCAGCGAAGTTCGCAGAAGGATAGCCCTACATTATGGTGTCAAATTAGGCCATGTCGTACCAATTGCATTCCCTGTAATGGCTGTCAGTTGGCCTTTTGGTCTAGCTGGTGTGTTGAGTCAACACAGAGCCGATCTAATTCCAATTCCTAACCGAAGGGCTCTTGCAATAATCGAATCAACCGTGCCAATCATCTTGTTCCTTGGAGGTATTTTACTGACAATTGTCGGCTTACATTTGACTCCACTTGAACCACCTGAATTATTTTCTTCACCTATTGGTTTTCAAAATAACGTTCTAATTTCAATCCTTACTTTAGATTGGCTGGGTGATGATTTGCTCATTAAATTACAGTGGATACATCTAACTGGTCTTGCTGGAATTGGATTAACTCTAATCGGTTGGACCCTATTACTGCCAATTCCTGGGTTCCCTGGTGACCGATTATTACACGCTTTAATCGGACCAGCAGAGATGTCTGATTCTAATCGCCAAACAAGCTTCTTCATCTTGATGCTTGGTGCAATGGTGATGATCTTTGCGAACACCGATTATATGCCATGGTTGTTGATTGCAGCATTAGCAGCAATGCGTCGTTTTAGTCCGGAAAATACGCCACCACCTCTGGTCGTCGATGAATCAATTGTGCCCACAAACAAGGAACGTAGTAGGTTCGCTACGCTTCTAGTATTCCTTCTGATCATGGGGTTCCCTGGATTGAATCCATCATTCTCGATAAACCAGTGGGATGAGGGCTTGGACTCCTCAGGATGGGTTGATGAGATCGAGCTCGAAGTCTCAGAAACATACAATCTAACTCTAGACTTAACTCCTGAAGGAATCAATCCAGTTTCCGGATGGATACAAATTAGAGTCGAAGGTGAAAACTCGCAATTATGGGACATCAGCTCTTCTCAGTTTAACGAAAATAAAATCTACAGATTTGATGGAGTAACTCAGAACTCTCCCGATGCATTAAGCATGACAATTATACCGATGGACATTGCTCAAAATGATACAGCTCTTATTCCTAATGCTTCGATGTGGTTGAGAATTCTAGTCGATGTAGACGGCCATGTGGAAGAGCATCTAACTGTTCTAAGGTACCTAGAGAAGACTTCGCCAATAGATCCACTATGGTTACTAATAGAAGATACCGTGACCCCAAGAATTTGTATGAGTATTCAGAAGGTTGATGATAGACCTGCATTCTTATCCCTATCAAATCCATTTTGGGAGTTCGAGAACCAGACTAACCTCTCTCAAGCAGGTCTTCACGACGTTTGTCTACGCGGTTACGAAGGCGCATTACAATCGTCACAATCCAAAGATGAATTTAGGCGAATTATAGGTCCAGAATTGACATTGAATTTTGAAGATGGTGAACAAATTATCTGGTTGTTAGCAGTGAATGGGACTGAACCTAAATTACAGATTTCTGATGCAGGCTGGCAAATACCCGAATGGGATTGGTTTTCTCATGACCGCAATTACACTATCACTTACGCCAGTGAGGGGAGTGCATTTTGCCCTTCATCCGAAATAATGCCAGAGATTGAAATCGGAAATACTTGGAATTGGACCTTTACCGACCGTTCTTCAATTAGAATTCCAGCCGGTCAATTGGGCTTTGGTACTCTATTCTTCGACTCCAATGGTTGGCTGGCCTTTTGTGACGAAGGAATTATGCTACGCTCGTATATGGTCGTTGAAGGAGATGATGTTGTATTAATTGAAGGAGATATAGGACAGAATTTGTCTTCTGACGATAACTACTACAAAATTTCCAATCGAATGAATGAGACGCTCCCCATTACTGTAAGTTGGACTGGAGATTCTCCTGAAGCCGATGTTTGGAGTGTCTCAATTCAGGATGAAATAGCTCCTTACTCAGAGTCGATGATGATTCTAGAGGAAGCAGGTACAACCTCTCTGTATCGTTCTGTTTGGGTGACAGTGGTTGATGGTGAAATCACAGTCAACCTTGCAGCTCGTTGCCCGGTTGATGGGTGTGAGTAGATGAGAATCGCCATTCTTGGTGTCGGTTCTATCGGTGGAGTAGTTCTCGGCGCACTTTCCGATACCGATGTAGACCTCGTTGCAGTATCCCGCGGTCAAGCAGCGAACAATCTCGAAATGGTTGGTCTGATTTTACATACTCCTGAGGGGTCAATTGAGATGATCCCGCCAGACAGATTTACTGTTGTGGATAGTCAAGAGGGGCCAATTTCCGAACAAATTAGAGGTACTTGCGATGTAGCTATCATTTGTGGAAAGGCGTCATCAACACCTGTTTTAGCGCAAATTGCTGAAGAAGTACTAACTCCATCTGGGATTGCAATCAGTATACAGAATGGACTTGGTCATTCAGAGATGCTGGCTCATAGATTGGGTAGGCAGAGAGTTCTCGGCGGCTCGATTACTCATGGTGCTTGGAAGGATGGAGAATTTGGAATTCATTGGGTTGGACGAGGGGCCGTTAGAATGGGGAATCTTGACGGTGGAGATACCTCCGACAATTCTTTTGCTTTGATTGAAGCGTTTGAGGATGCAAATCTAAACCCGATATGGTCTGATGATGTAGAAAATATTGTTTGGAGAAAGTTGTTGCTGAATGTTGCGATCAATCCCGTTTGCGCCGTTGCTGGAGTTAGGAATGGAGCACTTCTGGAAATCCCTGAACTTTGGGATCAAGCAATGTCCAGTATGCTAGAAGCTGCAGCAGTGGCCAGAACTTCTGGGGTCGATTTGGGGGGTGTGGATTTGCAAGAGCACCTAAGAAAAGTGGTCGAAGCAACTTCAGAAAATCGTTGCTCGATGCTACAAGATGTCATGGCGGGACGCGCCACAGAAATCGATTCTCTCTGTGGCGCTGTTATAGAAAGAGGAGAATCGCTTGGAATCCCCACTCCTACAAATCAATCTTTACACGCATTAATCAAAGGCATAGAACGATCAGGCGAATTCTCGTAATTACTCACAATCGATATTGTAGTGAAGTCCGACATTTTCCCTTCGTGCGATCGAGGCTTCAATAACCAGTTCAGCACAAATGATTAGATTTCGTAATTCTACCATCGCTTGGGTGGGTTTGGTAGCATGCCATTTAGGGATTACATCGGCTTTGATTTTTGCAATCTTCTCTCGTGCCCTTGCTAATCGAGCATCGCTCTTGACTAAACCAACGTCATTTGTCATCATCGTTCTGAGTGCCAATAAATCACTTTCAAGAGTTCCGTGATTCGCCAATTCCTCGAGTTCTTCACCTCTCCAGTAATTTATGTCCTCAATAATTTCAGGAAGTAATCCATCTTCTGCTCTAGAAATAATGTCGCTTGCCGCTCTCTCTGAGTATACTACCGCTTCCAATAGAGAATTGGAAGCGAGTCGGTTGGCGCCATGAAGCCCGGTTCTAGCAACTTCTCCAACACAGTATAATCCTGGCATAATTTGACTACCACTCATCGCCCTACCTTTCTCATCGACCTTAACCCCGCCAACAAGATAGTGAGCGGCAGGGCGTACGGGAATAGGATCAGGTCCCAGGTTGATTCCATATTCGGCCAATTTATTTGCAATCGTTGGAAACTCTTGTCTTACATAATCAACATCCAAGTGTTCTGTTACCAAGAGTACATGAGAGTCTCCGCTTAGTTTCAGTTCTCTATCTGTAGCTCTTGCAACTACATCTCTAGTATCTAATGATCCCTTGTCTGAATATCGGTTCATGTAGGATAATTCAGCGGGATGGTTGCCTAATTCCTTCCATTTTTGGTATTCGGAACGAGTCATCAAAATCGCCCCGTGTCCTCTCATTGCTTCTGTAATCAGAAATGGATGTTGTGAATCAACTGCTAACGCAGTAGGATGAAATTGAATGAACTCCATGTCGCATATATCAGCACCTAACCTATGCGCCATGGCAACTCCGTCACCGGTGGAAACGGATGGATTTGTTGTAGCTAGATGTAACATTCCCGATCCACCAGATGCCAAAACAACACAACGCGATGAGAGTGTGTAGACCTTGCCATCAGGAGCTAGACACCATAGGCCAGCCACTCCTTTTTCGGGCTTATCTAAATCTCTTCGAACAAGGTCTAACACCATCCAGTCTTCTAGGATTCTTAGTCCTGAATCGTACTCGTTCGCTACCCCTTCGGTTAAGGCTCGCTCGATTTCAGAACCGGTTCGGTCGCGTGAATGTAGTATTCTGCTCTCGGAGTGTCCACCTTCTTTGGCAAGGTCATACATTCCCTCCTTGCTCAGGTCGAATTGCACTCCATGTTCGACTAAATCACGAATCCGGTCAGCCGCATCATAGACAACCGAACGAACAACTGCTTCGTCAGACAAACCTCCTCCGGATGCCAGAGTATCTTGCACATGAGCTTCCAAAGCCGATTGATTTTCGACATCAAGAACTCCTGCAATTCCTCCTTGAGCCCAGTTGGTGGAAGATGTTGAGAGGCTCTTCTTTGTGACTATTGCAACTGAGAGACCGGCTCGAAAACATCGCAAGCCAAGAAACAGCCCAGCGATGCCCGAGCCGATAACAGCTACATCGACTGGCGGCAGGTCTCGGTTGGATGCATCCACTGCCATGAGTAATCCTCAAACTAACCTGCATTGAATATAACTCACTTGACAACTCTTTGGTTACTTGAAATTGTGTCTGTAAACACAGTCCAATTCGCTGTGATGCCTCAACCTTCATAGTCTGTGAAGGGGGCAGGGGGGGAATGACGTCGAGGGATTTTCTTTCGTCAAATAGGTGATGGGATGCACTTACTAAGAATAGAAGTAGAGAACTTCAAGTCTTTTGGCGGTGAAATGACCATTCCTTTCGATGAGGGATTTACTGCCATAACCGGCCCAAACGGCTCCGGAAAGTCGAATTCTGGTGACGCGATTCAATTTGTTCTCGGCACTCGTTCGACAAAGGTAATGCGAGCAGATAATGTTGCGGACTTGATATTCAATGGTGGAAAGCGCGGAAAACCTGCCCGCCATATGTCTGTTACTCTCGTTTTTGCAAATAAACCCGAATTAGGCGGGCGAAGGAGGCTACGAATTGCTGAGGATGAAGTCGCATTCACAAGGGCTGTTCGCCTGAACAGGAAGAATCAACCGGTTTCATCCTACAGAATAGGCGAACGAAGCGTTACAGCAACCGAGATGCGAAGGACTCTCGCCGAGGCGGGATTACATGGCGATGGATACAATATCGTTCTACAGGGAGATGTTACCAATCTTGCAACTATGACGGATTGGAAGAGAAGAGGGGTTTTGGAAGAGGTTGCAGGAGTGACTGCTTATGATTCTGAAATCCGCTCCGCCAATAATCAGCGTAAAGTGGTTGAAAATGACATAGAGACAATCGAACTATTCGAGTCGGACCAAAAGGCCCGATTGAAGAAATTGGAAAAAGAGAGAGAACAGGCTCTCAAGTATCGTGACCTAAAGGAACAGTTGGATCAAGCTAGAATCATTTTGGCTCAGGCAAAGTATCGCAATCGAGTCGATGAGATTCGCATGCTAAATGAGGATCATGAAAAGTATCAAGAAAAGAGTAACAAGGTTCGTGAAAGCGTAAGAAGTAACGAATCACGCCTTTTGCAACTTGAAGAAGAGTTAGTCAATGTCTCTCGTGAACTCGATGATATGGCTACTGGAGAATCCAAGGCGGTCATGGATGAGATTCGAACCTTGGAGATTGAAGTCGAGACCAGCCGTGACAGAATCGGTGATCAAAAGCGGGCTTCAGAAGACGCGGTTGACGAAATTGAGTTTTTCCAATCCGACTTAGAATCAGCCGAAGCGGCAATTTCACAATTGGTTGAGGATATAGAGGCGGCTAAACAATCCGTGATAGATGCCGACAATGCCCTCGAAGAGGCCGAAAGAGATGAGTCAGAGGCTCGTAAAGCAATAGAATCCGGCGACAAGCACTCTCGAGATCTGAATCGAGCCTTAGGGTTGGCAAATGAAGAATTATCCAAGGCTCATGGCAAAATGGCTGAAGCAAGGCTAGAATCTGATAGAGCCGAACAAGCGGCGAGAATAGCCTCTGATAATTTAGCAGATTTAGAGGAACAATACGAGGTCGTATCGCTTGAGCGAGATGACCTCGAACTAACCGGTGAAGATCTACAAGAAGAAAAACCGGTCGAAGATAGAGAATCATTGGCTGTTAAATTAACACAATTACAGAAACAAGAATCCGCGCTACGCGGTGATCGCGATAGTGCAGAGGAACAGTTGAGGGGTGCCAATAGAGCACTTGACCGCGCTCGTGCTGCACAAGAAGCAAGAGCTTCGAAACCAGGTTCAGCGGTGACTTTGCGGGCATTGTCCAAACTCAGAGAGAGTGGAGAAATCAAGGGGATACTTGGTTCACTTGGAGAATTAACCTCTCCAAAGGATGATTCGCACGAGGAGGCACTAGCCTTTGCACTCGGCGGAGGTATGAATTCAATCGTTGTTAGCGACGACGAGGTTGCAGCAAGTTGTATCAAGTGGCTCGGAGCAAATGGTGGTGGAAGAGCAACATTCTTGCCACTCAACAAAATCAGCGCATCTCGCGCTCAGGGTAGAGCGCTAATGGTTGCTAGAAACCCTGGAATCATAGGCTTCGCTCATGATTTATTGGATTATGATGAAGGAATCGAAACCGCTGTACGCTTCGCCTGCAGAAATACACTGATTGTACAATCGATGGATGTTGCACGCCGCAACATGGGCGGGGTTCGAATGGTCACTCTTGGAGGCTCGATTGTCGAAGCCACTGGCGCTATGACAGGCGGCTCTTCTGCAAAGGGCTCCCGGCCATCATTCGGTGGCGCAGGAGCGGCTGGAGCCGGAATGGAGAAACTTGAATCCGCAGTAAATAGAGCCAATCTCAGATACTCAACAGTAGAGGCCGCTCTCAAAGAAATCAGAGACAATATGAACGATGTCCGTAATCAAATCCACGGTCTAGATGATAGCGACCACTCAGTAAGGGTGAGGAATTGGAAAGCCGATGTTAAGATTGCACAGAAGCAAGTAGATGATGTCTCAAAGAAGGTTGTTGATGCTCGCAAGGAACATTACAGATTGGAGACGGCTAGCCAGAAAGCAGTTCAGGCGGCTGCTGATGCTGAAAGAGAGCATGAAGCGGCTCTGGATACTCGTCGATTAGCAGCCGAAGCTTTGCAAAATCATACTCCCGATCATCTTTCACAAATTCTTCGCAGCGCTCAGGATACACGGACCGAGGCCGAACGCACCAAGTTGAGAGCCGAGTCTGATATTTTGACAGGTGGCGAGAAACTCAAGGTTCTAGAGGATAGAAAGAACGACCTAACTAGATCCGTCGATAGACAAAACGAAATTATTGCAGAAGCCACAAGTACGATTGAGAGTCTTCAAACATTAATCGATAAGGCAGAGGAGACTCTGAAAGATCTCAAATTACAAGCTTCACAGTTTAACGAAGAACACCAGATTCTCAGCGTTCGTAGGGATGAGATTGTCAACGAACGCGCCAGCCTTCGTGCTCACATTGACCAGATGCAGACTCAGCGTGAAACAATCAAGTCGAGATTGGAAGGTCTCGTCGAGAGCATAAGGAACAAACAAGAGACATTGGCCGAATTACAGGAAGAGTTGGCTGAAAGTCAAATTGAGATTCCTGATTTAGATATTCAATTGCCAACTGTGGCCGAGGCGGAGAAGGGGGTGCAGGGCCTTGACCGTCGCCTCGGCCAACTCGGCGACGTTAACATGCTAGCGATAGAAGACTACGACATAACCGTAGAGAGAATCGCAGGACTCGTCGCCGATGGTAAACTCTGCAAGGAGAGGCATTCGATGCTTGTCAGCCTTGCAGAACAACTCGAAGAAGAGAGAAAGACAAGACTTCTAGCAGTCTTCAACGAAGTCAACAAGAACTTCACTCGAGCCTACAAGTTGCTACAACCCGGCGGAGAAGGGGAATTGCAACTTGAGAATACCAAGAATCCATTTGAGGGTGGGCTAAGAATGGCTTGTATCCCACCAGGTAAGAGCAAGAGAACTCGCCGAAGTTTCCTCTCCGGTGGCGAGAAGTCGATGGCTGCATTGGCCTTTGTTTTTGCAATCCAAGATTACGAACCAAGTCCATTTTACTACTTTGACGAAGTCGATCAAAATCTAGATCCATTCAACGCAGAGCGAATTGCTACACTCTGTAGGATACGCAGCACTAACGCTCAATTCATCATGGTGACACTGAGGAAGGTCAGCCTAACTCTTGCTGATCACCACATTGGAATAACTCATGCAGGAGACGGACGCAGCCGTAGAATTGCAGACTTCGACAGAGCAGCTGCAATCGAACTTGGTGAAGAGTTTGAAGCGGAGCAAGAGGCGCTGAAAGAAGCACAGAGTGCAAAGGAAGGCATGACAGATTTGCCTACTGCTGAGACAATGCCAAAGGTGCCAGAGCCAATGGAACGTCCGTTGAGTCTTGGTGGCCTGGCAGATAGGGCTGGTGTCGAAGTTACCGAAGAAACTGAAGAAGGCGACCCTGAATCTAACGAATCAACAATGACTTCTCTCAAGGAAAGAACCGATGAGTGGAGCGAAGATATCGCTGAGAAGGAAGCAGCAATTCCTGCTCCAGAAGAGGACGAAGAAGAGATTGACAGCGAGGCGGTTGTCGAGCAGGAGTTGGAGAGAGAAGAATGACAGTCTTCGATGCCACTGCTATGAGGGACGATATCGTCGCAAGATTACTGGAAGGCGAAGAAGATCTCGAAACCAGTCGATATCTTGATCGGTTGGTTGAGTTGGCGGCTCTAGAGGAAGCCGAACATCAATTCCTAATTGATCCGTTCGACCGTTCAGTCGCTTTGGTATTCCAATTATTCAGATCTAAGGATCTAGACCCTTGGGATGTAGACCTTACTAGCTTCCTAGAGATGTTTGATGAGCGAATCAAAACTGCTGATAATATCGATTTACCAACCTGTGGCCGACTTATTCGTATGGCTTGGCAGATTCTAAGGGGTCAATCATCCACACTAATTGAAAGACAAGATCGAGCATGGGATGAACTTGAGGAAGAATTCCTAGACTTTGATGTCAGTGGCTGGGAGACAGAATTCTCTGAGGATGATTACAACTTCTCTGTTGGTGTAATGACAGGGGCTGCGGACAATGTACTTCCATCGATGTTTGAAGGTAGAATCCATCGAGAAGAAAGCCGCCCTGTAACTCTGGGTGAATTACTAATGGGATTACAGAGCGCCAAACAAATCTCAGAAGATTTGAAACTTAGAGAACAAATCGCCAAAGAGAGAAGAGAAGCTCATGCAAAGGCGAGGGCTAGATTCTCCGGTAGTCTTCACATCGAAGATTTGGAAGCAGACCTTAAGCGAACTTGGAACGCTCTTAGAGACAGTTCCGATGAAGGAGATATGGCGGTCGACCTGAAGGATATTGCAACCTACCTTAGAGATAGATCAGTAGAAGGTGGTTTGGAGTTTGATGAAGCGGAAGCAGAAGCTCAGGTTACTGCGTTGGTCTCGGCATTATTCCTAACTCACAGAGGTTATGCAGATTTAACCCAAAAAGCAGGTCGTGATGGCTTGATTTCTATCAAGGACTTGCATCCTGATTACGATGATTTTGATGTGCTAACAGAGAAGATTAACCCCAAGCCAGAAATGGAGGTAGAAATTGATGTCTGATTCTGTCGAATTATCGACTATTCTTGAAGCCATTTTGTTCAGTGCCGGTCGCTCCATGACTGTTGACGAATTAATGGAACAAACCGGTAAAACTCGTACAGAGGTTTCCGGTGCATTGGAAAACCTAAGTGCTACAATAAAGCGCCGTAGAGATTCAGCTTTGCAATTAACCGAAGTCGCTGGCAGATGGATTTTCGAAGTTAGACCTACACTTTCCTCTCATCTTCCAGCATCGGTCAGGCCAGATGTTCCAGCTAGATTATTGCCAGCAGCTGCACTAATTGCATACCATCAACCGATGAAGCAGGCGCAACTGGTCGATATGATTGGGCCTAAGGCCTACGACCGAGTTAGGGAATTATCCGGGTTAGGGTTCATCGATAGGCGAAGAGATGGATTGACTCGTCGATTAACAACCACTCGCAGATTTGCAGAATACTTTGGATGTCCTGAAGTTGAATACCAGAAGGTAAGAGAGTGGTTTAGGGCAGAAGCAGGTAAGGCTGGACTCACCAGTGCACAGTTGGCAGCCTCACTTTCTGATGAACAGATGACTATCGAAGAGTTCTCCGAAGCACCATCGGAAGAGGCTCTAGCAATGGAAGCGGCTCAAGGCGATGAGTGATTACTCACCGCGAACCTGTCGCAATGCCGACTCAACCGCAGCCATGGTGATTCTTTCACCACTTTCCCTGACGATAGCGGCTACAGGCTCGATTTCATCAGGAGATGCGCCGGCACTAGCAATCATGTTGCGTAAGTGCAGTTTCATGTGACCCGCTTGTATGCCTACTGTTGCAAGGGCTCGTAGGGCTCCAAGGTTTTGTGCAAGGCCGGCAGAAGCCATTACTTTCGCCAAATCATCGGCGGAGTTGATTCCTAGGAGTGCTACGTTTGCTTGAGCACCAGGGTGGATTGTGATTGCCCCTCCAACTAATCCAACAGCCATAGGGATCTCAATCGAGCCGAGTAAGTTTCCATCAGCGTCCTTCTCCCAATGTGTCATTGATCCATATCGACGCTCGTGTGATGCGTAGGAGTGAGCGCCAGATTCAACAGCCCTCCAATCTTGACCACATGCAATTGCAATAGGCGATATTGCATTCATTATTCCCTTATTGTGTGTAGTTGCACGGAATGGATCTGCTGCAGCGAAATGGTAGGCTTGCAATACGCCATCGATCACTTCTGCGCCTCGAACAGGGTCGTCACCGGTATCGGACATCTCTTCTGGGGTGAATGTAGCACTAACTCTAGCCAATCTATGAACTGCTAGATTGCTGATTATTCTAAGAATTACAGTTCCTCCCGAGATGCTCTCTACTCTTGGAGCAATAGTTTCTGCCATTGTATTGACTGCATTTGCTCCCATAGCATCTCGACAGTCTACTAGAATGTGGACGATTATCATAGGTCCTGAATCGGTGTCGATTATTCTTGCTTCAACATCTCTGCACCCGCCTCCAAATTTCACTAGAATTGGATCGACTTCGTTACAGGATTCTATCAATTCATCTTTAGCGGCAAGGATAGCATCTCGAGATGCCTCTGGATCTTCACACCCAACTACCTGGATTTGTCCAATCATAACTGGGTCTGTATTGTTCGACACGAAGCCCCCATTCTTCTGACATCTCTTAGCCATGTTTGAAGCGGCTGCGACTACACTAGCTTCCTCGACTACAAAGGGTATGACATAGTGGTCCCCATCGATAATGAAGTTAGTCGCAACGCCAATCGGTAGTGAATATCTGCCAATTACATTCTCAATCATTCTGTCAGCAGTACCCTCGTCTAGTTCAGCATCAGCCCAAGCCTGGACTTGTTCGTCACTGAGGCCAGCAAGCTCTGCGAGCATGGCTCTTCGTTCTGGTACTGATAGTTTGTAGAATCCACTCAATCGGCTGTTGTCAACAGGCATTGTTTCACCAAACCTCGCGACAACCTTCCGGTTCTAAGCACTTCGTGGTGTTTAATCCCAAATAGCCTATTTTGAACCACGGTGAATTCTTTGCCAAGAATGCTGATAATCACCATGTTTAACCTCCTTAGGTCAGGGAAAATAGTTCAATTTCACTCTAAAAAGCGTTAATATGGCCGTTAACGCATTGTTAACGCATTAAGAAAGCGTTAGTAAAGCGTTAATGAAAGTGACAATTAATCGATTAACTGCAAGGCTATAATGTGAATAAGAAATTTGAAGAAAGGAGATAATACGTTAATTATGCTTCTATGAAGCGTGAGAATGCGTGAATATTATGTACCCATAGGTTCGCGTGCGCGATAATGGCGGAGGGCCCTGCGTCGATACTCGATTTGCCTCCATTACGAGGCAACCCCTTCGACCTCAGACCAATCGAAGCAAATCGCGCTGAGTACCTAGTGGGACGAGATGGATTACTGGCAGAATGCCGTGAGCACCTAATCTCCCAAACCCCACGTTTGTTACTATTGGTCGGAGATCGTGGATCGGGTAGGACGTCATTTCTCAACACCCTTGCTTCGACAACATCACGCCGTCCATTCATAGGACAATTTTGGCCAGAAGCCGATGACCCTGTTCAGGGAATAATCCATGAGTTGTCGGTATATCTTGGAGGCTTTGATATTCCACCTTCTATTCAACAGGTCTCCGACAACATGGTCGAGATTCTAGACAAAGAGACAGGTACGTTACCTCTTATCGCATTCGATTATCCTGCTAATGTAGACTTGAACCATATGCTATCTAGGTTGTCTCCATTACTACAGAGACTTCGAGCACTTGTGGTGGTTGCAGTAACCCCTTCTCAATTAGCAGGTTTAGATGAAGGGGTATTGGGTATTTTCGATGAACCTCATCATTTAGAAAATTTAGACGAAAAACAAATCCAAGTTCTAAGCAACCGTAGGATTTCTCGGGCGGCCAATCAAAGGTGGAATATCAGGCCGAGTCTTCTAACTGCAATTCAGCAACATACAGATGGTAATCCGCGTAGGATAATTCGTCTATTACGGGATCTAATCGATGAACGACACAATCCAGCAGAAGGAGGTGTTCTAGATCGATTAACCACCTGGAGAGCTCCACCAGTTCAATCAGAACCTACAATTTTCGAACAAGTCGAGATAGAACCAGAATTAGAAGAACCCACTGAAATGTTTGAAGAGGAAGAACTAGAGTTAGTGGAAGATACTTCCCCAATAGATGATTTTGAAATGGAAGAAGAAGATGAGCCCGCAGACCTCTGGGATGATGACGAAGAAGATTCATGGAATGATGAATTCGAAGCACCCGATGAAATTTGGAATACTCCGGAGGAGCCTGAACCCCTAGAGGTAGAAGAGGAACGACTGCATCAAGCCGAACAAATCCCTGAACCTGAACCAACTAAACCCGAACCTAGTGAAGTATACCAGAGAGCAGATGATGAGTCTGGATTCTATTTCGTTGAGGAAGGAACTGAGCCACCTGAATTGCCCGAATATAGGAAACCCAAGGGAAACTTTGGGCGCTTACTAGGCCGCACACAACAAGCCAACGATAGGATGCCTACAACAGGCGATGATACACCGATTCAAGTCGCAGAGCCGCACAAGAGTTTGGTACCAAAGACTCCGGTAAGAGAAATGCCTCCAGCAAGTGTTGAGGATGAACATTCTACCGCAAGAATCGATACCTCTGTTCAATCAGGTGCTGAAGAGTCGGTTTTCCATGACGATCAGTCAGTTTGGATAGTCGATCAAGATTCCAAATCTACCCTACCTGATGATCCTAGAGTATTCCAACCGATTGTTCCAGAGCCAGAACCAATCGTGGAAGAAATTGAAACGGAATGGTTCGTAGACGACGGCCCTGCTGAAGAAATGCCTGAAGAAATTCATGTGGAAATTCCCGAACCAATTCCTGAACCTATTTTTGAGCCCGAACCAAGTCAAGTTAGTATCCCTGTAATTCCTGTTACTCCTCCACCACCTCCGATTCCAATTCCTCCTCAAACACCTGTGCAAGTACCGGTACAAGTTCCAGTCTCATTAGGTCCAACTTGGGAACCAGATTTACCATTCAATCCAATCGTATTGCAAACTCTAACCGAGGCCGAGCGAATGATAGTCGAGGCTTCGTCAACGCGTGAAGTCTCTCCTTCGGATGACGAATTACAAGCTCGCTTAGAAGTCGGTCGCTCCCGTCTCTCGCAGATTTACAATGGAATGCGACGCAAAGGTCTACTGTCAGTTAGGAAGCAAGGCAGAACTCGATACTTCAAACTCAGCGAGGCTGCAAATCAGCACTTGCGCGGAGCACCGCAGGAGGCAGCATGATGTCAGACGATGGTTCTATTGTAACGAAAGAAAAAGTCGAGAAATATCTCGCATTAACTGCAGAAGCTCGAGCAAAAGCAACACCGATAGCAGCGTCAGAAGAAGATGTAGCAAGACTCGATTCAATGATGAGAATGTGTGATGATTACCAGGCAGATGCCAAGCATTTCTTAGAACAGGGAGACTTAGTCAGAGCTTTTGGTGCAATTAATTACGCACATGCTTGGATAGATGCTGCTGTGAGAATTGGCTTGATGGATGGGCATGGTGATGATCGCCTCTTCACCCTGCCTTGACCACCAACAATTATTGCCCCAACTATTCTTTGAGGGGATATGGAAGGGTGCTTGAACGACTTTCCGAATCAACTCGAACCCAGTTTTTCATGTCTTCAAGACTCCATGTCGGCAGGACCTGCATCTGGGATACTAATTTTGATACTTGGAATTCCATTGATCGGTGTGGTCAAGAGATATTTACGAAGGCTGCTCGACAAAACAGAATTTGACGAGGGGCTGGAAAATTTCCTTTTCAGAATCGTCAATGTTGTACTATGGGCGGTTGTAGTACTTACAGCAGCAGACGAATTTGGAATTAATGTAACAGGTTTAGTAGTCGGATTAGGGTTTGTAGGATTAGCAGTAGCCTTTGCGGCACAAGATACGGTAGAGAATGTAATTGCTGGTATTTTCATCATAATTGACAGACCATTCAGAGAGGGAGAGAGGATTCTACTCCCGAAGAGTCTAGGCGGGACTTATTCAAAATGGGGTGATGTTAGTTACATTGGTTTGAGGACCACCAGAGTAAGATCAACAGATGGAGTCTTACTTACGGTTCCAAACAAGATTCTAACAAAAGATGCCGTAGCGAATTTTAGTCATAGTTCGGATATGGAACTGAGGGTAAGAATCAGGCTTGGACTAACGGCAACTTGGGCGAACGTCACAAAGGCGGAAGAGATTGTGCAAGATATCGCAGATAATCATCCAGACATCGTTAGCAAACCAAAACCACCAGAGGTTGTTTTGAGAGGATTCGGAGATCAAGAAATAGTTATGGAGATAAGATATTATGTCGACCATGCAAAGAAAATGAGACCTTCTAAATCATTCTTTGTTACTGAGATATTGAGAAGATTCGAGGAAAATGGAGTTACCTTAGCCTTCCCTGTTCGAGTCAATATGAATAGTGATGTTAATCTGGAAGATCTTGGATTCTAAGTGATTCAAAGGGTACCCATTGATTCATCCAACGAGTCTCAAAGCAGGTCCGCTTGTGACTTCGATATACGAACCACCGGAACTAACTAGCCTCTCTTTCAATCTCCTATCAACAGTCAAGACAGGCCAACCGGATTCAACTGAAAGTTCAACCAACATATCGTCAGTATGCTTCATCCCTTCAATATCAGACATTCTCTCAGATCGTTGCTCAAGCAAATCCAGTAAGAGTCCTCCCCGTGTCTTAGATAGATTCTCCAACTCTTTTGCTACCGAATCTAGAACCAATAATCTCGGTGCACCTGCAACAGAAGCCATTGCCACATCAAGATTCAATCTAGCATCAACTAATGCTGCCCAACCACAAGCGTCGATGAGGACGCTGGACATCACTTCACCCCGTGATGGTTCCATGGCCGATTAGTCGCCATCTTGTTCCGATTCTTCGAGACAAAGTGATTCGACTTCCCTCAAGTGCACAAATTGGCAAACGTAGGCGCAGTGTGCACTTTTTGCCTTTAATTGCAGTGACTTGGCCAACGCTTGTAGCAGTTGCGGAGTTGACCATTAGCATCTCATTTGGCTGCAGTGGCCTGACTTTCTCAGGCTCATCATTACCGCTTGCTACCATGTGTTCTAACAAGTCTAGGTCAAGATTGAACTCTTCCCAAATCGGTGGTAGTTCGCCTTCGCGAGCCATTACCTGTCCTGATAAATCGTCAGCTTTAGTGACGTTAGGATCCATTGGTGTAGCAACTCCACACAGTCCACCAGCGTGAATTGTATCTAAGTCTAGTCCGCCACCTTGTACTGATTCGATAACGGTCTTGATTGGCTCCCATCGGGTTTTGCTTCCTTCTTGGATTCGGCGACCCGGGGCGATTAGGATATCATCGCCAACTGAGAATTTACCCTTCACTACAGAACCTCCAATGATTCCTCCTCGTAGTTTATTCGGCCTTGAACCGGGGCGATTGATATCGAAAGATCTTGCAACATACATCAGTGCCTCCTTTTCTTTGCCATGGTCTGGAGTTGGGATAATGTCCTCAATTGCCTGAATTAGAATATCGAGGTTCACATCGTGATGTGCAGATATAGGAATGACTGGTGCATTCTCGGCAATCGTTCCCTTGACGAATTCCTTGATTTCATTGTGAGACTCAATCGCTCTTTCTTTCGTCACGATATCGATTTTATTTTGAACGATTACAATGTTCTCAATTCCTGCAATCTGTAGTGCCGCTAAGTGTTCGCGAGTCTGAGGTTGTGGACACTTTTCTGTAGCGGAAATCAGTAGAAGTGCCCCATCCATAATCGATGATCCTGAAATCATCACTGCCATCAGCGTCTCGTGTCCGGGAGCATCGACGAATGATACAACTCTGAGTAGTTCCTTGTCGACATCCTTCTTTCCATCAGGTCGCTTACCTGTAGGGTAATACTCTCCATCCTTGGTCTTGTAGAATGCAGTGTCGGCATAGCCGAGTTTGATACTGATTCCTCGCTTTCTTTCCTCAGAATGTGTATCTGTCCAAACTCCGGAAAGAGCACGGGTTAGAGTTGTCTTACCATGGTCGACGTGTCCGACCATGCCGATGTTGACTACAGGCTGGCTAGGTAATTGACTTGCCAGACTCATCAACTCCTGCCGATTCATTCCTCTTCGTCAGAGGGCGTCTCGGCAGCAGCCTCTTCCTCGAGACCGAAAATCACTGGTAGCGAGCGCTTTCCTGCCTCGACGACCTTCAGATTGATTTGACGTGTATCCTGACTAATGACATTGCCTCGAAGGTTCCTTCTTCGGCGAATTCCGTCGTACTTGTAGACGTATTCTTTTGCATTCTTCTTGACGTATCTCTTGCCCTTGTATCCAACTCCAGGCGATACGAGAACCGACTTCACACCAGCCCCATCTAGGTCTGGGCGCATTGGTCGACCTGTGACATCTGAGCCACCGGTGATTTGCAATTTGTATCCAGTAAGTGTTTGGTCACCTTCTCCGACGAACATTCCATCGACCGAGTCACCGATTTTCTTACCCAAGAAATGGTTGTAATTTGCACCTGTGATATCCATCGAATATGCTCGATGATCGACGGTTCCATTAACCACCGCCTTGAACGTCTGTTCTCCTGCCATGATGTCACCTGAACGGCCTCCCGACAAGAGACCCCTATAAGAGCGGTTCGGATTCACCTACGGTGATTCTTAGGCCCTCAAAAATTCCCTCTCAATTCTACTTTCGATAGTTGCAGGTGCGGTATTGTTCATTGTGATATATTGAGTTCTACCTCTTCCAACGTTGGTGTTGGCAGCCTTGGTTTCGATCAGTCCTTCGGTTTCCAAAGCTTTCAGGTGCTTCCAAAAAGTGGTATAACTTCGGGATTTTAGTTCGTATTCTTCACACACTAGCAAGTAGAGTTTGTGAGCATCTCCACTCGATACCTGTTCGGCCTTCTTTAGTCGCCTGCAAATTCCTAACAAAGCCAACTTCTGATGTTGTGACAGATTGTCGACAGAACTTGGTTCCAAGGATGCCTTGCGCAAGGTACTGGGTCGTACATCATCAGGTAGAACTTCGCCGCGACCATCTTTTTCGGTTCGTCGAATGGCTGCGTCTAGCAATTCAATTGCCATTCGCGCATCTCCTGACTCAGAAGCAAATTGGCCGATTTTAGTAAGAGTTTCTTCAGCTATAGAACCAGTCTTACAGGCTACATCTGCTCTCTGTTTGGCAATTCCTGTTAGCGTCTCAGCGTTGTATGGTTGCATCTCGACGATATTCGATTGTCCTAAGCGTGAGATAATCGCTGGTTCAAACAGCTTCATTAAAGACAAATTCTGACTAACCAAAATCATCGAAATAGTTCCTTGATTTTCTTTTCCTTCATCGATTCGTAATAATTTGTAGATTAGATCTGATTGGTCGCGATTAACCAAGACATCTGCCTCATCCAAAATCAACAGGAGATGGCTATCGTGTGTAATCAGATTTCTTCGAATTGATTGGATGATTTCGCCCGGGCTAAAGCCTCTCTCAGGATGCCGTTCATCTAGGCTAAGTGCAATCTGTTGCAAGACCTGTGGTCCGGTTGGATGATTGCGACAGTTGACGTGGGTTATGACGACTTTTCTCCTTCCTTCGAGATGACGTTGGATATCTTCAGCAAAACGACGGGTCAGAACCGTCTTTCCAGAGCCAACCGGTCCCATTACAACCGCTTGGCAACTGGTTTCATGGTTCTGAATTTGTGAGAATATACCCGCCATCTCACCCAATTCTTCGTCTCGACCTATCAGAGATGGCGGAACCCAGTCGTACGACAAAGGGGCCTTGTCTAGCAGGACTTTGCCTGCTCCGATGCGGTCGAGGTATCCTGTCATTCAAGGGAGTCGTGCTCTCGCCGTTCTTAGAGATATTTACTCTAACGCGCGCGCATACACGCGTCTGTGACCCGCGCGCGGGAGAATTCAATCAATCCCGATTATGGGATTTCATCGAATTGGTAACCATTTTCCCATTGCTTTTCACCCAAGGCTACTTCCAATTCGAAGGGAGTGATTAGTGGTTTAGCATATTTTACCGCGTCATCGATTGCTATACGCGGACAGGCTGTATTGACAAAGGCATCAACTGGGTAGAAGTCGATTAGTTCAGGGCCGACATGGTCTAGTGCCAAAAGGTATCCTTTACGTCCATGTTTTTCGAGAAGTCGCTTCATTCTGATAGCGAGGTTACGTCGCATTTGGCCTGGCTTCTCACCGATGAGAATACCGAATGACTTAGCCTCATCGACAGAGAAAATCAACCCCATTCTCTGCCTTAGAATTCGTTCGATACGATCAAACGATAACTCGCTGGCTTCCCCGGTGTAAGGATCGAGTAAGGCTAGTGGTTTGCCTGTATGCATGACTAATCCAATCGGATGAAAATCTCCTGAACCTAGGAAGAGGTAGTGTCCAATCGAGGGGTCATCCCCTGAGTAATTGCAACCTAGAACTTGTCCAGGGAAGGTTAGACGCGCACCTCCAGTAGGAATCTCTACCTCAAATCCTGCCTTCTCAAAACGCTCTTTGTACTCTTCAAGAAGGTGAAGATGTTGAATCGAGCCTACCAGTCCTAATTTGGTACCTGACAAAGGGGCGACTCTACCTACTGCATCGAGGAATCTGTCTTTTGCTTCATCCTCGCTAAGGTCGAAGGGAGTTGAAGCCTCGGCCAGCCTTGCTTCTGCGATTGCTTTGTGTCGAGCCAGAATAGGAATAACCGGATCAATTTCAGGATCTCCATCGTAAGTTACAGGGATGAAATGAGTTGGCATTCCTGAGTCGATATTCATTGCACTGTGGCCCATGTGTGCGACTAATTCAACGCCCATCATACGCATTTTATCGTGTACTAAATCACATGCACCATAGCAAGGGTCTGCAGCCAAGACGACTTTTGCTTCAGAGTCCTCCTCAATTGAGTCCATCATCTCAAGAGCCTGCATTTTCAGACCCTCTGGAACTTGCAACGCAACCAAGCGATGGTCGTTGTCTTTGATCTTCTCGACTAGGTCGTCGAGCTGAAAGTCATGACGCTCCATGTCCATGATAACCGACTTGCCGTCCTAAGTTTGGTATTTGAGCGGTTTCATAGTTCTTCGCGGAGCTCATGAACACGGGGGATGACTTCTGTTGCGAATAATTTGATTGATTCCATACAATCTTCATGCGGTAATGTGCCGTTACTGTATTTCATGTCAAATCGATTAATGCCAAGTTGTTCGGAAACTTTGACGATTTTTTTGGCGACGGTTTCCGGTGAACCAATGAATAACGCACCATCTTCACTGGCTCCATACTCGAATTGATCGTATTGCATAGGTGGCCATCCACGTTCTCTACCTATGCGCGCGAATAATGCTTGATGGTGAGGCCAAACCATCTTCTTAGCCTCAGCGTCAGTTTCTGCGATAAATCCAGGGCAATGTACCGCAACTTCCTGATTTTCATGCCCGAACTTTTCCATAGACTCATGATACAAATCGACAAATGGTCTGAATCTAGAAGGCGAACCACCGATTATTGCAAGCATAAGTGGAAAGTCGTATCTTGCGGCGCGAACTACAGATTCTGGGCTTCCACCAACGCCCACCCAGGATTTCATTCTAGCCGCTTCGATTTTTGGGAAGACATTTTGATTTTCGAGAGGAGTTCTAGTACTCCCTCTCCAATTAACTTCGCCTCCGTCCCTCAGTTGCGAAAATATTTGCAGTCGCTCCTCAAAGAGTAAATTATACTCGTTTAGATTGTATCCAAAAAGAGGGTAGGATTCAGTAAACGATCCTCTTCCTAGAATCGGTTCTGCTCTTCCATTTGATAGCGCATCAACTGTGGCAAATCGTTGGTAAACTCGAACGGGGTCATCGGTACTCAGTACGGTGACCGCAGTATTGAGTCTAATATTTTCAGTTCGAGTTGCTAATCCTGCCAACAAAGTCTCCGGCGCTGAAACTGCAAAGTCGGCTCTGTGATGTTCTCCAACTCCGAATGCATCAATGCCTAATTTGTCAGCCAAAATCCCCTCATTCAACACATTACGGAGAACATCCGCATCATGCAATATTGACCCATCTGCGTCCTTTGTGACGTCCCCGAAGGTGTGTATCCCGAACTTCATTGGACCTGAATCTAGATTAGCCCCAGTCATTGATTTGATGTGCTGAGACGGCTATATACAAATCATTGGTTTCAATGACGATACTTAGTCGTCTAAGTATCAGTCGACAATCTCGACCTTTCCGTCGATTATATCGATTCTAGCGAGAGATCGAATTGGCCAATGCGGCTTCTCACGGTTCAATCTCTCTCGTCCGTCGCCCTTTTCGATAGCGATGACAATATCCTGCAAAATAACTCCCATGTCTTCTAATTGTTGGATTAAAGGCTCAAGAGTGCCACCAGTAGAAATCACATCATCAACGATTACGATTCTTTCTCCTGCGTTGATATCGTTGATGTAAACGGTTGATTGAGAGTAACCGGTTGCTACGTCAACGCGAGTTTCCCCTTCCATTCCGTAGGAGCGCTTGCGCACAACTACTGTTGGCTTTCCAGTAGCATCACCGACCGCTGCAAGAAGTGGTAATCCCATCGCTTCAACGCTAACGATTAGGTCGACTTGAGACCAATCTACGCTGGATACAATGAGGTCGCGTGTTGCTCGAAGGACATCAGGGTCCATTCGAGGAATACCGTCTGAGATCGGGTGAATGAAGTAAGGGTATTCACCCTTCCAGATAATTGGCGCACCACGAAGTGATTCTTGCAGAACAGTAAGAGGATCTGCGGATCCCATCTACGATCAGCCTCAGACTAATCCCAATTCACGAAGTTGCTCGTGTCCTTTCTTGACTCGAATAGTGGTTGGGCTCGGGAACTTCATACCAGCCTTTCGAAGTGAGTCTCGAGCAGCCAAATAAAATTCAGGGCTTGTTTGAATTGAAACTATGACATCGTTCTTCTTGACACGTGCTGCAGTTCCTACATTCTTCCCAAATGATAGGCGCATACCTTGCGATACCCTATCTGCTCCAGCGCCGGTAGCTTGCTTGTTCTCTCGAAGAATGTTATGAGGGTACTTGTGTACTCGGAGAGCATAGCCCATATCTCCGGAAGCTTCTCTGATAGTTGCGTTGGATACCTGTCGAGCGGCCTCAAGTGCTGTGTGTCGGATTTGTACAGCATTGTCTACGGTGAGTTCGAGTACAACATCGAATCCTCCTGCTTCGGCAACCTTTCGGTTACCCATGTGATAGCGAAGAATTCGGTTGTTTGGCACACCGCCAGTATATTCTCGACGTGTGTACGCCTGACCCTTGACCTGACGATACATCTTTGCTGGCTTGCGTGCCATCTCAATTACCTCGGGCTCGGCCGACCTACCTGCCGTATTTAACGATAGGTGCAGCCCCTACGGGGCTAAAATAGTCGATTAATCGGCTCTCAACCTATCACTTTCATGTTGAACTACTCTAACTCCCAACACGATTAAAATAAATCCGATGAATAAAGTCCACCCTAGGCTTTCATCCAGTAACAAAACGCCTCCGAGTACCCCGAAAACAGGCATTAAGAAGATGTAGGAAGAGGCCGCAGTTGCACCTAGTTTTTCAACTCCAATTGCAAACCAATAGTAAGCTAAAACTGTAGAAATAGCAGCGAGATAAATGACAGCATACCAATCGTTTATGGTTGGCTCAGGGATTCCATATTGCCAAGTTTCCCAAGCCGCCAACGGGGTTAGTAAGACGGTTCCAATTAGAGAATACCAAACGACGATTTCCAATGTAGTCGCTTCTTGTTCTCCATTTCTTCTTTCCATCATTCGCTTGGTATTATTCGTCGTCATCGCCCAACAGAGAGCGGCTAAAAGAATCATCAAATCACCAAGGATTCTATCCTCGAATGGGATGTCAGTATTGGGGCTCCATCCGGTAACCACTGCCACTCCAATGAAGCCACAGAATAGACCGAGGAACATTTTGCGAGTTATTTGCTGACCAAGCATTGGAGCGGCTAATAGTACGGTGAAAATTGGATTGAAAGTAATAATCAGAGAAGCATCGCCAGCTGCCGTGTAACGCATTCCATTCATGAAGAATAGCTGATAACCTAGAACGCCAGTTACAGCAATCAATGCTAGCGTTCTCCAAGTTTGTCGACCAGAAGGAAGCCAATTGACATCAATTCCCTTGAATGAACGAATTGCAAACCAAAGATAGAACAAAACCATCGTCAAGACATACCGAAGCCAAGCACCAGTCATTGGAGGTAATCCTAATGCCAGGATTCTCCCTACTGCCCAGGCCATTCCCCAAGAGAAAACAACGAGGATCATCAGTCCGTGGACGCCAAGTTGTTTTCCATTACCCATCTAAAGCGCCGAACTTGATGGCGAAGCCTCTAGGTCAAATACTGTCGTAAAGTCACATCAGATGTCTGATAACCCGGTCCCAAGCCATGAATGCAAATATAGAGATTGTAGAAATCAACCACAAATTGTAGATTGGTTTTGGGACATTGATTTCTTTGATGTCAGAGATAAGCGGTACCAAAGATCGCAATGCAAGATAAACGAAGGCTAGGTAAATCAATGGTGTTCCTAAATTAAAATCCAATGCGGATTTTAAATCAAAATGAGTAATTGCGACGAATCCTCTAGTCATCCCGCAGAATGGACATTCTTGCCCCGTAAGGTGGTAATGAGGGCATAGATTGAGGCCATCTATGTCTCCATGTGGTAAAATCGCAGATGTGATTAAGGCTCCAGAAGCAATTACACCTTCAATATCCTCTTTTGTTAAATCGGAATATGAAAATTTGACCATTTTGGGCACATCCACTTCTATTGCAACTCGTTTTACATCACCTCTACGCCGGAGTTCATTTTAAACATAAAAGAGCATCCGCTTGGTTTATGGAAGAAGAAATTTCTGACACAGACTGGACAGTACTATTGATTGTATCCATCTTAGTTGGTGGATTGGGTGTAGACCGATTTATGACTGGTCACATCGGAACCGGTGTTCTGAAGCTACTCACTGGTGGCGGTTGTATGATATGGTGGATTATCGATATTGTCAATATCGCAACAGGTAAGTTCCGCGATGCAGACGGCCGATTAGTGGCCAAGCAATGAAATTTTCATTGATCTTGAGAATTCACCTTCTAACCTAGCGAAAGCTAGATTCCTTGCAATGGCTAATCCTTCCCAAAGGGAAGGTTAGCACAGGATTGCTTATGCACCCCCCGCTGACAGGCATAGCCCACGCGCAGCGTAAGCGATGGAGGGATTTGGTATGTCAAAGCGATCAATGCTTGACCAATTTGCTGAAATTAAGGCGCAGCACCCCGATACTGTACTATTTTTCAGGATGGGCGATTTCTACGAAATGTTCTATGAAGATGCCGAAATCGCCTCCGAAGTCCTTGGAATAACCCTGACTAGCCGGGACAAAAATGCAGATGAACCGGTTCCAATGGCTGGTGTGCCATGGCATTCTGTTGAATCCTATCTGCAAGGTATGCTTCGAGCAGGGCACAAGGTCACATTGTGTGAGCAAGAAGAAGAATTACGACCGGGTTCAAAAATTCTCGAAAGAGTTGTCACTCGAGTCTACACCCCAGGTTCGCTTTACGAAGAGGATTTGATTGGAGAGGATGGCTCAAGTTTACTTGCAGGTCTTATTTCTCGAGGAGATGGTATAGGTCTTGCAATTCTTGACTCTTCAACAGGTAGAGCATGGTTGCAAGAGCATGCGGGAGCCGGTCGATATGAGAGAATCCGTGATGAATTGCAGAGATGGTCGCCAAGTGAATTAGTTCTCGGTCGTCGCGAAGCCGAGAGCGAAGAGTCTCGTGAATTGTTGTCTTCGTTGGACAATGTTACGATGAGTGTGCATGAAGGGGGTAAGGAGCAGCATCTTCAGGTGGTTAGAGAGCACCTAGATTTGGTCGACCTTGGTTCTGTTGATCTAGATCGCAAACCTCTGGCAATGGAGGCTTGCGGCCTTGCCGCGGGATATCTTGCAAAGTTACATCTGGTCGATGTAGTGCCTCTTCGCGAGGTCCATTTCGATGCTGATGACGGTCATCTTGTACTGGATCAAACAACTTTACGAAATCTGGAATTGACCCATACACTTGCCGGAGAAAAGGATGGCTCTCTTCTCCAAGCGATTGATTGTACTCGTACTTGGATGGGGCGAAGACAACTGAAGGAATGGATTCTACGCCCACTAACTGATTCTGAGAAAATTGCTGCGAGACAATCTGCTGTTGCAAGCTTAATTCGCGCACCTCGTCGCTTGGATAACATTCGTGAGACTCTCAAGTCGATGCGCGACTTAGAACGACTTTCAACTCGCTTGGCCTATGGTAGGGCCAATGCTAGAGACTTGGTTGCAGTCGCTGACTGCTTAGAGAGAATGCCGCGACTGCAGGGATTACTTTCTGAAGGAGACTCTGAGTTGCTGCACCAATGTGCGGATGGCTTGTCTGGTCTCGATCCTCTAATGCACCATATTGCATCTAGAGTTGTTGCAGAGCCTCCGATGACTATTCGAGATGGTGGCATATTCCAAAATGGCGTAAACGAGCAATTAGATGACCTGCGTCAGAAGGCCGGAAAAGGTACAGATTGGCTAAAGGGATTCGAATCAAGGGAGCGCGAGAGGCTCGATATTCCGAATCTCAAAGTCAAGCAAAACCGTCAGTTTGGCTTTTTCATTGAAGTGACTAAATCTCATTTAGATAAGATACCAGAAGAGTATCGAAGAAGGCAAACTATGACCAATGCCGAGAGATTTACCACTGAGGAATTGAAGGAGTGGGAAGAAGTCATTCTCACAGCTGACGATAGAGCGAAGGCGCTTGAACATGAGTTATTTCTCGAATTACGTCAAGAGGTTGCTTCACAAGCGGCTACGCTTAGTGAATTAGGAAGAAAGGTTGCATCAGCGGATGTTCTGTCTTCCTTCGCAAATCATGCAAGAAAACACTCTTGGAATCGACCAGATATCAAACACGACTCGTCGATGGAGATTGTTGCAGGCAGACATCCGGTATTGGAGAGTGATGGTCGCTTCGTACCAAATGGAATTAGTTTCGACAAGCGTCGAAAATTCCTTCTTTTGACCGGTCCAAATATGGGTGGTAAGTCGACATACCTCAGACAGACCGCACTAATCACAATCCTCGCTCAGGCGGGGTCATTTGTTCCTGCTGAAAAGGCGAAAATTGGTATTGTAGATAGAGTATTCACCAGAGTTGGTGCTCACGATGATTTACGCCGAGGTCGGTCAACATTCATGATGGAAATGATCGAGGTTGCTCATATCCTTCGAAGAGCCACACCTCGAAGCCTGATTCTACTCGATGAAGTAGGTAGAGGCACCTCAACTTTCGATGGGTTGGCAATTGCTTGGTCTGTTACTGAAGACATATCCACTAGAGTTGGGGCTAGGACACTTTTTGCAACTCATTATCACCAATTGGTAGGTTTGGCGAATGAGATTGAAGGATTGGTAAATATCCATGTTCAGGTTGCGGATGTCAAGGGTGAAATCCGATTCCTACATACTGTTGCCGATGGTCCTTGTGACGATTCATATGGTGTACAAGTCGCTGCTCTAGCGGGGCTTCCTATTGGAGTAGTTGAGAGAGCCCGCGACCTGCTGATTTTCCTCGAAGGCCAAGCACAAGGTGCTCGAGCAGGTAGCGATGGAACTCCTGATAGTAGAGAATCCGGTCAGTCCAGTCTCTATGGTTGGATGCTGCCTTCCGGAGAAAAAACTCACAATTCAAATCAGCCGGCTTCAAATCAAGAACCTACGAAGGAAATAGTAGTTCAAGAAGACCCAGTACTACGTGAAATAGCGGAAAGGCTGGAATCACTAGATCCTGACACACTAACTCCTCGTGAAGCATTAGAAGCACTCTATGCAATGAGAGCGGCACTCAACTCCCCTCTCGATGAGGAACATCTGGAGGAATAATATTGCCATCTCTAGAGAGGCCGGAAAGAGTTTCGATAAAGCAGCTCGACGAGTTGACCATTGGAAAAATCGCAGCAGGTGAAGTTGTAGAAAGGCCTGCTCAAGTTGTTAAGGAACTGATAGAGAATTCAATAGATGCGGGGGCAGATCGAGTTAGGGTCGAAATCGAAAGAGGTGGATTCGACAGAATTACCGTCATCGATGATGGTCATGGAATTCCAAGAGACGAATTACGATTGGCAATAACACGTCATGCAACCAGTAAACTCTCAGGGCCAGATGATTTGAGTCAAATCGAAACCAAAGGGTTTCGAGGAGAGGCTTTAGCCTCGATTGGAGCAGTTAGCGAACTAATCGTTGCTAGTAGAATTGGAAAATCAGATGGGGTTCAAATCCGCGTCGATAATGGCATTGTTGGAGAAATAGAGGCCGCTGGAATTGCCCCCGGGACTCAAATCGATGTACTCAATCTATTCAGCAAAGTTCCAGCAAGACTTTCCTTTCAACGTAGACCTTCAACAGAGACTGCTGCTATTGTTGATGTTGGCGTACAAATGGCTTTGGCTGAGCCAAAAACAGGCATTATCATCGAGGTTGACGGAAGGAAGGTATTGGATTGCCCACCCGCTGAATCATCTGAAGATCGACTCTACGATTTGTTTGGATCAACTTCTTCCGAGTTAATTCCGCTTACTTCTTCAAAGGTTGATGATGATGCTCCAGGTGATGAAAAATGGACAGGTTGGATATCCCCACCTGGACTTACAAGGAGTAGAGCAGATGATATTCATATCCTCGTCAATGGAAGGCCTGTGGCTCCTGGTCCATTCCTTCAATCCGTCAGACGCGGTTATCATACTCGATTAATGGTAGGTAGAAATCCAATAGGTGTTCTATCGCTGTGCTTACCTGCTACTGAAGTTGACGTCAATGTTCATCCAACGAAAAGGGAAGTCCGACTGAAGAATTCGTGGCGTGTTTTGGAACGACTTGAACGTTCGATAAAACACACACTTTCTCAAATCGCAACTAGACCAGAAGCTAACGAGGAGACCATTCTCGAGAGCCTCTCAGAAAGGGTAGAAGAAAACCCCACTAAATCTCCCATGACAAATCTACCAGAATGGGCCAGTGCAGCCACTGAGAATCCAACTGTCCAGACTCGATTTTCTAGTATCCGTCAATCTGTAGAAACTCCTGTTCGTATTCAATCTAAATCTACTTCTGAATATATTACTGAACAAGATACTCTACCAGGAATGGACTCTGAACCCACAACACCTTCTCTCTCTTCAGAGGAGAGAGAATTACACAGATATGCGGTTGGAAGTTCTACTTCGCCACTAGATGAACCAATCCCCAAATCAGCATTAATTCCAGAACTTCCTGAGATGAATCCATTAGCTCAGTTATCCAATTCTTACATATTAGCAGAGGGGGGAGATGAGTTATTCATAATAGATCAGCACGCTCTCCACGAACGAATCCGCTACGAGCGATTACGTGAACAAATGGTCAGTTGGGAAGGTCAAGATTTACTAACTCCAATTTCTCTATCTGTTGGTGCAAGACAGAAGGCCTCAGCGATATCTCGACAGTCGACCCTAGAGAATCTCGGAATCTCGTTTGAAGCACAAAATGACTCGCTGCTTATTTCACGGGTTCCAGAGGTTTTGATAGGGCATGATTCGCTGGAAGATTTCATTCAAGACCTACTTATCGAGTTAGTAAGAACTCCTGATGGAACTGAGGAATTTGACGCGGTGACAAACCTTCGTGACCATATCGCATTCATGCGTTCCTGTCGAGGTGCAGTAAAGGCAAATGAAAAGTTAAATCTCGCCCAAATGAGGAGATTATTACAGGATATGAGAACTGTCCCAAACCCGTGGGCTTGTGTTCATGGTAGGCCTACAGTCCTTCGATTAACGATGAAGCACTTAGATCGTCACTTCGGCCGTCATGGCTGACATAGAGCGAATAATTGCTGGATAAATCCTGGGTGTGAAACTTCGCAAATTTCTGCATCAATAATGTCTCCTCCAACCTTACTAGCAAGAATCATTGCAACCATAGCCAATCGATGATCCATGTGGGTCTGAACGGGTTCATTTGGTGGCTTAGGCGTCTGATTTCCGGGTATCTCCAGGCCATCTTTTGTTTCCTCGGCATTCATGCCGAATACTTGCAAAAGTTCCACCGTTCGTAGAATTCTGTCTGATTCCTTACCGCGAGCATGTGGGATTCCAGAAATTCTTCCACCCTCGCCTAAGGCCATCCAAACAGCGGCAGGCGTAACCAAATCGCTGGCATCTCTCAAATCGACTTCACCTCCGTTTACTGTGTCAATAGCATCAAACGCCATCAATAGTAGCGGGTCATATGTTGCTAATTCAGTCTGTAAGTACAATCCATCATGGAGCAATTCTAGAAGAATTGCCATAGGGAATAGACTCAATTCAGGCGGGATATCAATCTCACTAGGCGGACTAACTTTCCAAGGTTTGAGAGTCATTTGAGAATTCATTTCTATCGAGTTGCCACAAATTCGAGCTATATCAAAAGTCATTCCGAGATAACCTCTACTCACCGCTTCTCCTTCCACATGTATCTCAATCGGCTCCTCGAGACTAGGAGATGCCAAGATTAAGGCACTAAGTGGCTGGCTTGATTGGCTGAGATTTACTCTAGCCTTACCTTTCATTTTTCCATTTATGATTACGGGTAACGAATCATTATCCACATCCACATCTAGATCTCTCAATATTTTCCCGAGGTCGCTACTTCTTGCTCGTAAAGACTCATCACCATCCAATTTCACTTCACGGCCCATGGTTGCAACAAGTGCGCTTATGACTCTCGCCGAGGTTCCTGAGTTTCCACAATTAAGTTCCACTTTCGGGACACTAAGACCCTGTTTTGGAGGCTCTACAAGCCAACCATCATTGTTTGTTTCAACTTTAACACCCATTTCTTGAAGGCATTTTGACATTGATTTGACATCATCACCTGGTGATTTATTGAACTTAATTAAACAGGCAGAATTACCTTGTGAAATCATCGCTAACCATCGAATTATGTGGCTTTTTGAAGGAGGCAAAATCCACTCATGAGAGCCGGAGGGATGCATCTCAGGTATGCTTAGCACAACCTCTCATCGAGGCTAGACAATTCAACCCAACGATGTGCAATAGAGAGTTTGTATCAAACAAAACTAGGACCTAATAACGTCACCAAAATCGTCTTCACCATTCCAAGACTTCGCTTTATCGTCGATTTCACAAGCGGCTAGAGTCTCCTCAAGGCTGCCCTTCATCTCAATCAAATTAGCGCGTTCTAACATCTTAGGACTAAGCCCAGGCAACAAGATAGAGAGGGCTTTTGGTACTCGTTTTGGATAAACCTCGTTTACATGCCTAACAATATTTGTTGTACAGGTGTTGGTAATTGTGTTGTACCATTCCGGATTTCGCGCCAATTCGTTAGTCCTCTTTAGATAGGATTCAAGCATTCGTCGTTCGTTTCCCAGGCCCAAAACTACAGCCTTGAATAGATGGGTTACTGAGTGTTTTCTACAACGTGTGCGAACTCCGATAACATCTCTTTCCGTGGCCCAGACATAGATTAATTCGTATTCACGGAACAGTCCTTTCAACGGGTGATATTTCTCGCCCTGTTCTCTTCTGACTTCAATCGAGCAGGCTAGACGTCGTCCGTCTTCAAATTGAAATGAGAGAATTGTGTGTGCCATTTGTCTGTGTCTAGGATCAAAATATTCCAAAGTTAACCAGATAGAATCTACCTTACTTAAATCGAATTCATCATCAATCCATCTCTCGTCGAAGTCCTTGGTAGAACGCCAATTAAAGTCACGAATATTCTTGATTTTTGCGATATCTCCCTCGAATTCAATAGTTGCGTTCCTGGAATTATCATTGACCCAAGAGCGGTCATTAGAGGGACGTAATTTCTGAATTCTAATCCATATTGCCAGTAGAGAGAGAAGCACCATAATCGCCAAGCCGGCAAGGCCGGCAGTCAACCAGCTGGCTTCGCTCACAACCCTCGACGAGACCTATCAAAGCATCAAACCTCTGCTTATATTCGGTGGCGCGGCAGGGGAGATTCGAACTCCCGAGGTGAAACACCACTGGATTAGCAATCCAGCGCAATGGCCAGGCTATGCGACTGCCGCAGTGTTCCGGCGACCTAAGATTGTGGCTTAAGGCGAGCGGTTGGAATCATTCTTCTTCGCTCTCTCCATCTGAATCCTCTTCATCTCCGTCAATGAGTTCAGCAGGCAGACGTGCTACGAAGATGATTTCATCAACATGGGACTTTTTGTCAGCGCCTCTTAATTCCATTATTCTCGTACCTTTGGTCACTTTACCCAATGTTTCTTTGGTTTGAGTAGCGGGCATGCGAATCATCATTCCACTTCCAGTCAACATGAATAATTGATCAGATAAATCAGGTATTTGTCTCACACCGACAATCATGTCTTCATCTGATAATGCCATTGTTCGTACTCCTTTTGTACCTCGATTGGTCTTTCGATAGCCATCTCTCTCCATCACAGGCTCGCCTTCGTCATCAACTACTGCTGTGCCATCTTCCTCTGTAACTTGGATCATACTGCCGGAACCTAAGCGGCTACGTTTTGCCATTCCATATTTGGAGATTGTAAGTACACTAGTGTCGAAATCATCTGTAACAATCATTCCAATAACGCGATCTCCGGATTGTAACTTCATTCCGCTTACACCTTGGCTGACTCTACCTTGAACTCTAACTGTATGAGTAGTCTGAATTTCACCACTTGCAGGATCGGTTCTAGTCTTGACTTCTGCAGGCAAGAACCGGCAAGCATAACCTCCTGAAGATACCAAAACAACGTGGTCTGCATCAGTTGCAGGCCTTACCTGTACCAATGAATCTGCATCGCTTGCAAACTTCAAAGCATACTTCCCATTTCGATTAATTTTAGCGTAATCAGAAAGTTTACTTCGCTTAATTCTGCCTTGGCTTGTGGCAAAGATCAGATAGTTTCCTTCTGGATTATCAATCAACTCTCTATCCATCGGAAGTATAGAGATGACTTTTTCATCGTCTCTAATTCCTTGCAATAAATTGCGGATATGAGTTCCTCTTCCATATCTACTAGCGAGAGGAGTTTCCCAGGCTCGCAAGCCGTAAACTCGACCCTGATCGGTGAAAATCAGTAATCGGTCTTTAGAGAAGCAGGTAACTATTGCAGCAGGTGCATCTTCGTCTTTCGTAGCAACTCCTTTGAGACCTTTTCCTCCTCGATTTTGCAAGCGGAAAGCTTCTACTGGTAAGTGGCGAATGTAATTATCCTGGGTCAGAGATATCACCAGAGCACGTTCTGCTACGAGGTCTTCTCTGTCCATCGAAAGCGGAGTTGGGTCAATGTGACTGCGTCTTTCATCTCCATGCTTTTCTACCACTTCATCAAGTTCTGAAATTAGGATTTCCAATCTTCGCTTACGGCTATCAAGAATCGATTGATATTCTTTTATCGCTTCCTGCAGTTTTGTCAGCTCCTCTTCAACTTCTTTCACATTCAGTTTAGTAAGTTGATAAAGTCGGCGTTCAGCAATCGCTTTAGCTTGTTTTACAGAGAACTCAAAGCGCTTTATGTTTGGATACTTCTCTTCTCCTCTTAGGTACGATTCGAATTGATCTCTGGAGTCGGAATTCCTTCCAATTTCGATAATCTCAGTCATCCTCTTCTGGGCCGCCATTAGACCTTCAAGAATGTGAGCTCTTGCTTCTGCTTTATTCAAGTCGAACTGAGTTCGCCTTTCTATAACAGACTCTCTGTGGCGAACATATGTGTGTAGAATTGTTGACAAATCTAGTTGTACGGGCGCTCCGTTAAGAATCCCCATCATGTTCGCAGAATATGATTCTTGTAATCTACTGGATTGGTATAATTGATTGAGTATTGCGTGTGGGTCTGCGTTATTCTTGACTTCAATTACTACCCGGATACCTTCCTTACTGGACTCGTCGCGGATATCGCGAATACCTTTGATTGTCTCTTTTGTTACTAACTCAGCAATTCCCTTGAGCATACTTGCCTTCCTTACCTGATAGGGAATAGAAGTGATAACGATTTTCTTTCCAGAAGAATCATCTCTTACCTCTGCTTCTGAGCGTATGTGGAACTTTCCTTGCCCCGTTCTGTACATGTCTAAGATACCATCTATTCCATGAATTGTTGCCCCTGTCGGGAAGTCGGGGCCTTTGAGATATTCCATGTATTCCATAGCGTCAATATTTGGTGGATTTTCCAAAGAACTTTTTCTGTCTTCTTCGATAACCTTCTCAGTATGGAAACGCACTGCTGCTGCAACTTCGTTTAGGTTATGAGGAGGTATTTTCGTAGCCATACCAACTGCGATACCATCGCTGCCGTTTAACAGCAGATTAGGAAGTCTACTCGGTAATACGGTAGGCTCGCTCTCGCTATCGTCAAAGTTTGCCACCATGTCAATGGTGTCCTTATTGATGTCATCCAACATGTGGGAAGAAAGCCGATCTAGTCTACTCTCGGTATATCTCATAGCAGCAGGTGGGTCGCCATCTATGGAGCCAAAATTGCCTTGTCCATCGACTAGTGGGTATCTCAGCGAGAAGTCTTGAGCCATCCTCACCATGGTGTCGTAAAGGGCCTGGTCTCCATGTGGGTGGTATTTTCCCATCACTTCCCCAACTGATCTTGCAGACTTGCTGTAACTCTTGTCGTGAGTATGACCTGCTTGGTGCATGCCCCAAAGAATACGTCTGTGAACTGGTTTCAACCCATCTCTAACGTCGGGAAGTGCCCTGCCAATAATCACACTCATTGCATAATTTATGTAACTCTCTTTCATCTCATCGGAGACAAATCTTCGCTCTAATTCTTCACTCATGTTATCACCTCAAACGTCTAAGGACGTAACCTCCGATGCGTTTTGTTCAATGAATGCCCTGCGGTCAGGAACGTCTTCTCCCATCAAGATAGTGAATAATTCGTCGCCAGCTTCTATGTCCGGTTGGCCATTCTTCTCCTTGATAGTTACCCGCATCATGCGCCGAACTTCTGGATCCATTGTCGTCTCCCATAGTTGTTCGGGGTTCATTTCACCCAGACCCTTGTATCTTTGAACAGAAATTTTCGCGGAGGGTGCCTCTTTCTTGAATCGCTTTACTGTGGCATCAAGTTCTTCCTCGCTATGCACCCATTCGACGTTATTTCCTCTTCCTACTGAGAATAGTGGGGGCATAGCGATGTAGACATTGCCATTAGTAATTGCCCGTCGCATATATCTCCAGAGAAAAGTCATAATCAGTGTGCGAATGTGTGCACCGTCGATATCTGCGTCACACATGATGATAATTTTCCCGTACCTTAGTTTCTCTGGGTCGAAAGAACCCTCGTCACCTTCGTCATTACCTACTCCTGCGCCGAAGGCCCTTATCATCCTCTGAATTTGTTCATTAGTGAAGACCTTGGCATCATTACCGCGTTGTCTTTCGACATTCAGAATTTTTCCTCTGAGTGGTAGGACAGCTTGTGTGCGTCTATCTCTAGCGGTTTTTGCTGATCCGCCCGCAGATTCTCCTTCGACGATGTATATCTCGCATTCATTTGGATCACGTGATTGACAATCTGCCAATTGGCCAGGAAGGCCGCCGCCTTCCAGCACGCCTTTCCTGCGAGTTAAATCCCTGGCTTTGCGAGCAGCCTCTCTCGCTTTGCTGGCCAATACAGCCTTGTCAACAATGGCTCGAGCGATTGAGGGGTTCTCTTCAAAGTGCTCTCCTAGTTTGTCATTTACGATCTGCTCAACAATTCCAGCGACTTCGCTAGTCACTAATTTCGCCTTGGTTTGAGCATTGAACGAAGGGTCGGGGTGCTTAATCGATACAACAGCTCCAAGCCCTTCTCTGACATCATCGCCGGAAAGACTGCTGAGATTTTTGAGTAAATTTCTGGACTGAGCGTATGAGTTAACGGTCCTTGTCAATGAACTGCGAAGACCAGACATGTGAGTGCCTCCATCCGCATTGTGAATGATATTGGTGAAACAGTCTATGCTTTCCGAGTATGAATCAGTCCACTGCAAGGCTATTTCTACATGTACTTCTCCTTTATCGCCTTCCTTTTCACCGAAAATATGGATGACGTCATCGTGTATTGTATTCTTCTTCGAATTCATTTGTGCAACGTATTCTCTGAGCCCTCCGTCGTAGGTGTGGTCGATTTCTACCGGGGCATCTCCGCGAAGGTCTCGGAAGATGATTTGCAGACCGCCATTCAGAAAAGCCGTTCTCTGCAGTCTTGTATTGATTTGCTCAAAATCGAATTCGACAATATCGCTAAAAATAGTCAAGTCCGGTTTGAAGGAAACCTTGGTTCCGGTAACCTCAGTTTTCCCAGTTGACTTCAATTCGTCCTTCGGAACTCCTTGGTGATACCTTTGCTCCCAAACCTTTCCTTCTCTGTGTATTTCCAAGTGTAACCACTCGGATACAGCGTTTACAGCACTAACTCCGACTCCATGAAGTCCACCCGCTACCTTGTAAGCTTCGTTATCGAATTTACCTCCTGCGTGAAGTTTAGTCATAATTACCTCAGCAGCACTAACGCCCTCCTCCGGGTGCATGTCCACAGGAATGCCTCGACCATGGTCTGTAACGCTGATCGAGCCATCGGAGTTGAGGTCGACTTCTATTGTTGGATTATGTCCTGCTAGGTGTTCGTCCACTGCATTGTCGACTACTTCCCAAATGCAGTGATGCAAAGCAGAGCCATCATGAGGGTCACCAAGGTACATCCCCGGTCTTTTTCTTACCGCTTCTAGCCCTTCAAGGACCTGAATACTATCTGCTCCATAATCATCAGCCATATTTTCAACTCCATTCGTCTGAGGGTTCCCAAAGGGGAACCCTCAGGAATTCCATTAGAAATGGTCTGACGGGGGGTTAATCAATACTCCCCAGAGGAAGTCCCAAAAACGTCAAAATTGAAAGTAAAATTGCCATATAACCCCTCCAAAGGAGGGGTATTGGTGCACAAATATGGTTAAACAGACTCCTCCGGTCGCGGAGCCGATGCGAAGGCCCACAATATGTGTAACTCTGTCCGGTTGCACTGTGGATGAGATACTCGCTGATGCTGCGCGTGCAACTGCAGTGGGAGCTGATATCTGCGAGGTCCGTCTTGACAAACTTTGGGTTATAGAGAAGGTTCCCGAACCAGAAGTAGTAACCGATTCCAATGAAGGAGATCGTCGTAGACGGCCAGCATACGTGCCGCCAGAATACATTCCTCAAGCATTCGATTCAATCGACCTATCTAGTGCTCTTGACGCATTCAAAGGTGGAATCGATTTACCAGTGGTACTAACCTGTCGTCCTGAAAGGCAAGGTGGATATTTTCCAGGCAGTGAAGAAGAGAGGATTTCAGTACTCAGAGCGGCTATCGATAGCGGAGTTAGTTGGGTAGACCTCGAAGCAGATATTGATTCCAAAATTCGTTCAGAACTTGTGGAGATTGCAAAAGGAAAAACGATGGTAATTTCCTCTACGCATTTTTCAGAAGAGCCTAGCAGCGCCTCAGAAATACTCGATGACATAGAGGAAATGGCAGACTCCGGAGATATCATCAAAGTTTGTTACAATACCACAGGAAGGAATTCAGCATTGAAATTATTTGAGGCGGCCTGGATGCTCAAGGAGTCAGATAAGAAGACAGCCATTATGGGTCTTGGGGTTGGTGGCGATTGGACCCGAATCCATGCCCCATTGCTGGATCAGTATCTGGTATATTCGACTATGGAAACTGGCTCCCATCTTTCTTCTGAAGGCAGGATAAATACGTCAGATCTACTAATTGCTTGGGAGATGCTAAATTACGAATAAATCATTGCTCTAGCAATGGAACTAATTCTTGCTTCTCGTTACTTTCTTCCAAACCATTGGAATGGTATCTTGAATGAATCAGAATTGGTACAATTACACAACTCAGAGGCAACAATCCTACGATGATGTATGCAGTGAACTTTGGTAGAGTTATCCTATCTTCTACTTCTACCCAAACTTGGACAATCATATCTCCATCAACAGCCGATGCATCATTCGTCCTGCTGTTATTCCAATTATCGAGAGCCAAGAAGTATTCAGCATCACTGTTATCACCAAACCAAGAAATGAAGGCTTTGTTGTCATTATCTAGTGCTGTGGAAAAACTGGTGCTACGTTTATTCTCGTATGCATGTGTGTCTCTGAATGGGAGAAATACGATCATATCTCTCCATTCAACAGGTATCATATCGATTACTTCTTCTGGAGGTCCAAATTCATCCATAGTCATAGAATATTCTTCTTGGTACCGTCTCCAATTTGCCGAATCAAAAAGATATACGTCACCTTTTGGATCGTCTGTTGGGGGATTATCCGGGTCGGAGTTAAACTCGACGCAGAATGTATACGAATATCCTGTAATCAACTCAAAACGTAGTGCTTGCGCATAATTTCTTGCAAGATCAATTTCAACATACAGATCTTCTCTTAGTGGGCGTAAATCGTCTCCGCTGGGTGCACCCCACCAGCTCCTGCCCTCATCTACATCGACAACTTCTGCAGTAGAATAGTCGAATCCTACATCAAGTGGAACAGAACAATCCTTTCCTGATGCAGAAGCCGTACCTGCTGAGACCATTAAAATCGCAATAATTGGTGCAATCAATCCCAAACTAAATCCAGTTGCGAAGAGTTTTTTCACAATTTGATGCAATTCAGCGCCTCCGAGTTCTAATTGGGCGGACGTATCCGGACTCCTTGTTCCTTCGCTCGTCAACCGTCAGATACTTCGGTTGTGGGGGTGGATTGTGTTGATCCATACCAGGTAAGCCGCCTTCTGCTTCTACTTCCTGTACATCATAGGTCTCAAGCATTTCCTCGGCATCGATCTCTTCTTCGTCTTTCTGCCTCATGACTAACCAGCCGAGAACTAGTACCATGGCAACTAGTGCTAGAAGGCCGCCACTCTCTTTGTTAGGAACAAAATCCTTCCAAGTTAATTCATCCCAAGACTTCTGTCGGTCTTCTTCCTCGGCAGAAAGTACGCTTATGACATAGTCTTCTGAAGTACAAACTCCAACTCCGTCACAGACTTGTAAAACTAGCCTGATTTCTCCAGTTTCATCCCAAGTCATGTTACCCCACAGGAAATCGTTTCTAGGGTCGCCATCTTGATCGGTGTCGACTAATGCATTCAGATCCCAATTAATACTCAGTTCATTTGTCAGACTTGTATCTCTATCATTAGTGGAAATCCCATCTCCATCGCTATCCTCGTCAGCATTAACATCTAGCCAAGCTTCCAATCCTTCGACTAAATCTACGTCAAAGGCACTATGATTGAGTACCACTAGGTCTCCTTGATTTACAAAGTCTGAATCAATCGGGTCAATCGGGTTGATTTCAGGTGCTCTTGAGACATGCACCGTAATCGAGGTGGTGTTGGTGTCTCCTCCTTCGAATCCATCGACAACGGTTAGACTTACCACATAAGTCCCAGGTCGTTCCCAAGAGTGCCAAACAACTGCTCCTTCCTCTTGTGGGCTAGCGTCGCCAAAGTCCCAAATCCATCTTGTTATGCCGTTCCATTCTGAATTTTCAGGGTCGACAGAATTCCTTCCAGCGAATTTCGGATCTGAATCATAGCTATCTGAGCCATCAAATCTTAGTGGGCAATTTGGTGCGATGAATGCTCCTCCGTCATCGACAAATGGAACCCACCAAGTTACATCTTCTTCTGAGTTTGGAATTGAATTAAGGGCACTACCATTTATGCTGGGCTGTAAGAATTGCATCATTGGTACAGGAAGTGGATTAGCAATTCTCACCTGATATGATTTGGTTGCAGATTCAGCGCCTCTGTCATCAACTACAGTCAGCGAAATTGTGTATAATCCCGGTTCTGTGAAAGTGTGGTATACTGTCGATGAGTTTTCGATTTCCTCATTCATACCACTAATGTTCCATCTTGTTTGTAATAACGATGTGTCTCCATCAGGATCAAAAGATAGACTCTCAAAGAGATACTCTGTTTCTACTGTTCCATCCATAGGGCGATCAAATACAGCGACAGGACGCTGATTCAGTACCCTAACCATCAGTGTGGTTGCGGAAACGTTACCGTCATCATCGGTGACCTCCAAGGTTACAGTCTTCATGCCGGGTGTATTCCAACCGACGGTTGGATTTTGACTCACTGAGGTTAATTCTGAAAAGTCCGAAGTCAGAGTTATACCTTGGGTGGAGAAATTAACTCCTGTCTCGAAATCCCATCTATACTCTACAATTAGTCCATCGTCATCGATGAATAAATCTGGTAGTGTCAAAGGAGTGAGTGTGTATGTTTGTAGTTCTTGGTCGAAAACTTGTCTTGGTACCCTATTGAGTACTCGAACGTATACTTGGTGCTCTACGACAAAGGTTCCGTCGTTGATCGTAAGAGTCAATGTGTAGACTGTGCCATCTGCGCTACCATCAACGTATGCATGACTTGCTTCAACAAGACCTAGTCCTCCTTCGTCACTTCCATCGCCCCAATTCCAAGTAAATTCTATTTCTTCATGTGGTACATTGTCTACGGTACTTCTAGCTGAGAACATTACCCTTTGATTTGTCAGTAATACAATTTCATCGGTTATGGTAACTCCATCTACCCTAATCTCTGGAATGGGTTCAGTAGTATCTGCGACATTGACTGTCCAATATTGTGTGTCAGAGAAAAAGCCCCCAACATCTTGAACAGTGAGCGCTACAGTATAGTTTCCTGGCTGCTCATAAATATGGACTGGATTCTTCAGCCCTGATGTGACGTTATCCCCTAAGTTCCAATTGTAAGAAATGGGTGTTTCATTGTAGCTGTATGAACCATTGAGTAATCCAAACCCCCACACATCGTAGCCACCCCCGAATAGGCTGACGGGTAACCATGTTTGGGTGATTGAGGTTGAGGTTGAGCCACTCGCAACCGGTTTCATATTCCCTAATGTAATTGGTAGTGTGAACGCAGTATCGGTGATTTCTCCGCTAATATCACGAATATCCACTCCAAATGTCCAATCACCAGTGTGTGGTGGGGTGAACCATATGCTTTCGTCTGTAGGAATGCTATTACCTGCAGTTGTAGAGAAAGTAATCGAATCGGTCTGCGTGTTGTTTACAAACGCTTCAAAGGTGACCTCGATAATTTCAAAGAAAGCATTAGATGTAACTTGCAATTCAATTTCCACACTGTCGTCTAGATTATCTTCGTCGCGATCGAAGGTAGTAACTGAAATTATGTCAACTTCAGCAGGGTTGGTAATGATACCGGCCTGAACGACAATATCAGTGGTTGGATATGAGCCAGTCGTTATTCCGCAACTAGCAAAGTTGTAGTCGCAATCGGTGACTTGGGATTCATACCAGACAATTACCCAAACTTCATTGGTAGTATTACCAAATCCGTAAACAAGACCAGTTCCAGCACCAGTTGAAGAGTCAATTCTCAACTTTTCCATAGTCCATGTTCCCGTGGCGGAATCTTTCGACATGACAGTTCCTGTGACGCCGAATTGAGTAGGTTGAACCATTAGATTGAGCGGTGCACCAGTCCCGCCTGAGAATTTGTATGCTCTCATTCCCCAGCCTTCAAGCTCTTGTGTTGGGCTAACCCAAGTCGTTTGCCACTCATCCCGATAACCACTCATCTGAACTTTGCAAATATACCCTGTAACACATCCTGCGGTCATTGCAATATTGGAAAATCCAAATGCCCCTTGTGCACTATCCAAGGTCACGGCAGCGGTAAAATTAGCAAATATATCTGACATTGTAGTCCCTATTGCAGTAGACCCTGGCTCAGGATTCCGGGCAAGATTTTCGACTCCTGCCCCGCCTGTTGCGGTGTCTGCGACCAATCTAGAAATTGCAGTACCACCACCGAGTTTGTCAGCTAGGTACATTACGAACATGAAACTTCCACCATAATCTGCGATTCTTTGATTCCACCAACGAACACTCATGTTTGCATTTTGAGACCATGCATTTGCGTGCCCTGAGATGGTGTTGGTCACACCGAAGCAGAGGTAGGCGGCCATATCAGCAGCCCCTTCGTCTAACCAGATGTACTCATAGGGGTCTCTCGCATTGTGCAGAAGATGTTGGAACTCATGTGCAATGATGGTGTTTCTCCAACTCAAATCACCCGAATCAATGAACATAATTTCTCGCTGACTTGCAATATTTGGGTCGAAGTAACCTCCAATTCCCCCTCCTCCATCGATTTGGAAAATTAAAATTTCAATCTGACAATTATTGTCTACATCGGGCGGATTTCCGAAGTATGTAGTGTCTGTTGGATAGATAGTAGACTCCCATGTTGAGGTGATGTCGTTTAGTGTGGTGGAAGAAATAATCACTCCATTTTCCACAAAAATGGCGGAATTAGTTGAAATTTTCTCGACAGTCGCAGTAACTGTCCCACTGGAAGTAGAGAAAGTGTCTGTATCATCCACTGCCCAAGCATTTTCACAAGATCTAGCGCTTGACCTAGTATTTTGGTAGGCAGGAGAAAAAGGTTCGATTAAATTTGGATAATCATTCTCAATCCATTGTTTCTTCAGATAGCCAAATGCGGAGTAAACAGTGTTACCCGGGTCGTTGAAGATGTAAGCGTGCCCATCATTAGCGGGGTCGAAATCACTCAAATCACCCGATACAATTTGATTTCCGGACTCTTCTGAGTCTTCGCTTGCGCTCACCATTGGTAGCATTACTGAAGCTAACATGAGCGAAACCAACAACAACGTAGTTGTTGACTTACTTGAACCACTCAAACTACTCATTGACACTCACCACAGCAATAAGACAGGTTCAAGCCCCTCTTCTACCCGCTATAACATCGATGGAGCATCGTTCGGACGCCCACGGCCCGAAGGGCCGGATTCCCCAACCAAGGGGGGAATATGAAATTCGGACAACAATCGTTGTGATATTCTGTATAATTTCATCAATATTTTATCCTCTGTTGAGAGTAACTTCTGAGACTCCAGAAGTTTGGCAATTAGAAGTTATTGAACCCGAATTAATCAGTCAAGTTCCTCACGATAATTTTGCCTTCACTCAAGGCCTAGAGATATACGAAGGTAAATTCTACGAAAGCACTGGCTTGTACGGTCAATCTAGTGTTAGAATCGTCAATATGAGTACAGGTCAAATTGAGGTGCAGTACAATCTTTCTGATGATTATTTTGCAGAAGGATTGACCATTTGGAATAATTCGATAATCCAATTGACCTGGAAAGAAAATATTGGGTTTATTTATGACCTCCAAACATTGCAGCAAATTGGTAATTTTTCCTACCAAGGAGAAGGCTGGGGAATCTGTAATTCCAATGAGACTGGTTTGTGGCTTTCTGATGGCTCAGGGCACTTTCGAAATTCGAACAATTCAACAATTTCATTCATCAAATCCTTGGAGGTATTGATAGGCGGTGGTCCAAGTGAGCGCTGGAATGAATTAGAGTGTTTGAGCAATAATGACCACATACTTGCAAACAAATGGTTTGACGATTCGATTTACTTGATTCAAACATCAAGTGGCTTTGTTTGTCAACGAGTGGACTTTAGTACGATTCGAGAACAATATGAGTCAGAATCTTCTGGTGTATTGAACGGAATTGCTGAAGATCCTGTAACGGGTAATTTTTGGGTTACTGGCAAAAATTGGTCGAATTATTACGAGGTCAAGATTGAGTTTTCAAACCTCTCATCTAATTGTCAAATCAACTCCTCAATTACCCCTTCAGATGATTGTTTAGATTGTCAGAAAGATGACTATTTGGAGACATATAACCGGGCTTTGGTTCTAGTTTCCATCCCTCTTTTGTGGCTAATTTACTCAGCACTGTCAAAGCGGCAAACTGAGAAGCCGCCTGTTATCAGAAAGGAAGAGCAGGAGGGCGGCGAGCATGTCTGATGATGGCGAATCAAAGAGAACTCGCTTTGAGTGGTGGCTGGAAGATCTTTCCACAGATCCAGCCACTAGAGTCGCTGGCGCGGTGTTGATTATCTTTGGAAGCATACTAGGAGTTATGACTGGTAGCTTGCATATCACTGCAGATATCGGAGAGGTTCTAAGTGGAAAGATTGATGATTCTGGAGTAAAAGCTGATGTTAACGGAGCAGTTTTTTCTGCGCTTATTGACAATTCTTCGGGAGGAGATGGTATGGAGGATGTTACTGTAGTTCTGTATGATGACGATGGTCTTGAAATCGGTCGTGACGTTACAGATTCAGGTGGCCGATTTTACATCGAAGATGTACCAAGGAAATCTTCCAAAATCGTCGTTGAACACCCCGATCATATCACTAAGTGGATTTTACTAGTCCCAGGTGATCACACTCAGATCATTATTACACTTACAGAAGGAGAGGGGGTTGAAGAAACTGATATGCGAGGAGAGAGTTTTCTCAGTGAGTCTGTTTTGATTACAACAATAATTGGCTCAGTAACTCTACTCACAGGAATTGCAGGGCTTCTTGGTGGCGTTGAAGCATACAATGGTAAGAGTCACTTCCGAACGCAATTCCTGGCTTATCTTGGCCTTTGGAGTCAAGGATTGATGTTCATTGGCCCTCTATTCATATTGATGGGTATGGGTCTAAGTTATCTGAGTCGTAAACAGTTTGGATTACTGGAGGCTTAATTTGTACCTAATCACCATCGAGGGAGGTGATGGCTCCGGGAAGGGCTTGGCGACCAAAATAGTCGGCGAGGTGCTGGAGAAGGAATTTTGTTTCTCATCAGTTGAGATTACAGGAGAACCTCGTCGCGACCACCCATTGGGTAGGCTTGCAATCGACTCAGTCAGACAAAACACCCACACTCCCGAAGAAGAAGCAGGGTTCTTTGCTGCAGACAGAGTTGATCATTCTCATGGTTGGATACTTCCTAGGCTGGAAGAAGGTAGGATTGTTGTAAGTGAGAGGAATGTCCATTCTTCGCTAGTGTACCAAGGGATTGTTGGTTCATTGGGGGTTGAGAGAGTCGCCCAGATTAATTCTGCTGCACTAATCCCTGACCTTTGCATATGGGTCGATTGTGATCCAGAGGTGGCAATGAAGAGGATACAATCTGGTACACTAAGAATGATGTCAGATAAAGCCGAATACTTTGAGACTACAGAATTACAAAAAGCAATTCGTTCAGGTTATGCTTCCTTGCTTTCCGGCGATATTGAGATGCCTACTCCATTCGATATGGGAGCAATAATCGGGCCGGTATCGAATGAATCAACTGAGAAGGAGTTTAGAAGGAAATTGACACTACACGTTAGAAAATTTCTCCATTCTCGTCCAACTCCAATTAATGTCTCTACCGAAGCTATTGAACGATTCATGCTCAAGCGCTTAATTAGATCCACAAAAGGTCAAACTGTGCTAGATGGCTTAGGCGTTGAGCCTGCCAGAAATCTAGATGATTGGCTAGATAGTAAAGCACCTTGGCGTGTTCTGAGGGATGCTCAGGATGAGCATACAAAGGCACGTGAGGAAATTTCAGAAGATGAGAGGATTGATGTCCCTAAGTCCGTACTAGCACATTCAATTTCTTCCATTTGTGGGACTTTGGCTTTACTTCCTTCGGCAGACGTCAATGAGTTACGTGAATCGCAAGGGCCAGTTAGGGCAGTTTCTGATTCACATTGCCATAAGGTATTGCGATTCTTTGCAGATAGGAGTAAATGGGTAAACCAACACAAGTCTCTGCTAGGACGAGATGCGGCTCGGAATCAATTGAGAGATGAATCTCATTCTTTTGGAATTCTTGCTCTCGTGCTTTGGCCACTAAGAAAGGCTTTAGCAAAGTGGATAGCAAACAATCCAGACACTCATCTTCGTTTTGCGATGGGACAAATCATACGTTCTGGAGAGCACCCAAATGCAGTTCAAGATACAATCGAAAGATTAGCGATTTTAGGTAACGGAAAATCAGATTCACTACCACCTGCTGATACAACTGGTTTGGTTAATTGGTGGCAAGGTAATTGACCATCAAGCCATTCGTAGAGTGGCATTTGCCGGAAGACTGACTTCCTCCGCACTTTCGAATTCATTAGGTCTAGCGGAAAACATTGCAGAGAAAATCCAACCTCCGATGAACCCAGCAGGAACCCCCGTCAGGATTCTCATGGTGTTAGTTGACTCGTATGATGTAAGTAATTGGGTGAAACCATCTATTGCCATAGGGCCAAGCCCTAGTCCTATTATAACAAACATCAACATCATTCTTCGATCGTTGTAGTAATAGCTCTCTATGGATTCATCAGGCAACATCGACAGGAAGGTGTCTCGTACAGTCCACCTGTTCAATCCCCTTTGCTGCCAAATTAAACAACATGCAACGAATCCAAATAGGATTCCAATGTCCCTTACACAGACTGCTAATTGATTACCATTAATTTCCCAAGAGCGGTAATGCTTCTGATGACAATTTAAGTCGCCTATGGCGTAAACAGTTGCTGCAATTGGATTGAGATCAGTCCATGCAAAAGAGCCTCCATTTGCTGACTGATTGTGGCCTGCGTGCTCGTATTCGCTATTGTCATTATTTCCCCAGGACCAAGTTCCGTCAATTGTGGCGTAGTCGAATCGATTCGCACGACCAGAGAGGTCTGGAATAGTATCGGTTGGTAATGTGATTGGAATCAAAAATAGCAGAACAAGATATGTTCCTGCGATTGCTGCGAAGTTACCACCAACCTTGGATTCCCTTTTCCTTTCTTCTCGACCATTCTTCAATCGTCCATCCTTAGTGATGGTCATTGTGTCGCCGATGGGTTCTATCGCCATGAACCTATCCGCCACATCATGGTAGAGGTACGCGTGCGCGATGCCTTTGCTATATCCGTCGTAATCGGAATGATGGTTACGGTAATGGGTTCAATGATGGCTTTCTTTGCTACAGGGATGGCTGAGGACGGCGTCATATCTTCCTTGAGGACGGGTTTTGTTCTCGGTTTAGGTATCGGTGCTGTAGTCCTAATGTTTGCTCTAGCAAGAGTTCGCAATCACGCTGAAAAAGGCCAAGCCAGAGAAAAAGCTCGTGCTGCCGAAGTGGCTGCATTAAGATCTGAAATGTCTCATCTTTCCGATGAAACAGATGGCGCATGGATTGTGGAAGAACGAATCCGCCGTGAAAGAGGTGTACTCACCTTCGATATGCATGGTCTTGATGCGCCTATGGCTGCTGGTGCAACTGAGAAATTACTAGGGATTCGTGAGAGTTTACAGAGGGTCAGAATTGTCACCGGTAGAGGGGAAATTATTCACGAAAAATCGGCTGATCCCGGTATACGTCCGGCAGTATTGCAAAGATTGCGAATAGGTGCGGAAGCGGTTAATTGGCAGGTTTTGGAAAAAGCTGGTTCAATCACACTAAGGCCAATGGGGATTCCTCCTACAAATGCTCAGAGAGCAAGTCGATTCGCGATATTTGTAATTCCTATGTGTACCGTTATGGGATTTACATTTCGAGACCTTGCGGGTTCTACAATGGATAATCAAGGTCTTGCATTCGGTGTTATTGCAGGAATTTTGCTCACCGCTCTTCTATCAAGTTACAGAGATCGTTCTGGATAATTACTGTGAGTAATCTGGAACTCCTTCACAACACGCCTCAACAACTCTCCTACATCGTGGGCACTCCATGTGTTGCCGCATAGGAATCGCTGCTCCCCGGAAGCCACATTCGCACATAATTGCGGAGCAATGGTCGTGGTCCATGCTCTTGCGAAGTATCTTCGGCCCAAATTGATTGCTCAAGATTTCAAATCTTCCAATTCATCTTGTAGATGCTCTGCTAACCAGTTGTGCAGTGCTTCACTACCCATTTCGACAAGTGTTGAATTGAGGAATGCGGCGATTAGAGCATCTCTCGCTCCCTCGGTATCGAAGCCTCTTGATTCTAGGTAAAACATTTGGTCTTCATCTACCGGACCATTAGCAGTTCCGTGACCACATCCAACTACATCATGTTCACTAACTTCGAGTTCAGGAATTGAATCAGCTTCTGCCTTATCCGACAGAAGCAGATTGTGGAATAGTTGACCTGCATCTGCTCCTCTTGCACCCTTAGCGACTCGAAGCATTCCCGTACCCACTGTGCGAGAATTTCCCCCACAGGCAGAATGCCAGTCTAAACGGCTGAAGGTTTCTGGAGCATCGTGATGAATCTCGATGTGATGGTCGAGGTGCATATTGCTAGCGGACAGGATTGAACCAAGGACGTTTAGATGCCCTCCGGTTTCACCCATTTTGTACCTTAAATCAGCTTTTGTTCTATCGCTGCCTGAACTGACAGTTCCAGCTTTTACTTGGGCGTCACGACCAATTGCAATACTATCGACCCTGAGTAGAATCCCAGAATCAGTATGGCCAATTACAACATCATTTACGATGCTACCATCGCCGATTTTACCGGTGCGAAGGACCCCTGTCCAGGGCGCGGCACCGCTAATTTGGGTAATTAATTCGAATTCACAATTCCTCCCAATATCTAGATTCAGATGTAGAGCACAATTTGAAACTCCTGTATCGATATCTAGTACGATTGGAGTATCAGAAACGAAATTATTCTCTATCCTTAAATTGTATACCGACTCTCTTGCTGCAGCTTGGATAAATGAGGCTGTAACCTCATCAGACTCAGGCAAAACATCTGCTACGCCAACTCCTTCTTCAATAGAGATTCCAACCAATTCTGCGTCATCACCTAATTTAGCCAACGACAACTTAGGGGGTGTTGCAATTGGGATATCTTCCAAGTCACCACTAGGGTGTACTTTTTTCCATGGTGTATAGCGCCAAAGGTGGTCAGCCCTATCTGGCTGATTTAATGACTTATACAGGCTCGCGGCATCCATTTTATCACCGTATTCAACCGATGCTTCCTTCCATTTCTAAAGCCATCAATTTATTCAGTTCAACCGCATATTCCATCGGTAATTCCCTAGTAAATGGTTCGAAGAAACCATTGACAATCATTGCTAATGCTTCTTCTTCTGAATGTCCTCTGCTCATCAAATAGAACACTTGCTCGTCACTCACCTTAGAGACGCTAGCTTCGTGCTCACAGCGAGCGCTTGGGTTTGCAACCTCCATTGTAGGATACGTGTCGGAGCGTGATCCTTCGTCTAAGATTAGAGCGTCACAAACAACATTCAACTTGCAATTCTCTGCCTTTGGAGATACCGAGACCATGCCTCTGTAAGAGCCTCTACCACCGTCTTTTGAAATTGATTTTGATAGAATCTTTGAGGTGGTGTTACTGGCAAGATGATGAATTTTTGCACCAGCGTCTTGATGTTGACCTTTACCGGAGTAAGCGACAGAAATCACTTCTGCGTGACTTCCCTCTCCTTTGAGGATGACAGACGGATACTTCATGGTCAACTTGCTGCCAATATTTCCATCAACCCATTCTATCTTAGCATTCTCATGAGCGATACCACGCTTTGTTACGAGATTGTAGACATTAGCGCTCCAATTCTGAACGGTACTGTATCGAATGTGCGCGCCAGGTAGGGCAATCAGTTCGACCACCGCGGAATGTAATGAATCGGTAGAGTAGGTTGGAGCAGTACATCCTTCAACGTAATGGATACTGCTTCCTTCATCAGCAATAATGAGCGTTCTCTCAAATTGACCCATATTTTTTGCATTGATCCGGAAGTATGCTTGAACTGGCATTTCCACATGAACTCCCTTTGGGACATAGATGAATGAACCACCTGACCACACAGCTGTGTTTAGTGCGCTGAATTTGTTATCTTGATAAGGAACTACTGAACAAAACCATTCTTTTACGAGTTCAGGATATTCCCTGAGTCCGGAATCCATGTCTAGAAAAATGACTCCTTGTTGCTCCAAATCCTCACGAATCGAGTGATAGACCGCTTCTGATTCATATTGAGCAGTTACTCCAGAAAGCCACTTTTGTTCTGCCTCTGGTATCCCCAATTTGTCAAATGTATTGCGAATATCTTCTGGCACATCTTCCCAATCTTTCTCTGTAGCTTCGGACGAACGGAGATAGTAGCATATTGCATCGAAATCGATTTCTTCTAACATCGACATATTTCCCCAAGTTGGCATGGGTCTGCTATCGAAGTGATGGAATGCTTTCACACGTAGTTCAGTCATCCACTCTGGCTCATTTTTGAGTGCTGAAATATCTCTTACTACCTGTTCTGAAAGTCCGAAATCGAACCGGACTGTGGCATTCTCTGGGTCATGCCAGCCCGCTTCATACTCGCCCACTGCTTCACGTGCTTCTGTTGCTGCCAAATTTCTCACCTTCATAATTGAAAAAAGTTAGGCGGAATTTTCCGCTTCTGTTTCTAACCAATCGTATCCTCTCTCTTCTAACTCAAGAGCTAGTTCAGGACCACCGGACTTGACTATTTTGCCCTTAATCAAGACATGTACCTTATCTGGCTGTACATGCTCTAGGATTCGAGAGTAGTGTGTGATGATTAAGGCACCAGAATCAGTCCCACGAACTGCTGCATTGATTCCTTTTGAGACAGTTCTAATCCCGTCTATATCCAATCCTGAATCGGTCTCATCCAGTATTGCTAATTTTGGTTGAAGTAGCATTAATTGCAGGATTTCAAAGCGTTTTTTCTCACCACCACTGAATCCATCGTTGACATATCTTCCGAGGAATGATCTATCAATATCGAGTTCCGTCATCGCATCCTTCAGTGTTTTGCGGAATTCTGCACCCTTTGCAGCATCTTCACCTCTAATAGCGGCTACTGACTTTCGGAGGAAGTTACCTACTTGTAAACCCGGAACGGCTTGAGGATATTGGAAAGAAAGGAATACTCCTTCTCTGGCCCTCTCCCATGGCTCCATGTCTAGCAGGTCTTCTCCATCTAGCTGTACTGTTCCATCGGTGATGTCGAAGTCTGGATGTCCCATGATTATGTTTGCAGTGGTTGTTTTTCCGCTTCCATTCCGGCCCATAATGGCATGAATTTCACCCGGCGGTATTTCGAGATTTATTCCACGAAGTATTGCTGTGTCATCGATTCCAGCATGCAAGTTACTGATTTCGAGGACCGGTGTGTCGGGTGCCATTGTTTAGCCTCAATATTTCCCATGAACGGTCCCTTTTGAATGCGACCATCAAAGACGGTCGTTGCATCAAAGCAGAATAAGGTCAATCAGAAGTAGGAGTGACTCATCCCAAAGGTTGTGGAGGGAGGAGACGAACTAGCCGAAGCATATCGCCTTCAAGTTGAGGCGATTATGCAAAAGGAGGCTGAAAAGAGGGTGTTGGAATCAAATGATCCAGAAGAGTTGGATAGACTTCGTTCTCTTTCTCTCATTGAATTAGTTGAAAGCAATCACAGTGACCTCACCCCCGCATTGATGGCTAGATTAGGACCTGTAAGGGCGGCTCTCGATGGCCATGGCGGAGGGCTAATTTTAGCTAGTTCAGAAATTGAAAAAATGCATAATGGCAGTAATGCTCTTTCTCTAGTCATCGATCTCGACGGTGCATGTGTGTCTTGTGGAGCAGCACCGGGGACTCTGAAGGGTATCCAAGATGATTTGCTGATGGATGATGAAGTGGTTGCGGTTCGTTTTTCTTCTCAAATGCTGGAATGGTTCGACGAATTACAACGTGAGTTTGTTCTATTGCACGGCGGAGTATCTTTTGTTGAGGTGTAAAATTGGACGCAAAAAGACTCGATGCCCTTCGTTCTGCTCACGAGGCAGACGAGTCTCGTCGTTCCAAACGTCATTCTATTAGAGTCGAAGATTACCTAGAAGTTCTCCATGAATTGGAATTGGTGGAGGGTAGGGCAAAACCGGCAAGAATTGCAGAATCATTAGCAGTCGCCCGACCCTCCGTAACTAAGATGTTGCAAAGACTGGATGAAGAAGGGCTTGTTGAGTACAAACGCTATCATGGAGCTATCCTTACCGAAGAAGGCAGATTAGCCGCCTCCAATTTACGTGAAAGACATAGCTTGTTGGTCAGATTTCTGATTGTTCTCGGTGTGGATGAAGAGACTGCACACATCGACACTGAGGGTATCGAACATCATTTCCACGAGAAAACTCTAGATGCACTAAGAAATTTAGTCGAAAAGGCTGAGACAGATCCGGATTGGTGGGGCTCTCGAAATCAATGAATTGCTACATTGATTCTAATTTACAAATGGCAGATGGTGCAAAACCTAGTACGGTTACTTCCTCACCATCGACTAATCTGGCGTCTTGAGATGCGGCACCTGCCAAATCATATGCTCCCGCCTTTCCTTTCCATGACTCACTACTTACCAATTCAATCAGTCGTTCATGCGATAAATGATTGAACTCAACAACTGCTGATTCAGTCCAAATATCTGCGCTCCACCCTCCATGAAGGGAATGTTCTCCTTGACCATTTGGAGGATACACGAGTGCGGTTGAAGACCAAACGCGATGTCTGTTTCCTGAAAGTCTCAACAACATAGCCATCGCATGCTGTCCATCCTCAGGTTTTCCCATAGGCATCAACGGGTCATCAGGGTCGGTTACCATTGTATCTGAAACAACTATGATTTCGGCTACTTCTTTGCCAGCCATTTGGCCAACAACACCTTCTCTAGCGGCTGCTTTTGCTTTGGCTGCACAAGTAAACTCAACTTGCTCATCTACCGGTGCCCCCCAGCGTGGTTTTGGTTCTTCGAACATCAATGCCGATGCACTGATTTCGATATTGGTGAGTTTTTCTTCCAACCAAGCCAAGCGCCTTTCAGAAGCAGATGCTAAATGCAATCTGCGCATAATCTGACCTCATAAATCAATTCGCAGTGCACAGATTGGACAACGTGTCATCTTAAGCTCGAATGCGACATCAAAGCGACTGCCGCATTCCGGACAAATTACTGGCGTATTCATTGGTGGTAGGCCAGGTAATGGTGGCTTTTCTCCCATCGGAGGTATTGGTTCAGCAATCATTCCTTGATTAACCGGAGGTGGAGTTAGATTTGGTGCATCAGGAGACATTTGTGCTACCTCTTGTTGGTTTGCACGTCGTTGTCGTCGGTCTTGTCTTTGGGACGTGATTTCAAGATCTGCACCCACAACTTCGACAATGGATGAGGTATCTATCTTCTCGACAGGAATGTCATCATCGTCAATCACATCTACGACATCATCCTCAAGCATAACTACACCTTGAGCCATTTTTCTCCTGCGACCACCCATCCAACGAACTGCACGGGTGGACATTACACCCAACACAATAGTACACAGTAACAGAACCGCAATTGCAATTCCGCCGACTAAAATATTGAAACTACCTTCATCCAAACCAAGTTGGAATCTTAGTTCTTCCAGAATATCTATTGCGCCAGTGTTTGGTTTACTATCATCAATAACTGCCCTTATCACCCAACCTTGGGTTGAAGTGTGAATAATCACTGCCTCACCGCTATCCGGCGAGCGACTTACTGAATGTAGCCAACCGTCCGAGATTCGATTGGATATGGCCATCCAAGGATTCTCAGAATTAATCATCCCATAGTGAACCTGTGGCCCACCAGAACCGACCATATCATGCATTATTTGAATCCCTCTGGATGTTTCTGAGAAGACGATTTGAGATAGGCCTCTGGCAGAAATCTGCATAGATGAATTGTCTATTGTGTTGAAGGTATCGTCAACGATACGGGTAATCAGCTCACTATTGATTCCTGAACCCTCCTTCCAAGCCACGACTAACCTATCTTCATCATCTATTGTATGAACCTTCATCTGGGGCAAAGATGCATGGTCTCCAACCGCCTTCTTGTATGTCCAAGATGATTGCTCAATGTCTCCATGCGCATACCAAAGACCTAGTCGGTCATTTCCTGTAGTATCATTACGCATTGATTGGTATAGGATATGACCATCCTCTTCGCCATACTCGATTTGTACTGGGTCTGTGTATCCTGCTACTACATCAATGTCGGAAATTGCATTCGGTGTTAGTCTCCAATCGTTAGACGACGTGGGAGCGTCTGCTTCTAAAATGAAGATGCTAGTAAGGTCCTGATAGGTTCCTCCGGTAAGGAAATCTCGATGATACCCTGCAACCAATAATTTGGTGTCATCTACATCGATATCTATTCCCCAATATTTTCCATCAGACAACAGAATTGGATCCATCAGGTCTTGAATTGGTCGCATCTCACATGATGAGTCTATTGTTGAATACGAAACCGTTTGTTTAAGATAGCCACTAGTGTCTAAGAACCGACGAGTCCAAACAATATGTGCGATACCATCTGAGGTAGATGCGGAGACAAAATCGCCAGACCATTTTTCCTCTAACATATTAGAGCAGGCGGTCATTCCTTTGTTGGAATTAAGCCTGTAAAGTGCTAGTCCTCCATCTTTTGATGTGACTACAATTCCTTCAGCATCTAAGTCGATTACATCGACAGGAGTTTCTCCGGTTTGGAAGTTCAAGGCTCTCCCTCCCGAGACAGTACTTTTCTCGATTAAAATACTCCATTCGGCTTGATTGTTCGACCAATCAATGTCGGATAGAACCGGGCCGCTGAGGCTAATTCGGAATTTCAGAGCCCCACTTTCTTCTTTGGTCTGGGCAAAGGAAACGGTCGAATCAGAACCGCCCTCAATCCTAGGGATTGTTGTTGAGGAAGTTAACTCCCATCCTCGTTCGGTGAAAAGGTGGAGTTGAGCCTCAATACCTTCAGCCGCCGATGAACCTAGATTATCCACTCTAGCATTAATTTGGAATTGCTCACCAGGCCTTGGAATTGTGGGAGTAGTAGTAAAGGCGCCATTTGAGAATGCCAAGTCAACACCTTCAGGCCTCTGGATTACATCGAACTGAATACTCTGGTCATTATTCGTCTCATCAATTTCCAGTATTGCATCACCCGGATCCAAGGCTATACTAATTTCACGTTTACCAACAGTAAGTGGATTCCAGTATAGAGTGACATCAACAATATCTCCTGAATCAATTGTTGGTATGTTTAGCTCATATTTTCTAGTTCCCTCTTCGAGTAGATATACAACTACATTGGTAGCAGATTGATCTCCATCATTACGGATTTCCGCGCTCACATCTACGAAGGAGTTAACGTAGGTTTCAGAAAGAGGGATGCCCCACTCTGACACGGTAATTCCACTTCTGAACATTAAGTCAGGAGCAGGTGGTTGGTTGTCTATTTCCATAGTCAACCTGACTTCCTCAGAGCGAATGCCTGTGCTACTAACAAATCGTAACGATATGCGGTATTCTCCATCTGGATATTGCGTAGAGTCCCAAATAAAATTGAACATATCTTTGGTACCGCCAGATCCTGCGTAGGTTCTTTCATCTACCCAATCTTCCTTCCCTATTCGCCATTGTAGAGTGCCGCCGTTTACGGTTTCATATTCTCCCTCAAACTGGACATTTCCTTCTACTGCATTCTGTCCACTCGGACTATCCAGAGTAATTCCTACACGCCCTATATTGTGGTTTTGTCTTTGTTTGTCACTCCACTGATCCCATTCGTTACGAGCCTGAACTGAAATTTTGATTTGCAATGCGTTTATTTCATCCTCTTCAAACTCTGGGATGGTGAATTGAGTAGTCCAATTCGCAGTACCTTGAGCAGTATGCCAATCGACAAGGATCTCCTCCTGAGTAGGTGAGCCTTCTGGTTTGTGGGTGTAGGCAATCTTGACTTGGACTTCTTCTATTGTTCCGTTCGTCTCTGCGTCTTCGTCGATGTGACCTGTAACTGAGTAAGTCTCACCCTCTACTAGCCAAGAATCCCTTGTCGGCCTTTCATAGACCAACCAATCGCCCTCTCCTGGAGGTGGCGGTTCTGTTGTATTCCCTCCTCCGTTATTTCCTCCACCGTCTCCTAACAGAGCGGATAGAATTAGATTACCATCAATTATTCCAAATCCATATTTCTCATTCCAAGTATCTGAGATATCTGGCTCAGAGGCCTCACCCTTTGGTTCGGAATTTTCTCTCAATAATTCCTTGACTTCGGCAGGATTCAGATCTAGTCCTTCCTCTTCGCTAATTTGTAAAATCACTGCTACCAAGCCTGCTACTGCGGGACAAGCCATACTCGTCCCACTCTGTTCTGTGTAACTATCCTCTGCTAGTGGCTTTGGCGTCCCTGGTATTTGACTTGTTGAAGCAGCGTGTGCTGCGGACATAATGTCACTTCCAGGAGCGACCACGTCCGGTTTGAGTTCTTCTTCCCTGTTGTTATCCCCATCGTCTTCCCTTGGACCTGAGTTAGAATATGAGGCGATTGAATCATCACCTCTGCCTATGGTATCTTTATCATCAATCGATCCAATTGTAATCGCTTGGTCTGCGGCTCCAACAGATGTGACTCTTCTTCTTCCATCATTTCCAATCGCCGCGACCGGAACTATGCCTGCCTCTGCAGCTTGGTTTACGGCGCGGGCGTCTGCAGCAGTCCCGTTATCTCCAGGGTCATCGCCATTAGGGTCGCCAAGACTTCCAAAAGACATCGACATGACTTGGATTCCTTCACTGGAATCATTATTGCCCCAGTCAGTGTCTACATTGGCTGTTACCCAGTTTATTCCCTTTAGCGTTGCAGCTGAATTAGTACCTCCTGTGTCAGTCATTACCTTGACATCGACGAGATACGCCCCTGGAGCATAACCTTGGTTTATTCGTCTTGAGTCTCCAGTTCCAAGAGCGATTCCAGCAACGTGAGTTCCGTGCCCATCCCCATCATCGGGATCATATGTTCCTTCGTTATTGCATTCATTCTGATTTAGTGATACGGCGTCACATCCTGCGATCCACTTTGGGTCCGGAAGGTCATCGGGGTCATTTTCATTGTCATCGTTATCATCAGAGAAATCATCCAAGGAGAAGTGTTCATTGTCGACTCCAGTATCAAGAATAGCGATGACGATGCCAGAGCCATCGTAACCGAAATCTCTCATGGTCTCGTCATATACCTCGGAATCTCTTACCTTAGAGCCTCGGGTAGCAGTATCCAAGAATGGGACAATAACATTTTGTTCTTCGACCATAACAACTCCATCTAGTTGCCAAATCTCAATCAGAGCACTAACAGGGACATGGTCGAGAACTATGCTATCTAGAATATCCATTTCAAAGAACCAAGAACCCTCTTGTTCCCAACCATGGGATTCGAGAACTTCTCTAAGTGCAGAGGTATCACTGGGTCCAGGGTGCCAAGCATAGTCAACAACAATTGCAACCGTTGGCCTCCCATCGAGTCCAATTATTGCCGTGGAAGAAACCGATTCACGTTGACCAGCAATGATTCTTTGCAGGCGATCATCCATGCCATCAGAATCTAAATCATACCAATAACCAAACCACCATCCTTCGTCTTCAACAGGGACTCCCGCATCGAAAGGGGGAGCCCGAATTGAACGGTCGATTGGTTCACATTCTGAGACGCCACACATTAACGCAGGAGGCCAATTTTCTGGTCTTTCTTGGGGGGGTAATTCCTCAGTTTGACTAGGTATGGATGCAGATACTCCAACCCCCATATCCATGACTAGAATCATGGCAACAAATACTAGTGGGGTAGGGTTGAATCGTCTTCCAGCCATGGCTCTGCAAGCAGAGCCAGTAAAGTTCGAGGTATAAGACGAACCCGTACGAGAGCAAGTTTAGCCACTTCATGGCCACTTGAGGTGGGTTTTGGAATGAGCACACCTTAACGTACAATTTTCTCCTGAAACGGATGCATGAACTTCTCCGTTACAAACAGGACAAAGTACCTGTTCAGCCAGCTCCTCGAGCCATGCTCTTCGAGTTTCAAGTTCATCACCTTCTTGTCTTAATCTCCTGAGTATTCTAGCGGCTTCTTCCTTCAAACCATCTCCTGATTCTGACCAAGGATCGGTTTCGAGACTCCCCATCTTAGCAGTAGCCGCTGCCCTTGCTGCTTTTGATGCAGTAACACCAGCAATGGAAATATCACTAGAATCATCCAATTCGGAGGGTGCTCCTCTAGCTATTGGTCTTGCTAAAATCCAAGCAAGCATGAAACCTCCAAGATGAGCCATGTGGGCGACATTAGTTACTGATTGACCCGCTTCGATTTGATACATATTCCAGACTTCAATACCCAGTCTAAATGCAACAATTCCCCAAACCGGCCAAGCGCGAATGAAAAACAGTAGTGGGAATTCAATCCGATCATTTGGCCAGCATGCCATGTAAGCCCCAAGAATGCCGAAAGCCGCCCCACTTGCACCTAATGCCGGGCTAATCGAATCAGGATGGGTTAGCACCCACGCGACATTGCCTCCCAATAAGCCAAGAAAATATACGAATATCCATCTTATTTTGCCCATTCTTTGTTCAAGCGGGACGCCCGCTAAAGCGATAACCAATATATTTCCGAGAACATGTATCCAATTCGCATGAAGCCAAGCAGAGGTGATGAATCGATGAATTTGGTCGGGTTGATTTGCTATAACAGGAATAATTGAGAGGAATGAAATCGGTGTAAAATCAAAGAAACCAAAGTCGATAATCATTTGATAGAAAGTCACCAATAGTAACGATAAAACTGTGGCAAGAGCAATACTTGTATCTTGTTTCCAAGCAACTATGTATGGGGTTGTGGCGATTACCAGAAACAGCCCCAATGCTGCCCAATCAGACCCTGTTAGGTCAGACCAAAGAAACTCATACTCAGCGGTTGCCAACCCTCTCCCTCGAGCCTCGACAGGGCCCTCATGTGCATAGGGACTTCGATGGAACCCCTCAAACGGAGGCTGCTAGTGCGGGATATCGTGAGCGCCCAAACTTTGCTCTCGGCCAGTGAGTTAGTCGTCGACAGAGGTACCCGTAAGGTGCTTCGAGGAGTTGACTTTTCACTCTGTAGTGGAGAGGTAGTGGGGTTGCTCGGAGTAAACGGTTCTGGAAAGTCTACTTTGCTAGAATCTCTTGCAGGTTTGCACCCTATGTCAAAGGGTAAGGTTCTCAGAAGTGACAAGGGGATTGAAAATATCATCAGGGACTCAGAAGGCCAGCGAGGAAATATCTCCGGTTTTGGTCTCTGTTTGCAAAGTGAAGGAATGTCTGGTGATGAAACCGTACTAGAAAGAATACGGGGTGCTTGTAGAGTTGCTGGAAGGGCAGACAATTCAGAAGCATTACCTCAAATTCTTTCCGAATGGGGACTTGGGCATCGAGCAGAGGATAGAATTTGCAAACTCTCCGGTGGTCTGAGAAGAAGAGTAGCTGTGCTATCCGCACTCGTTCCAGTTGCACTGAATCCTGAACCATCTGTGGTTCTTCTGGACGAACCCTCTGAGGGTCTTGACCAATCCTCGAGAGCATTATTGCTAGGATGGTTAAGGGGACTAGCAGAACGCGGTCATGGAATTTTAGTTGCAACTCACGACCCCGAAATTATCACCGCCTGCAATAGAATTGTTACAATAAGCGAAACATCTGAATTGACAAGTAGAGTTCAGGAATCAAACTTAGAAACTGCAAATCTCCCAGAGCCCATTGTCAGTGAATCTCACATGGAGTTAGCAGCTTGGGCTTGGAGGCTAGAAAGACGTAATCCCATAGACACTATTGGACGTGGAGTTCCTGCAGTGGTCGCCTTATTACTGGCCTATACACTGTCTACCGATATTATTCGTAGTAGTGAAAATTACGATTTATTGGCGGCTCTAACGCTTATTCCTGCCTTCATCACAGCCATTGTTACTCCTGCCATAATCAAACGACTTTCTGAAGAGCGAGCAGGAGATTGGTGGAGGGCTATGACCGGTGCAAGCTCAAGAGGTTGGTTTTCCATATTGGGAGTTTCCTTTATCCTTCCACTACCAATGATATATCTCTCTTGGTATGTTATTGCAGGTGATGTAAGTTCCAGTATGAATTCTGATGTAATGCTGTGGCTGTGGCTATTCGCATTCGTAATTATCGACTTGAGTGCGGCCGCAGCAGCTCTGCACCTGATGGTATCCGATCTTACTAGATCTGGTGCAGTAGCCGGAGTTTTACTACAATTAGTGTTGATTTGGCCATTCCTGCAATTGACTAGCGCTCTAACTTCGATAATGAGTGATGGAATGAATTTTCAATTGGCGCTCGGTGAGCCAATCGCAGACATCGTGATAGCATGGCTCACCGTGGTGTTATTGTGGGTAATGGCGGTCATAATCCCTGAAGATTGAGTGGTGAAAGAAATGAATTTCCGTGATCCGGGTTATGCTTTGACATATGTCGGACTTGCGGGTATTGTCGTTGTTTCAGTATTGGGTTTAGAGTATGCACCTGGTCTGAAACCGTGTACTGGAGGTGGTTGCTGGGGTGCTCCGGAAGCATACAGAATTCTCTATCTCCATGTACCATTTGCTTGGTGTTCATTCTTATCATTCAGCGTTCTTTTCTATGGCTCTCTGATGTGGTATCTAAGGCGCAGCGAAGATGCGTGGATTTACTTCCAGAGTGGAGCCGACCTCGGAGTAATCTTTGGATTAGGAGTAATTACTTCCGGACCCATTTGGGCTTCTGCAGAATGGGGTCGGCCTTGGGATTGGGGTGATATGAGGTTGAATTCTTTCGCCCTCCTTACCGCTGTTGCCCTATTCCTTCTGTATTCTCGCCAATCCCAACCCGACACACAACAAACTCGAGACACTCTATCTGCAGTCGGATTATTCGGCTTCGCCTTGGTTCCAATTACTGCTGGTGCTACTACCTGGTGGGAAACAACCCATCCTGAGGTTTTAGTTGTCGAGTCATCTGAAACAGTAGGTATGAGTCCTGATGTACGCTCCTTCTTGTTGATTAGTTTCGGACTCATGTGCATTTTATTCACGGGTTTGCTCTTGTTATCGAACAAGCGATATCGTCTTGCTGCTGAAGTTTCAGATAGAAAGAACGAGTTAGATCAGGAGGTTATATCTTGAGTGGTATAGCTGAAGCCTACATTGCCTATGCGATTATGCTTGGACTAGTTGTTTGGTTTAGTAGAGATTTATTCTCATCAATCTCCGGTTTTGAGGCAGAATTAGAATCGGTTTCCGGCAAGCAATCCCTGACTGGAGAGGAAGAATAATCCAAATTACCTTTCAAAATTCTCACCAACCCTTCAAACGAGGTGGGCTTGCCGGTTAATGGGGGATCAACATGGATGGGGCAGCGTTTTGCATAGCCTGTGGGTCACCTCCACCACTCACCTCAGAGCGTCTTTGTGAGAACTGTCTTAGGACTAGAACTGTATTTTCAGAAGTACCTGAGCGCATCCAACAACACCGCTGTGCTAAGTGTGGAATGCACGAAGTAGAAAAGCGCTGGGTTAACATTGAAGATGAAGAATTGGGGGAGTTGAGACTTAGAGAAAATCTCGGTGTTACAGATGGAGCAACTAATGTTGCGGTAGATATGGCTTATCAGCCAATTGATGAAAGAACTGCGAGGCTTCACGTTGATGTTAAAGGACAATTGGAGGGCCACACATTTTCAGACCAGCATGAGGTTCTATTGCAGACCAGTAATGCGGTTTGTCCCGCTTGTACTCGAAAAGCAGGAGCCTATTTTGAGGCAACCATGCAACTCAGGAGTGCGGGGCGCAGATTATCCGAGGATGAGTTGAAAGACCTAAGAGGGACTTTAGATGAATTACTAGATGAATTGGAATCAGATCCTATGTTCTTCATTACTAAAGAAGGTCCAGTAACCGGGGGCTGGGATTTACAACTTGGATCAAAGGCGCTAACAAGAACCTGGGCTAGGAGATTAGTCAGAAGATTTGGTGGAACGACCAAAGAAACATCAACACTAGTTGGTATCAGAGACGGGGCGGAAGTTACTAGGCTTACACTTTCTTATCGCAAACCTGCATATAGCCTCGGTGATGTTGTCCGTCTAAAGAAAGAAAATTGGCTCGTATCAGCCTGGCAAAAGGATGGTCCGACGCTTCGGAGATTGGACAGAAATGAACGTACTGGGGCTACTTGGAGGGATATGGAAAAAGCCAGTGTAGTAAGTAGGTATAATGATCAAATTGTAGTTGACATCTTGAACCGTGATAGTTCTGGAGCAGAAGTAATGGATCCCACCGATTACCGTGTGGTAACTGTAGCTCTACCCTACGATGACGATAGTTCACTGACAAACTTACGCATCGCTTTCATAGACGACTTATGGATGGCACTGCCGGGACACACGGGAGAGGAGTGAAATGTCTGAGCCTGATTTCCAATCACTTCTCGATCAGTATGACAAATCAGACATGGCTGGATTTACTAGGAAATTTGTCGATGACCTTGAGGCTGCATTATCTGCAGAGATAGATGTTGATTCAGATATGGATTGGAGCGGCGTCGTCTGCTTAGGGATGGGTGGGTCAGGCGCTGGGGGAATGTTTCTTTCAGCCCTAGCAGATGATTCAGGTGGTTTACCATTCGTGGTTTGGAATAATTACGGTTTACCGTCATGGTGGGGACCGGATTGGCTAGTTTTGGCGACCTCCTATTCGGGTAATACAGAAGAGACTCTCGACGGAGCACGTCAAGCGCTCGAGGAAGGGGGTGTTGTGGTAGGAATCTCTTCAGGCGGTGAATTGGAAGATTTGCTTTCACAAAGTGAGGATTCATTGTGTTTATCGGTTCCTTCTGGGCAAATGCCTCGCTCTGCATTCGGACATATATTCGGAAGTCAACTATCGCTATGCTGGGCTTTGGGGATTATTCCACGACCCTCCGAGGAAGAAATCACCGGGATGTTAGACCGATTACGCTCTAAGTCGAAGTCAGCAGACATAGTCAGCGGTGATGGTAGAGTAGCCGCCATGGCGCATGGAATGTCCGAACGAGATATCGCTATTGTATCTGCTAATGAAATGTCATCGGTAGGTGTTCGATTTACAAACCAGATAAACGAGAACTCTGAGAGATTCTCCCGTCCTGTTCAATTGCCAGAAATGAATCATAATGAAATAGTGGCTTGGAACAGAAACTCCTCATCTCAATCATTACTGTATCTGGCAAGCCCACACACTCATTCACGTGTGCGCGCAAGAATGAATTGGATGATGGAAAATCTTCAACCCGGTGATTCTTGGTTGTTAGAGTGTGAAGGAGAAAGCCTACTTGAGAGTCTTTTATTCGCTGCACACATAACCGATTGGGTGAGTATCGCATTGGCAGTTATGAATGGTATTGACCCATCCGAAATGACTGCGATTGACGGCCTCAAAACATATCTTTCAACAGTCTAGTAGATAGCACCCAAAACCAATCTAGGATCAGGATAGATTTCTAGGGCTTCATCTCGCTTACTAGGTTCAACAACTCCGGGCATATCGTGAGTGTCCGGTTCTTGATATGATAATTGAAAATGTAGGTGAGGCTCCCATCCTCCATTTTCAGAGTGACCCCCCATCCAACATATTACCTCACCAGCCTTTACTTTTTGACCGACTGATTTCCCTTCTATCGAAGCCGAATCAAGATGGCCGTAAAGGGCCCAAATTGCGATTCCATCCAGAAGATGCTTTGTGATTACAACGTGTCCGTAGTCTCCATCTGCTGCATTGTATCCAAAGTGGGAAATCTCACCGTCTGCGAATGCCATACAGGCAGTTCCTACCGGTGCACCAATGTCTATTCCGATGTGTAGGAAACGTTCTCCAGAAAATAGTTCGGTTGAGTATAATCCTGGTCTTAATTCATCGTACTTCCCAACACTGTAATCTGTTGTTGGAGGAGTCCATGTGCCACCTGATAAGTCGAGGATTGTGTAATCCTTGGGCATATCGACGACAGGATGGAACTCGTGGGAATCCCAAATAATCATATCAATCCCAGTAGGATATTTCCCTTGAGTCCTCCGGCCTTAAGCTGTACATATTTAGATAAGTTTACAGACCTCGAAAAAATACTAAAAACATGCAGATTTCTGAATTAGAATACATAGTTCTGATAATCATATTATCAATTATCAACATCTACATTATTTGGAAGTTGATTATAATGAAGTTGTCTCATATTTCGGAATTAAAGCACGTTAGAAAAGATACTGCAGATAGGCAAAGGTCTACAATTAAAGGAGACATTTCTGAAATAATTGCTCCATGGTCGATGGATTGTGTTGATAGTGTTAAGGAACTGAGGTTTCTCGGCTCTCCAATTGATTTTGTGGGTTTCAAGGGACTAGACGGCGAAGGAGAAATCGAAATCAAATTCATAGAGGTCAAATCTGGAAAATCGAGACTCAACAAGAATCAACGTCGTATCAGAGACGCGGTAATCTCCAAGCGAATCGAATGGGTTGAAGTAAGAATCGCAGATATTGAAATTGAACAAAAATAGTGAATTTTGTAATCATTCCTCTTCTCTATTTAAATCATCAAATTTTGCTTTCATTGTGGGGTTTCCTCGAGTCAATTTCTTGATTGAGAGGTCCTGGGTTTTATCATTCGCTAGACGAAGCTGACGCCCTGATGTTGTCAGACTAGCTTTGATTTTCTCCAACTTCTTGATGGTGTCGTCAATATCCTTGATTGCCATTTCGTAGTACTTTTTCGCCGTTTCGTAGTTCTTTCCAAAGCCATCTTGGAATTCGAGAAGTTTGTTTTCAAAGTTCTCGTAATCGATATTCTGGTCTCTAATGACAGCAAGTTCATTTCTCATTTCAAGTGATTTACGAGCCTCGTTTCGGATTAATGAGAGAATCAACATAAAATCTTGAGGTCTAACTACATACATCTTTTCGTACTTGTGAGACATGTCAACTGGTCCAGAATTGAACAGTTCATTATCAGGTTCGAGCATTGATACAAGAACTGCATATTCACAATTCTTCTTCCTTCGGTCTTTGTCTAATTTGGCGAGGTGAGATTCATTGGTTTGCCCTTTTGTGTCTTCCATTTTGTCTTTCATTTCAAACATAATTGAGATGTACTCTATTCCGCTTGGGTCTGAGTCTCTAAAGATATAATCTCCTTTTGTCCCCTTGGAATCTCCTTCATCCTTAACACTCTCATTGTCCTTTTCGAAGTAAGCGTGAGGGAATGCTGTAGCCCTCACTAAGTTGAATTGATTTTCGCACCACTGCTCTAATTTCTCTCCGATGTCTTTTACTGACATCTTCATTTTCATATCCTTCACTCGATCTATTTCTTCATCCTTGAGTCGTAACATCTCGTCTCTGGCAGTTAGTTCCGTTTGGTGTTTTTCATTCATGGATTTCTCCATTAGTTCAAACTCAGTCGATGCTGAGTCAATCTTGCCTTGCAAGGTTAGATTTTCCTTCTCGAGAGGTGATATAGCATCCTTAATTGCCATATCTACCTTCATCCGCTCTGCCTCGAGTTCGTTCTTCAGCCTCTGAATTTGTTTATCCTTGTCGTAGGATTCCTTGGCCTTTTCTTCCATTACTTCCCGCTTCGCGAGCTCTATCTCAGTAGCATGTCCCTTCAATTCTCCTTCGAGTTCTGCTATTCTCTTCTCCTGCTCCAAGGATTCCTTTGCCTTCTGTTCGGAGACCTCCTTCCTAGTGAGTTCGACCTCAATCTCGTGCTTCTCAGAGAGCGCCTCAAGCCTTTCATGTAATTCCTTCTCAAACTCAGTTCCTCGGACTTGTTTTACGATATCCGCATATCCAGCGGCGTCAATTTCGAAAATCTGTTCACAGTGGGGGCAAGTTATGTTCTTCATGTCTATCGTAACAAAGAAGATAATCGAGAGTATTTAAGCTATTCAGAGTCAAATTTGTAGATTTGTAACTAGAACTCCAAACAGTACTCTTTAGGAAGGGTGTAATGATAAGGCACTTTGATGGACGCCTATGGAAGAGTCAGGTGTGCCATTCTCGGAGCCACTGGA